>Ga0307509_10001256_pt1 | contig 43006 bp, 48 predicted proteins | sample 10_EM_MG_FD_202245 | JGI IMG/M metagenome (GOLD analysis project Ga0307509, IMG submission 202245) | Populus trichocarpa ectomycorrhiza microbial communities from riparian zone in the Pacific Northwest, United States - 10_EM | ecosystem: Host-associated > Plants > Roots > Unclassified | place...
CAGACCCGTAAGGAAAGACAAGTATAGAAAGGAAAACAGGGAAAGACACAAACCCTTCGGCGGGCCCCCATCAACAAAAGAAAAGAATCTTACGGCCCTGGGCCGACGGAGCGGAAGGATAAAACTACTGTTGCCTGTTGCCTAAGTGAATTCCCCTAGCCAACGGAGCTTCGGGGCAAGACGGAGACACGGGTGGAGCACCCGTTAAGCGGCACGCGCCAGACTTTAGGAACATCCAAGGAGATAGTGCAATACCATGGAATACCGTAACCAGCACGAGTTGCGACCGTAGAGTAAATCGCGGAGCGGGTGAAGAAGGCGAGGGGAGCCACCCAGCGAGGAGAGCCACTCAGCAGTGGAGGTGCCAGCTATCGTGAGGGGCAGTAGGGTGCCAGCCGAGGGGGCAGATAAGGTGCCAGCTAAAGAGTGCGTAGCAGTACGGTGCAAGCGGATCTAACGCGTGGGAAGCGGGAGAGGGAGGGCTTGCCAAAGACGGAGAAGTACGAACGCGGAGGACCGAAACAGGGTCACAGTTTTTCGAATGCCGACCGTACCGACCGAGCAACTCAGGAGAGAGTGCAATACCAGAGAGCAGGGCCACAAGGGCAACTACTTCACCGATAGCCCGAGACTAGCGACCGCGTGTTGACGAGGAAAAAGGGTTGCCGACCGTGCAAATCGCTAAGCGAAGCGCGTCGCGAGGTGCGGGGTAAAGGGTAGGAACATCAACGCGAGCGTGCTCAACGAAGACGAACGGGACCAGAAAGGAACCCATAACCCCCGGGAGGGGAGGCCAAAGGCCCCAGAGGAAGTAAAGAGATGAAGGCGTGATAAACCCCCGAGCAGTTGCCACGGGCGGGGAAAATCAGAGGCGGAGGACACTCTCACGATGATTTCTCATGGTGTTGAGATTTCAATCGCTGGAGGTGGAGCGGACGAGAAAGATGGAAGGAAATAAGGGGTTTTTTTTTTTTTTTTTTTTTTTTTTAAGTCATATATTCGTTGTTAAGGTACAAGAAATCGCATGGAGCGCTAGCTATGGCGAAAACAAAACCCAAAAGCCAAAACGAACTAACAAAGGAAATATCCGGAACTAATCTCTTCAACTGGGGTCCGTACCGGTCCCAGGCCCACATACGGGCACGAAATTCAAGCAAGTAAATCAAAGGAAACCCTCCTTACACCAGCGGACAGCATGAAAAACAAAAAATATTCTTAACTCTAGTTCTCCTGAGACGACATAAAGTACCCAAAGGAAACTACATTAGATGAGCGGGAAGAAACTGAGCCAGCGGACGATGATGGGCGGGAAAACATCCCTGGGGGGAAAGCGGTGGCCGTAGACCTTATGAAGCGTGCGAGCGCGCCCAGGAGGGCAGCTGAGGACCAGACGGGGGCATCGGGACCGAGCTCAGAGACCCCCTGAAGGTGGCGGGTCCTGGCAGGTGCCTTTGCTGGGCAGAGGAGGATGGCGTGCGCAAAGGTCTCAGGGGCCTCGGAGCAACTAGGGCAGGTGGTGGGGCCATCATCGTCCCAGGACGGGTGGGCGCGGAGGTAGCTCTTCCCAGACCTCATCTGGTGATGGCGTCCTGCATCAAACTTGGGGAGGCCCATGAACGGGTGGGGTTTGAGTGAGGGGCGATACGCATATCTCTCTGGGTCCGGCGAGGCCAGTTCCCACTCCTCCATAAGGAGTTTCCTGCAGAGGAGTTTGAGCTGCGGGTATGTGCGGCCCGGGGGGGGAGTGGGGTACGTCTCGCCTAGCAGGTGCTGGGAGGTGACCGGCAGGGGGGCGTGACCGTCAGGGCCATGGAGGAACAGCATCGAGTGGGGGAGGGCGTCCAGGGGGAGGTGGGCCCTGTTCTTCGAGGGAGGTCTCGTCTGAAGCCAAGGTAGCGGTAGTCGGCTGCCCGCATTCTTGCGGGAAAGGTCCCTGTGGTCAGGGGCATGGCGATTTAGCGAGGGTGTCTGGAGGGAGGCTGGGAGCCTGGCCGCCGCCGGGTTTATCTCCGGTGGGGAACACATCACCCTGAGGTTGGCCAGTCGGCGTTTGTATGCGAGGAGGAGGTCGAGCGGGGGAAGGCAGGCCTCAATGGCCAGGATATCGGTCGGGGTGCACGCGAAACAATTCGTCGACCACCTCTGGACTTTATGCCAGAAGGCCGATAATTTTCTTGTCATATGAACAGTCGGGTTGAACACGTCCGCGCCATAACTGAGTATCGGGAAAAGGAGCGATGATGCCAACCTATGGCACAGGAAAGGGGGGAGGCCCATACCCGGGGGGGAGAGCCTCCGAACGGCCACGAAAGCTGCTTGGGCCTTCGTTAGCCTTTTTGTGAAGTGCGTTGTAGTCGAGATCGATGGCGTGAACCAGTATCCAAGCCATCGGACCTCGTCCTTAGGGGGGAAAATTGAGCCATCTAAGTGTATTGGGGAGCGGGACACAGGACCCTTGTCTCTGTTCGTCCTCCAGTGGATGAGTTCAGTTTTTGGGATTGAGAAGCCGACTCCCAGCCTGGCACCCCTTGCCTTCAGCGCCGCGTATCGTCTTTGTAGGGACTGGATGTTACGTCGATAGGACGTAGAGGCAACCGTCAGACCGAAGTCATCGACGTAGGACAGGGTGAGGCCCTGAGGGATCTCGCAGTGGAGTCTGGATACATAAATCACAGAAGGAAATAAGGGGTGGAGCCCCCCTTATATAGAAGGAAATCCTAACACAGCCTTTGCCGCCCGACTCATACCCCAGTATGAGTCGCATATCCGCGTAACCAAGGAAACAATACAATTTGTCGTAAACCTTGCAAAGGAAATCCCTCGTAGCAACCGTGTAACAAAAGAAAGAACACCAAAGTTATCCCAGCACGTATCTCATCAGGGGACCGTGAGACTAGTCCACTTTGTCTTTCATCTCTTGCATCTGGTGCACCCGGATGCCCCACTTTCCCTCCAAAGCGTCCAACGCGCTTGTTGCGATCCCACCCGCTCCCTCTGCCTTTCTGTTGTATCCGCCCCCTTATCTTCTCATCTACAGGCCTCCTGCCTACTCTTACCAACTGCCCGCATCCAGTGGTCTTCCCAGATTCCCTCTCACCTCTAGTGACCTAGATCTGTCCACTCCCATCTGCTGACATCCTACATTGCGCTTTGCTTAGCTCACGTCCTACTGTCACGTCCATAATTCCCTTACTGTGCACAAGATGCCCTACTCGGCCACCATGGAGACCCTCTACTTTGGGGGGGTTCGCCACAGGTGAGAATAAATTGGTAATATTAATCAACCACAGAACTCACACGGCCGAGATGAAGCCGGACACTTTTTAAGGGAATCTCTCCATTAAGTCGCCTGTTGCAACTCGGCCGCCTACTCAATTCAACCTATTTAAAATATTTCCTTAAACGCCCACAGATTGTATATTACACCCGCAGAGGAGTTGAAGCTGGACACTCAATATGGGAACTGCCATCTTAAGTGTACGGCTTGAACTTGGCCGCATATTCATGCAGAACAATTCAAGCTATTTAAAATATTGCCTTAAAAGCCCGCGCCTCGTGTAGGACTCCTGAGCGGCTGAGTTGAAGCCGGACACTCAATATGGGCACAGCCATCATAAGTGTCCGGCTTCAACCAAGCCTCATATTCATGCAAAACAATGCAACCTATTTAAAATATTCGCTTAAACACCAGCGGATTGTGTAGTACTCCCGTGGCCAAGTTGAAGCCGGGCACTCAATATGGAAACTGCCACCTTAAGTGCTCAGCCTTAACTCGTATAAATACTGTACATAATTGGATAGAATAATTTAATATATTTCATAGAATGTCCACAGATCAATCCTGTGATTCACTATCCATTGCCTCTCCGCTAGAAATTACCTGGGCCTGTCTGATCACTGCCCCTATACTGACTATTCACATGTCTCGACCATTGACCCGCCAGCCGACTCGAATATGTCTGCTCACAATGTGAAATTTGTCAATATTGACTGGATGATGTTAGGTGGTAGCTTCGGCATGAGGTATTCCGACAGCTAGGACCTGAATCGTTTATATCGGAGAACTCGCTAAGAAGACACGAGTAATGGAGGCTAGATATAAAGGTCACTTCCATAGAGATAGTCGAAGTTGTTTTGGTAACGACAAGAGGTAGAAACTTATTATATTGATAAGATCTCTTCTTCGTGCTTGTTGTGTCTAATAGCAGCGAAGATGTTTCGATATGGATATTCCGCGTCTGAGCAATCGCGGTATACATGCTAACTGTATACTAACTAAGTACCTTGCCCGCAATCCAGCAAACTTCACGTAAGTGCGAAAGCTCGTAGACCCTGAAAACTCTCTACCACACCTTTTGGTCCGATGGCCAATTTATCGGTCTGCGCTTCTGTTATTCCTGATGGTGTAGAGATTACGTCAGGTATCAGCTCATTCGTTTATCCGTTGACAATGATGGTTACGAATTATGTTGCCCCCATGCTCAGCGAGGGTAGTCTAACTCCGTGGACAGAAGATGGCCAATCTTCTTTGGTTGGTTCCGTCGAGGATTCTGTAAGCAACCATATATTGTATTCTGGTCTTTCTTATTACCCTGGCTGGAATAGGTTGCATAATTATGCGCGAGGTATATGCCACCATGGGGGAGAGCATATATCCGAACCCAAGCTTCCTGAGTAGGGACTTCCTGGAGGCATCTGGGAGACTACTCAGGAACCACAAAGAGTTCACGTTTCAAGATATGGCTAACTCATTGGAACGATGATTAGAGAACCAGTTCTCTACTCTTACTAATGCATACGCATTATGCATTGATAGATGAGTATTGGACTTGATCACTCCATATTCATGATACTATTGGTATGTAGGCATTTAGACAGCATATTCCATTATAGTCTATCAGGACGAAGAGATCGAAGACTGACTACTGGTGGAGTGGGGACAACCTCAGAAGAAATAGGATTCGGGAGATTCTCAGAGTCAAGCTGGGCAAGATTCACGGTCAAACAGTGTTTGCACTTTGTTCTGACGAACTAAACTCTTAGAAAGATACTTCTTTACTAGAGAAGTCAAAGTAGCGTGAACATTAGTATAAATAGTAGGGCTCTCCCGATGGTTGAGAACATCATCAAGCAATGGAGAAGAGACCTTAACAATATTATAAGTTATTACGATATTGTTCTATTACTTTATCGAACAATTCTTCTTGCGCCTTCCGGACCTATAATCTGTTGTCTCGAATATCATTGGCCTAGTTAGCCAGGAATCCTCCCGCGTTAGCTACCTCGTAACACTATATTGTTATTCTTCGGTCACCAAGCCTCCTATGTTTGAAGACATCTTGGTCTGCTTTATCCTCTATTATCTTTTTTTCATCCTTGAAGATACACCACAGGCTCCCATTGTCGCACCTGAACCCACGATCACTGAAGATTCAGGTTCTTTAGACGATTGGGAACCTGAATCAGAAGGAGGCATAACTTTACCTTGTTCCGCTTGTTCACCACCTCTTGGTGTTAGGCGCACGGACTCCCCGTAAGGATTTACAGGGCAAAGTTACCCTACCTTGACGCAAACCAACTTCGAAGGAAAAAGAGAACACCCCCCTCCAGCGCCGGCGTTGGGACGGCCCATCATCACTGGCCGCCTGGGTAGTTGCGTCCCAACACCAAGGACCACTATCAACGGAACACATCCTATAACACCGTATACGACGCGGCCGTCCGTCCGACCAGATCCTGTTTGCAGGATATATGTGGGGAGACCTCCGGGCACCATATGCAAGTGGAAGCAGGTGAATCGGACGACCGTGCATAAGGTTACAGACACTTGAAGACAGACAGTCGGAAGAGTGGGTCGAAGGTAACAGGACGTTTCGCACAATGGTTAGTCCCCTCGTACCTACTAAGTCGTGTAGAGTATGAAGGAGGTAACTATGCCCAGTAAGTGGATCGGGTGCATCCACAAAGGGCAAGTTGGTAAAAGATGGAGTCCGAGGGAAGAAGCCCATAGGTACGATCCCGCGGAGAAGTCGTGTAATGCCGGAAGACCAGAATACGACATGCAGTCGCGTGTCGAATTCTCGACGGAACCAACCAACAAAGAATGGCCATCTTCGGTCCAGCGAGTTAGAATCCCCCCGTGAGCACGGGGGCAAGATAATTCATAACCCTTGTTGTCAACGGATAAACGGATAAGCTGACACCTGACCTGGTCTCCACACCTTCAGGGATAACAGACACGCAGACTGATAAGTTGACTATTACCCTAGCGGGAATAGCTTACCTAATATTTAAGAGCGAGGTATATGGCTTCATAGGATGACCACATATCCGAACCCAAGCTCCCGGAGTTATGAGCTTCACAGAGGCATCTGGAAGACGACTCGGAATACGGAATGAGAGCACGTTTCAAGATATGTTTAACTGATTGGAACGATGTTTAGAGATTACTACTCCTCTCATTTTCTAGTTGCATATGCGATTAGCTGCATAATGCTTTGATAGCTGGATATCGGAACTGATCACTCCATATTCCATACTACTATTGGTATGTAGGCATTTGGGCCGCATATTCATTTATAGTCTATCATGACGAAGAGATCGAAGACTGTCTACTGGTGGAGTGGGGACACCCTCAGATAAAATAGCAGTTCGGGAGATTCTCTGAGTTGAGCTGGGCAAGTTCTCAGGGTCAAACAGTGTTCGCACTATGTTCTGACGAACTGAATCGTTAAGAAGATACTTCTTAACTAGAGAAGTTGAAGTAGCATGAACATTAGTATAAATAGTAGGCCTCTCCCCCGGTGGTTGAAGAATCATCAAGCAACGGAGAAGAGACCTTAACAATATAACAAGTTAGCGAGTTATATTCTAACTCTTTGATATTTGACTATACTTTATTACTTTACCTTTATCAAACAATTACCAACGAGCCTTCCTGACTATTAATCCGTTGTCTCGAATATCCTTGGCCTAGTTAGCTCGGAATCCTACCGTGTTAACTACCCCGTAACATTGACCATGGGAGCAAAAAGTGTGATAGAGAGTTTTCAGGGTCTATGAGTGTTCGCACTCAGGTGAAGTTCGCAGAGTTGCGGGCAAGGTACTTAGTTAGTATAGAGTTAGCATGTATACCGCGATTGCTCAGACGCGGAATATAAATATCGAAGCATTTTCGTTGCTATTAGACACAACAAGCACGGAGAAGAGATCTCATCAATATAATAAGTTATCTACACTTTTATATCGTTACCAATACTTTGACTATCTACACCGAAGTGAATATTATATCTAGCCTACATTACTTGTGTCTTCTTAACAAGTTCTCCGATATAATTACGATCCAGGTCCTAGCTGTCGGAATACCTCACGCCGCAGCTACCACCTAACACTTGGCTTGTCTCGCGCTTCTACCCCTGAGACTATTATTCTTTCAACGCAACCCATCGCACAAGTTGAACGAAATCAAAAAATTCTTCAGAACCTTATTGACGCTGAAGAACAAAATTGGTGTGTAGCACCACAAGGGTCTTTTCCTCACCCTTTTCCTACTATTGCGAAGGGTCTTAAAAAGGCTCGATGATACTAGAGAGTTAGAAATCCCCTTCCTAATTAAATGATTACTAACCCCTACCATGGGCCTTGTGAGCCCAAATTCTCCTTACCCGGAACTCCTCTGTGATCCCGATCAACCCATGGAAGATGACGATACTTCCACCCCTCATGCATCCTCATTCGACCCTTCCTCCCGTGCTATGACCACAACCTCAAATCCAAGATCGGTCATACATTCCCCAATGAGTCGCTCCCATAGTGCGCAATTCTGTATCGAGAAAAATACACCAAGATGAAACTCCTCTCAACGCGCAAGAAACACTACAAACTAAATGGAACTTCTTTAGCAACAAATCGGACTAGCCTTCCAACACATTTCTTCATCTATCAATCAAAGTCAAGACGAGAACTTGATAGCTTTGGATGCTTTATCGGAAGATGCTAGGGCCCAATAGACTAACCTACAGTTATTACAAACAAGGTTAGCCAAGGGCAAACTAATTATTGACAAAGAACTCCAGGATGCAAGAAACGCAGTAGCAGCTCTAGAAGGAGCAACGCATGACGAACAGGAATGGCTAAAAATAGCTATCGCTCAAGAATTTAGCCGCCAGGAAACTCAGCAAAAGGAAGGCGCGAAATGTTTGGAAATCTTTGGAAATCCAAGATAAAATATTGGAAGTGGAAGTAATCTCCTTAAAAGCTCAATTTGCTGAACAACTTAAAACACAGGACACCGAATGGCAAAGAGTCCTGAGACACCAGGAAGACCCTGCTGCCGAACTATTAAATCAATAAAAAGTCAATGCAGCCGAACAGCATCAAAAAGACAGTCAAGCAGCAAAGGAGCTTCTGGACAGACAAAATCAGAAATTCCAAAACGCCATACAAGCTTTGACTGACAAAATAGATCATCACGAAAAGCCCAGCTTTACCATCCTGCCTACGGAGGCAGGTGATGGAGATCCAGGACCCTCGAACCAGGGACAAATCAATCCTTGGATTCCTCCAAACAATCCTAATCCCGATAAACAATCAGCTTCTACTCCAAGGCAAGATAAAGGAAAGGGAGTTGACCGTGGAGGCAATTTCCAACCACCTCCGCCACCGCCAAGCAATATTGGTGGTGATCCTGACCCAGACTCTAGTGACCATGGCGACGATGACAAGAAAGGAGGAGACGATGGCAGGGGCAGAAGAGGCGGACGTCCGGAACAAAACGCTCGAAGACCATCTGTTCCTAGAGCCACATATCCCAGTAGAAGAGGCTTATTAGAATTCTTGCAACAACTCAGTACACCAAATCGATCAATAAAAAATGCGGCTGAATCCCCTTACTTCTTTCAAGGCGATGATAACCAGGATGTCAGAAACTGGCTAACCGCCTGTGAAGATTATTTTAATCGAAACCCTTACCAATGGGAGAACGTCTCTCATCGTATTATTTTCGCGCTCGGTAAAACCAAGGGAAACAAGGTAGCCCCTTTCGCGGAGAAATATCGGAAAGTCATGGGAGGAATAGGAGGTTTCACTAGAGATCCCGATTATGCAACTTGGGAGAGATTCCGACAAGAAATTATCAAAAGATATATTGGTATCGAGGAAGAGCGACGAACCCTAGACGAAACGGACAGAATCAGTTATAAGGGCAAAATCGATACATACCTTCGACTTCTCGAAAATCTCAACATCAAAGCAGGACTCTCAGGAATAGCGTGGAGGGTCCGTGTCGAAAGCAAACTCCCTTTAGAAATATTACGTCGCCTATCCCATTTTTCATTTGCCACCGATAAAGAATGGATGGAAATTTTAAGAAAAGTGGGTAGGCAAGAGGAGGAACTGCTGGAAAGGGGAAAATTAACAAAATCCCTAACAACCCCGCACACACCGCCTCCTAAGCGAAAACGAGAAGAACCCGACAAAGGTTACAATACAAAGTATGCAAAAAAGGGATAGGACAATAAAGGCGGAAAGGGACCTTCCTAATGGAAAGCTCCGCGAAATAACACCGCAAGAAATAGAAACAATATGGTTGCGAAAGACGAGCATACCGATTGGAAAAAAGCACACGATGGAAGCAAGGATGATGTGGTTGAAAAACAAAAAAGGAGAAACGATGCACCCGTTGTAGCATGGCCAACCACACCTGCAGAAAATGCGGTAAGCCAATCCTGGTCGCAGCAACCTTCGCATACAAAAATAGGGGAAACCCTAAACAACTATTTAAACCAAGAACGAGCACACTCGCAGTGCCCCAACCTCCGCCAGCACGACAAGAACCACCTGCAAAGGTTAACTTAATATAACGAGAAAGGCCATCGCTAATCTGGGAATTATCCGATACAGAAATGTCATAGGTGTATCCGGTGCAAATTATCTAAGTATTTTCTTTCCTCAGTCTATAAGTCCTTATTTATCTCGCTTAGCGGACAAACTAGGGCGGATGTCACTCTGTCCTTAAGAATAACAGGTACACTAGCAAGTCGCGTTCTAGATTCGAGAAGCAAGCAGATACTACTTATTCTTCAGGCAAGCAGGAAGTGATTACGTTTTTTCACACACATTACACCTCGACGCGTTTCGGAAATCCATGGAAAAGGTCTTGGCGCTGGAACAAAAATTCTCGCTGCAGAGTGCGGGGATACCACACCTGCAGGAACCGTCGAACATGGAGTAAGGGGACCGGTGGATAGGTACCTTCCTAAGAAGGAACCCGGGGTTTTTGCCTTCCGAGAAAGGACTTTTAAGTTGCCCACCGAACGAGGACTTTTTCTTTCCCCCGAAGAGGTCAGGTAGTCCTAATTTGGAACGGTTTTCCCATTTTATCGACTTGGGTGTCTAGGGATAAGGATCAGGGGGTGTGAAACCCCCGGGGCTTTCCCGGGCCCAAGGTGCCACCAGTACAAATTACATTTGTTCTTGCCAGAGACTGGACTCGAACACCCGACCCTACGGGTGAAGATAGGTGGGCCTGCCCTCTCTCACCAACTAGACCATGGTGAACGGTTCAGGAATACAATGATATGATCACGTATTATACCCCAACCTCGCGTAACCTCAAAACACTAAAAATGCGTTTATGCAACAACACCCCAAACAATGCAACAACAAACAGCGTCATTAAGACAACCACGTTACACGAAAGCTAAATTTTGTTTACTTTTATTGTTTGTTTATTTTTGTGTGTTGTTTTATTTTTGCATTGCTTGGCGTTGGGATTTGGCTCGTTTAGTGAGCTTTATATCTTGGGGAACCTCTCACCAGGGGGTAAAGACCGCTTGTAGTGGGTTGCCCGGAAGAATAAAATATTTTGATCATTTATTATAGAAAGTTTGTCTGAGGAGACCTATCGGGTCGAAACAACGCGGGCGTTGTAACAAACACCCAACTCTACAACACCCACGATGCCTTCTAAGCGAGGTAAACGACAAACTTACCGTCGCATTAAGCGAACCGATATTATAATCAACGAACCACAACCCTATGACTATCCTGAGGGAGACGACCATATTTATATCATTGGCAAACACTATCGAATCCCACTCTTGTTAGACTCTGGATCGAATATTTTCCTTATCAATGAACAACTCGTTAAGGACCTTCATATCACTTACCACTCCCGGGCTGATGCAGTCCAAATCCAAGGTTTCACTGGAGAAGCAATCTCTTCCGGTGGATCACACTTTATGAAACCTCTCTACCTAGAAATAGGGATAAACAAACGCTTGTCGCTTGTTTTCTGCGAAATAGCTCCGCCTGGAAAGTATGGAATGATTATACCTTTTGGGTGGTGGCATCAAGAACACCCAATAAAAATTATTGCCAACGCAGATCCGAGGTGCTTTGATGATACTGACTGCCAACACCATCTGTTCCCCGAAGATAAAGGAATCGCGATAGAATGCGATAAAGATGTGTTAAACGATCACAACGCAGTGGTTATAGGCAGGATTGAAAGGATTGATGAAGAAAAGGTTACTATCATCAATCGCCTGCCAGAGCAGTACCACGATTACCTAGACCTATTCAGACCTTCTACGGCAGAAAAACTTGCTTTCCGCCGTACCTTTGATCATGCCAGCGATCTCAAACCAGATACACAACTATCTTGGGGCCCGATATATCTGTTATCACAGAAACAGCTCGAAGCCCTTCGGAAATACCTTGACGATATGCTCAAACAAGGAAAGATTTCCCCCAGCAAGTCCCCGCGGGGGCACCAATCCTTTTTGTACCAAAACCTGACCGTCACTTACGGTTGGTTGTTGACTACCGAGGCTTGAACAAGGTTACAGTACACAATAAATTCCCCATCCCGTTAATGAGGGAATTGAGAGATCCGGTCCGTGACGCTGAGACTTTTACTTAGCTAGACATGAAGGACCGCTTTCACTTAATAAGAATACGAAAAGAAGACGAATGGAAATGTTAAGCGCACAGACTCGCTGTAAGGATTTACTCGGCAAAGCTACCCTACCTTGACGCACACCAACTTCAAAGGAAAAAGATTACGCCACCCTCCAGCCCCGGTGTTGGCACGGCGAGTTATCACTGGCCGCCTGGGTAGTTGCGTCCCAACACCAAAGACTAATATCAACGGAACACATCTTATAACACCGTATACGTCACGGCCGTCAGTCCGACCGGATCCTGTTCGCAGGATATATGAGGGGAGACCTCTGGGCACCTTATGCAAGTGGATGCAGGTGGGTCGGACGATGGCGCACAAGGTAATAGACACTTGAAGACAGACAGTCCGAATAGTGGGATAAAGGTAAGGGGACCTTTTGCACGAAGGTTGGTCCCCTCGTACTTACAAAGAGGTGTAGAGTATGAAGGAGGTAACTATGCCCAGTAACTGGATCGGGTGCATCCAGAAAGGACAAGTTGGTAAAAGATGGAGTCTGAGGGAAAAAGCCTATAGGTAGGATCCCGGGGACAAGTCGTGTAATGCCGGAAAACCAGAATACAACATGCAGTTGCAGGTTGCATTCTGGACGGAACCAACCAAAGATGATTGGCCATCTTCTGTCCAGCGAGTTAGACTACCTTCAACGAGCACGAGGGCAAGATAATTCGTAACCATCGTTGTCAACGGATAAATGGATGAGCTGACACCTGACGTGGTTTCCACACCATCGCGAATAATGAAAGCGGAAACCGATAAGTTGGCCATAGGAGCAAAAAAGGTGTGGTAGAGAGTTTTCAGGGTCTACGAGTGTTTGCACTCAGGTGAAGTTCGCCGAGATGCGGGAACGGTACTTAGTTAGTATAGAGTTAGCACATATACTGCGATTGCTCAGACGTGGAATATAAATATCCAAGCATCTTCGTTGCTATTAGAAACAACAAGCACGGAGAAGAGATCTCATCAATATAATAAGTTATCTACACTTTTATATCGTTACCAATATTGCGACCACCTATACCCAAGTGAACATTATATCTAGCCTACATTACTTGTGTCTTCTTAACAAGTTCTCCGATATAATTACGATTAAGGTCCAGCTGTCGGAATACCTCACGCCGAAGCTACTACCTAACAGTATATTAATACTTCTCATCATTACAGAGAAGAATGTTTAGCAGAGACCCTCATTCTCCCAAACCCAAAAAACCTTTCGAACCAAGACCATTGAGGACCATCTCAATAGACGAAGTCCTTACCCCTCTACCCGAATTAGGGACAGAAGAGCCCTACCACGAATGTTATTTCTGGTAGATGAACCCAGAAAATACAATAACCCTTGAAGACATAGCCGCACTATCCCAATACCAGTACGGTAAAGAATTCACCTATCACACCCCCTTGGAGAAATCACACTCCATTTGGTACACTCAGTACCCAGACACCGACCGGCGCTCAGGTCAGCGCTTTGAAATACGAGACGTGTGGGGAAGAAACAAAAGATAAGTTTCCCGTTAAAGAAGCCGTAAGAGATAACTTCTAACCCAAAAGAACCTGAAGTCATGGAATGGCGACAGGAAAAAGGAGACGAGAGACGTGATGAACTCTCCTTCCTCCCAGCCCCTAGTGTGGAAACCACCATTACACGCGTAGACTGGTCACATCCCGCCGACCAAACACCTCGCTCCCCTCTCAGATTAGTCTTCCCCGACAAATATGGGAAGGGACGCCGAGCAGGCGGTCGCCTAACACCTGAAGCCACCGAATCCCCCATGGCCGTTCGAATCGCAAGAGTAGATCAGATCCTCGGCCGATTCGACCCAACACTTACCGTCAGTCTAGATAGAGAACATCTTGCGTTCAGCTCCCTTCCGACCAATCTCTTATTAATGGCCCAAGAACTGATAACCGTCAAAAATCTGTTGAAATCCGGGGTCCAGATAGTCGGTCAAGAACTCACCGGAAAAGACGAACAAGTACAACCTTTGGACTTGGAGTCTCAAAAGGTCCAGGAAAGCTTTGCCACAAAGTTCCCTGAGCGACTGAGGGAGACAGACGACAGACAAACCAGACACGAGGCTGTCACCTCCCATGTCCACGAAGCCGTGCAAGGGACTGGCGAGCAGTCCATGCATCGGACCTACTCCTAGACCAGGAGATCGTTCAGATAAACGAGCAGCACAAACGGGAGCTGGCCAATCACGAGATAAGTATTAATCTTGTGAGAGATGAGCTACGACAGCACCAGGAGTCCTGAGAAGCCCAAGATGGTGAGATCGCGGTGCTTAAGGCACTGGTGGAACAGTTGATGGGCCAGGTGAAAGGGAAAGGCAAGGTGTCAGATCCGACAGCAGAGGTTTCAGGGGCGGGTGGAGGAAGACCACCACTACCACGACACCAAGCGACAGGAGCGCCAGGCGGAGAAGGGGGAGGATACCCTGAAGATGAAGGGGAAGGATCTGGAAGGAAGCCAGATGAGAAGAGGAGAGGAAGACTGGACGAGAGACCGGCACCCCAGCCAGAGGCAGCCGACTACGACGTCGAGAACGATGAACAGTTTAACCTGTTTTGTCCAGTAATGGCCAACGCCTTGGGACGACGAATGAGAGTCCCAGCGGAACCCCCAGCCATGTTTAGAAATGAGAAACACGAAGATATACGTATGTGGCTATTAACATGAGTGGATTATTTTGCTCAAAACAGCTGGCAGTGGGAGAACAAGGCACAACGAATTCGATACGCCATAAGCCGAAAGGACGGGAAAGAAGTCGCACTGTTTGCGTTAACCTACCGACGACAAATGACCGGGGAAATAGGATATACGAGACAGGAAGGATACAGGTTCTGGCAGGTTTTTGCAGAACAAGCCCTGCGACGGTTGGGACCCACCCATGAAGCGGAATTATCCCTCAGAGAAATGGGATCGGTCAAATATCGTGGTGATGTTGCTAAATCCTTGACGGAAATGGAAAATCTCAACATCCATACAAGAGTCACCGGGATAGCCTGGAGAAAAATGATTGAAGACGAACTTCCCGTAGAAGCTTTGCAACGGATCTCACATAGAGAATATGTCAACGATGGGGAATGGTTGGAAGCAGTCACGACCGTAACCCGAGCGGAAGAAGATTTCACGGAAAGAAAAGATCTTCGAGGAGGCGGTCCATTCGGCGCGACACGAGGCGAGAAATGCAAGTTCGAGGATTCGAAGCCAACTGTCACCGCAAAGTGTGTAAAGAGGGAGTACACGGCTAAGGAAAAGGCGGACTAGGAGAACAAAAAGGCTGTGGAGAGAAAGGTGAAAAAGGAATGGTCCGCGGCACGGGCGGGGGAGGTCAAACACAAGGTGTGGGCAGAAGCCCACCAGGGCGTCAATCAAAAAGTTGTCGATAAACAGAAATCTGACAACGAATGCACGCGGTGTGGAATGAGAAACCACACCTGGAAATACTGTCGAAAGCCGATACAGGTGTCGGCTATATACCGAGGGCAATCAAGGCCCAAACGACAGTCCACATTCGCACCAAAACGACGTCCCCAGGTAGCCACTGTGGCCATTGATGGCCAGGGAGAAAGCTCATAACGAGCGGTTCAAAGGCCCCCAGCTTGGGCTTTTGAAGATGACGAAGTTTTATGAAAAGTCATCTCGGTACCGACAACCACGGTGATCGGGTAGTGAGGTTGCCGCCTCGAATCGAAAGACTTGCGGTGTAGTCAGTGAGGATATCCCCCCGGAAGGCTAAAAGACCAAAGGATAGCGGTTGCCATTTTACATCCAAAAATGGGTAGTCCGTGCTCACCACGGGAGCCATAAAAATTTACAAGTGAAGAAAGCGGTCGACGAGACTAAAAGGGAAAGAGAAGATTACCATTTGTCGGAACGGAACTTGAGTTGCATGACACGCGATGGAGGGTCGAAATCCACGGCAAAGTGACTTTCTCTCCCGGTAAAACAGCCGGGCAAATAGAAGCGGGGGGCGCCTCTATTGGGCACAAGGTTCATGCCCGACGAATGGTGTCCGAGGGAGTCTCGGGAGTGAGACCGAACTCGAAGGCGGAGGTACGGTGGATTCATCACAGGGGACAGCCTCACATGAGGGCTAAGTCGACGATAAAGGGCCGCGCAGCCTAGTCGCCAACTCGAGGGGTACTCTAGTAAACCACCACTCCTGAAATATGGGGACTCCACGGCAGGAGGTAAAGACCGCTAGTAGTGGGCTGCCTGATATTCAAAAATTAGACGCTTATTGAAAAAGGTTTGTCTGAGGAGGCTTTAGGAGCCGAAACAGCGCAGGCGCGGTAACAAACTCCCACGTTACGTGTAACTGCGACGATGAAACGATTTCATCAAGAATCGAGTGAAAGCTCTAGATTCATTAAAAAGCCTAAGCATTACGCCTGTCCTGAGGGGAAGGCATTTAGTGAATTAAAAGGACGAAAACACGCGATAAGCGCATCAGCAAAAAAAGTGTTAGCTCCAGATGGATAGGCATTGCGTCCAGATGCAGGAAATCCGCCGGGAGCATCCTGTCCGCCCAGCGCACCCTCAGAGGGCCCCAGCAGAATGGTTGCATCCTAGTCCATTGGGTGCAATACAACCCGCATCCTGTCCGCCCAGTGCACCCGGATGGGAAATTTCACACCCTAATCTTCCGAACACCAAGGTAAGCGACCAGTGGTGGTTTGCATTGGGGATCTCTCCCTGCCCCTGATCACCACTAACAAGGGTCGCAAAAGGCTTCTAAGTTCTTGCACACCTCGCATCATGCTTCATGATCAAATTAGTGGAACTATTGAATAATATCAACCTTGAGAGAGGGGCATGCTCTTCCATCCAGGTTGACACTATTCATGACCGCCAAGCGAGCAGGTTCCAATGAGGCCCTTCCTGACTGTAGCGGATTCCAATGAGGCCCTTCCTGACTCTAGCGGATTGCAATGAGGCCCTTGCTGACTCTAGCGGACATCTGCTAGTGCCCGGTGAGGTATCTGCCTTTGTCTGCCTGCTGACCACTATGGCCTTGGGGACTCTTGGAAACCTACACCATTCGATTCCCCTCTACATGCGGATTCGAACGCACCCTGTCCCGACGCTCTCCGATCACTGGTTGAATGGGTGTCCATACTTTGGTACTTTAGTTCTCCGGGTAAGTGCCTTCAAATTGTTGGCTACTGGGTACAGGCATGCGGACACTTCAGGGCCTATACCATTCGATTCCCCTCGGCGAGCGGACTGCAATGAGACCCTTCCCGACTCTGGCGGATATCTGCCCGCTGAGGTATCCCCCTTTCTCTCCCTGCCGACCTCTACAGCGATGCGGACTCTTCGAAACCTACACCATTCGATTCCCCTCGACCGGCGGATTCCAACGCACCCTGTCCCGACGCTGTCCGACCACTGGTTGCAGGGTTATCCATTCATTTCTACTTGAGTTCCCTGGGTAAGTATCTTCAAATTGTTGGCTACTGAGTGCTACAGGCATGCGGACGCTTCGAGACCTATACCTTTCGATTCCCCTCGGCGAGCGGACTCCAATGAGACCCTCCCCAACCCTGGCGGACATCTGCCCACTGAGATATCAGCCGTTTCCCTCCTGCTGACCGCTATAGCCATGCGGACGCTTGGAAACCTATACCATTCGATTCCGCTCGACCGGCGGATTCCAACCCAACCTGTCCCGATGGTGTCCGACCGCTGGATGTAGAGTTATCCAAACATTTGTACTTGAGTTCCCCGGGCAAGTACTTTCAAAATGTTGGCTACTGAGTGCTACAGGCATGCGGAAGCTGCGAGACCTATACCATTCGATTCCCCTCGGCGAGCGGACTCCAATGAGACCCTCACCAACCCTGGCGGACATCTGCCCACTGAGATATCAGCCTTTTCCCTCCTGCTGACCCCTATAGCCATGCGGACGCTTCGAAACCTATACCATTCGATTCCGCTCGACCGGCGGATTCCAACCCACCCTGTCCCGATGGTGTCCGACCGCTGGTTGTAGAGTTATCCAAACATTTGTACTTGCGTTCCGCGGGGTAGTACTTTCAAATTGTTGGCTACTGAGTGCTACAGGCATGCGGACGCTGCGAGACCTATACCATTCGATTCCACTCGGCGAGCGGACTCCAATGAGACCCTTCCCGACTCTTCCGGACATCTGCCCCCTGAGATATCTGCCTTTTACATCCTGCTGACCTGTATAGCCATGCGGACGCTTCGAAACCTATACCATTCAATTCCCCTCGACCAGCAGATTCCAATGCACACTGTCCCGATGCTGTCCAACCACTGGCTGAATGGCTATGCATACTTTTGTACTTTAGTTTCATCGGCAAGTACTTTCAAATTGTTGGCTACTGGGTGCTACAGGCATGCGGACGCTTCGGGGCCTATACCATTGGATTCCCCTCGGCGAGCGGACTCGAATGAGACCCTTCCCGACTCTGGCAGACATCTGCCCGCTGAGGTATCCCCCTTTCTCTCCCTGCTGACCTCTCCAGCCATGCGGACTCTTCGAAACCTACACCATTCGATTCCCCTCGACCGGCGGATTCCAACGCACCCTGTCCCGACGCTGTCCGACCACTGGTTGAAGGGTTATCCATTCTTTTGTACTTGTGTTCCCCAGGTAAGTATCTTCAAATTGTTGGCTACTGAGTGCTACAGGCATGCGGACGCTGCGAGACCTATACCTTTCGATTCCCCACGGCGAGCGGACTCCAATGAGACCCTCCCTGACTCTGCCGGACATCTGCCCGCTGAGATATGCCCCTTTTTCTCCCTGCTGACATCTATCGCCCTGTGCACGCCGTGAAACATACACCATTCGATTCCCCTCGACCGGCAGATTCCAACACAGCCTGTCCCGATGCTGTCCGACCCCTGGTTGTAGAGTTATCCAAACATTTGTACTTGAGTTCCCCGGGCAAGTACTTTTAAATTGTTGGCTACTGAGTGCTACAGGCTCGCGGACGCTTTGAGACCTATACCATTTAATTCCCCTCGGCGAGCGGACTCCAATGAGGCCCTACCCGACTATGGCGGACATCTGCCCGCTGAGGTATCCCCCTTTCTCTCCCTGCTGACTTCTACACCCATGCGGACACTGCCAGACCTATACCATTTAATTCCCCTCGCCGAGCGGAATTCAACACACGCTGTCCAGACACTCTCTGCCCGCTAGTTTAATGGTTATCTATACTTTTGTACTTTACTTCTCCGGGCAAGTATTTCAAATTGTTAGCTACCGAGTACTCCTGTTTTCTAGACTAGCTTTCATAAATATATTCCTGTTTTGGTACCTATATGACTCAAATAAGTAACTTGAAACATGAGTAATACTACTAGTAGATGGATCTTTCCGGACAATTTGGATATTCTGCACAGTTTTGACTAAGTGATTCAAAGTCCTCAAAGGAAGAGTTGTTGACTTAGGAGGTATCCGATGATAGCCAGTTCCACCTGAGTACTTCCACTATTCTACTATCCTATCAGGTTGCGTCTGGAGAACCTTTCTGCGTCCGGTACCTTCTGAGTCCCTGGTTGCGTCTGGTGCGTCCGGGCGGCATGGACCTCTGTCCCCAAGCACCCAATAAAAGACCTCACACCCAGGACGCGAGTTTAAGTTCTATGCGCCTGGACGGCCGGACGCACAGAGAGTACAGGGCATGTCCGGGGGTAACCTTTTTTTTTTGCTGATGCGTCCTCTGAGATTCCTGTTCAAATATCTTTCTCATCAACCAAAACCCCGCACGATGGCTCGAAATCCTGACCGAAGCTAGGGATTCACGGTTAAAAATCACAACCTTCGATGGTGAAACCGCGCCTACCAGGGGAATATTCTCTACCCATCCGATTCTCCTTGAAATCAGTGCCAACGGTCACCGAAGTATGATATCCTGCGAAATTGCGAATGCAGGAAGGTATGACTTAATCATACCCTTTGGGTGGTGGCATGATGAGCACCCCCTTAAAAATATCGCCAACCCACGTAAATGGGCCTTTGAAGAAGCAAAGTGCCAAGCTCATATAGGAGATCAGGCGGTGGCGCATATGTTTGAATGGGATGAAACTGTGGCTTACGATGAGGAAGCACAGTACGTAAGAAGGATAGAACGAGACGAAGAAGGAGGAGTACAGTTGGAGGCGCTGCCGAAACCATACTCGCAGTATAAGGAGCTTTTTGAAGAGAAAAAAGCTAGGATGTTGGCACCTCGAAGAACCTTCGACCACGCCATCAACCTTAAAGAAGGGGTCGAGCCCCTGTGGGGTCCGATTTACCCAATGTCGGCACACCAGTTGAACGAACTGGATAAATACCTCAAGAAAATGATGGTAGAGGGCAAGAGCACTGATAGCGAATCTCCTTACGGCACTCCGATCCTCTTCGTTCCAAAACCAGATGGGGGTCTACGATTCTGCGTAGATTATAGGAACCTCAACAAATTGAGGATCCTGAATAAATACCCTCTACCGCTCATGCATGAACTACGAGACCGCTTTGCAGGAGCAAAAGTATTTACGAAGCTTGACCTAAAAGATGGATACCATCTTATTCAAATGAGAAAAGGCGATGAACATAAAACAGCTTTTCGTACACGATACGGACAGTACGAATACAAGGTCATGCCTTTCGGGCTTGTCAATGCTCCCGCAACGTTCCAGACAATGATGAACAAAGGCCTAAGGGAATTCTTGGACCACGGAGTAGTCGTATACTTAGACAATATCCTAATATAGTCCGAGAATATGGACGACCATATCAAATTAGTCCAAAAAGTCCTTGACTGGCTCGAAGAGGACGACTTAGCTGCCTCATTGAAGCAGTCGGTATTCCACCAAGATGAGGTCGAATTCCTAGGATACATTGTCAAAACAAGCGGAGTCACCATGAGTGATAGAAAAGTGAAAAGCGTTCAAAATTGGGCACGCCCGTGATCGGTTAAAGAAGTTCAGATATTCATTGGATTCGCAAACCTTTACCGACGATTCATCAAGGATTTCTCGAAGGTCTGCAAACCAATAACCGAAACGTTGTAGGGAAACACAAAGGATTTTCACTGGACATAAGAGCAGGAGGAGGGGTTTGAGGAGTTGAAGAAGAGGTTTACAACGGCACCAATTTGATCGCATTTCTACACAGGAAGAAGAACGGTGGTTGGGACAGAGGCAAGCGACTTCGGGCTAGGATGTGTGCTGTCACAGTACCAAGGGAGACGGCTTCACCCAGTGGCTTTTCATTCTCGAAAGTTGAACAGCGCGGAAAGAAATTACGAGATACATGACAAGGAATTACTCGCAATAATGGAAGCGTTCAAGGAATGGAAAAGATACCTCTGGGGGGAAGAAGAGCCCGTAACGGTATACACGGACCACCAAAACCTACAGTCCTTCTTGACCAAAAGAATCTGGAACCAACGGCAAATTCGATGGGCACAGGAGTGGACCAACTATAACTTCAGAATAGTCTACCGTCTGGGAAGCCGTGGCGGGAAGCCCGACGCGTTAAGTAAACGGCTGGAGTACCGTCGTGAGGAGGGAGCTCGTCACAGTGAACAGTCAATTCTGAAATCTGAACATTTTCAAATTTCAGTAATCCATCCAAGACGAAGCGCTGAGACAGCTCTCATCCCTGAAACACGCGAATCTGGAAATCTCAGGATTATGAAGCTCTCGGACAAGGCTATAATCCCGACAAAAGGATCACGGTTTGCGGCGGGTAATGACATCTACGCCCTGACAGACGGCCTGGTACCAGGAAAAGGACAGACAACGGTGGAGATGGGTATTGCGATAAGATTGCCGGAGGGAACCTATTGAAGCCAAGCCGCGAGAAGTGGTATGGCTAGCAAGATGGAGATAGCAGTGGGCGGTGGTGTAATTGAGGCGGATTACACTGGAGAGGTAAAGGTCATACTTCAAAATCATGGCGAAGCGAACTACTTGTACAAGGCAGGGCGGATAGCGCAGCTCATAATAGAGAAGATTGCCAATGCCGACGGCATGGAAGTAGACAAGCTAGAAACAACCGAGCGAGGGAAATTAGGTTTGGATCAAGCAACCTAAACCCGAAGCGATCCATCACGGCTAAAGAAGAAGGAGTCAAAATATGTTTCCTTCATGCAGACACAAGTGAAAATGAATTCCTTAGCCCAGCTGATATAGGCTATCACCCTCGGATGACAGGAGAAAAAGAAATGTTATCAAGTACTCACGTCAATGCAGCCCTGACGCGAACAATGAACGATTCATTTCTGAACAAGATTAGAGTGGCTGGCAAAGAGGATGGGAAGTGGCAGGAACGAGGCCGGGAACTGGTCAGGTTAAAAAAAAGTGGGAAAAAGATGCCAGATGAATGGATAGCAAAGGACAGGTTACTATACTACAAGAATCGATTGTACATCCCCCAAGATGAATCCCTTCAAACCGAGATAGCCCAAGGCTGTCACGACTTGGTAGTAGCTTGGCATTTCGGACAGGAAAAAACGATCGAGAGAGTAACAAGGGATTTGTACTGAAAAGGAGTCGCGGAATGGATCAGAGATTATGTACGATCTTGTGACGAATGTCAACACAGTAAATCCTCACGGCATGCTAAGTATGGATTACTTCAACCCTTAGAAGTACCCTATGCCGCCTGGTCCTCCATATCAACGAACTTCATCACACAGCTACCTGAATCGCAGGGTAAGACCAAGAGAATGGTAGTCGGAGACCGGTTCACGAAAATGGCCCACCTCATTGGCCTCCACGAAAACGCGACTGCAAAGGATGTTGCGGACACCTTCCATCGGGAAGTCTGGAAACTTCACAGAGTGCTGGCCGAGATCATATCGGACATGGGCGTGAAGTTTTCCACCGAATTCTGCGAATCATTGTGCAAAATGTGAGAAGTTAAACGACGCATGTCAATGGCATACCACCCTTAAACTGATGGCCAGACTGAAAGAGCCAACCAAGGGCTGGAACATTACTTACAGACCCTTGTCAATTACGATTAGAACGATTGGTACCAATTATTGCGGCTAGCAGAACACGCCTATAACAACTCGGCAACCAATGCACACAAAATGACCACATTCTTCGGGAACTACGGTTTTCACCCACAAACAGAGTGGATGAAAGAGAGAGAAGCCCATAACCCCGGGGCGACGATGTATGCTCACTGGATGCAGGACATATATCGACAGGCGAAACAAACCCTAGAAGATACACGGGAAGTGATGAAGAAATATTATGACGGAAAAGCGACGGAACAGCCCAGCATCGAGGTTGGCGACTTGGTAATGTTGAACGCGAAGAATATACGTACCAAACGACCAACGAAGAAGATGAGTCTTTTTTGAGTCCGAAACTGTATGGCCCTTTCAAAGTGTTAGAGAAAAAGGGAAGCAGGGCATACAAGTTAGAAATATCGCCGCGGAGGAAAATTCATCCTGTGTTTCACGTTTGGCTATTGGAACCCTACCGAGCATCAAACGGACCAAATCGCGAACAACCCCCACGAGACCCCGCAGAGATAGAGGGAGATTAAGAGTGGGAGGTAGAAAAGATCGTCAAAGGTGAGATCATTTCATTCACGCGAAAGGTTCGAGGAAGGAATAAACCAATGAAAGAGCTTTGGTATTTTGTAAAATGGAAAGGGTGCGCGGAGGACAAGAAGACTTGAGAGCCACGGGAAGGTATGAGCAATGCGCAGGAAGAGGTGGAAAGGTTTCATAGAGAGAACCCGGAGATGCTGGGCCCGAGAGAGGTCGCGTGATATAAGAAAGGTTTTCCATTGGTAGACAAGCAAATGCCGATGGTTTTTACCCCTACTATGTAGAGCTCGAAATAGATGAAAAGATTGTATGATAGATATAGAGTATTCAGGACGAACACTTCAAAGAGGGGAGCTCGTGTTAGGCGCACGGACTCCGGGTAAGAATTTATAGGGCAAAGTTACCCTACCTTGACGCACACCAACTTCGAAGGAAAAAGATAACACCCCCCTCCAGCCCTGGCGTTGGGACGGTGCGTCATCACTTGCCGCCTGGGCAGTCCCAACACCAAAGACCACTATCAACAGAACACATCTTAGAATAACGTATACGTCACGGCCGTCCGTCCGACCGGATCCCGTTCGCAGGATGTATGATGGGAGACCTTTGGACACCTTATGCAGGGAGAAGGAGGTGAATCGGACGACGGCGCATAAGGTTACAGATACTTGAAGACAGACAGGCGGAAGAGTGGGATAAATGTAACGGGACATTTTGCACGAAAGTTAGTCCCCTCGTACTTACAAAGACGTGTAGAGTATGAAGGAGGTAACTATGCCCAGTAAGTGGATCGGGTGCATCCACAAAGGACAACTTGGTAAAACATGGAGGCAGAGGGAAAAAGCCTATAGGTACGATCCCGGGTCAAGTCGTGTATGCAGTTGTAGGTTGCATTCTCGACGGAACCAACCAAAGAAGATTGACCATGTTCTGTCCAGCGAGTTAGACAACCTTCAACGAGCCCAAGGGCAAGATAATACGTAACCATCATTGTCAACGGATAAACGTATAAGCTGACACTTGACGTGGTTTCCACACCCTCGGGAATAATGAAAGTGTAAGGTGGTCGCTTCGGCGTGAGGTATTCCGACGGCTAGGACCCTAATCGTAGTTATATCGGAGCACTCGTTAAGAGAACACGAGTAATGTACGCTAGATATAATAATACACTTCGGCATAGATCGTCAAAGTATTGGTAACGATATAAATGTGTAGATAACTTATTATATTGATAAGATCTCTTCTCCGTGCTTGTTGTGGCTAATAGCAGCGAAGATGCTTGAATATTTATATTCCGCGTCTGAGCAATCGCGGTATACATGCTAACTCTATACTAACTAAGTACCTTGCCCACAACTCTGCGAACTTCACCTGAGTGCGAACACTCTTAGACCCTGAAAACTCTCTATCACTGCTTTTGCTCCCATGGTCAACTTATCGGTCTGCGCGTCTGTTATCCCTGATGGTGTGGAGACCACGTCAGGTGTCAGCTCAGCCGTTTATCCGTTGACAACAATGGTTACGAATTATCATACCCCCTGTGCTCACCGGAGGTAGTCTAACTCGCTGGACCGAAGATGGCCATTCTTCGCAGGTTGGTTCCGTCGAGAATTCGACACGCGACTGCATGTCGTATTCTGGTCTTGGGGCATTACACGACTTGTCCTCGGGATCGTACCTATGGGCTTCTTCCCTCGGACTCTATCTTTTATCAACTTGTCCTTTGTGGATGCACCCGATCCACTTACTGGGCATAGTTACCTCCTTCATACTCTACACGACTTAGTAGGTACGAGGGGACTAACCTTTGTGCGAAAGGTGCCGTTACCTTCGACCCACCCTTGCGACTGTCTGTCTTCAAGTGTCTGTAACCTTATGCGCCGTCGTCCGATTCACCTGCCACGACTTGCATAAGGTGCCCGGAGGCCTCCCCTCATATATCCTTCGAACAGGATCTGGTCGGACGGACGGCCGCGACGTATAGGGTGTTATAAGATGTGTTCCGTTGATAGTGGTCTTTGGTGTTGGGACGCAACTCCCCTGGGGGCCAGTGATGACGCGCTGTACCAACGCCGGGGCTGGAGGGGCGTGTTATCTTTTTCCTTCGAAGTTGGTGTGCGTCAAGGTAGGGTAACCTTGTCTTGTAAATCCTTACGGGGAGTCGGTGCGCCTAACACGAGCTCCCATTTTCGAAGTGTTCGTCCCGAATACTCTATGTCTATTATACAATCTCTCTTCCATCTCGAGCTCCACATAGTAGGGGTAAAAACCAGCAGCCTTGACTTGTTCACTGATGGAAAACCTTTCTTGTGTTACTCAACCTCTCTCGGGCCTGGCATCTCCGGGTTCTCTTTATGAAACTGTTCCACCTCTTCCTGCTCGTTCTTCATACCGTCGGGTGGTTCCCACGTATCCTCGTCCTCCGCCCACCCTTTCCATTTTACAAAGTACCCAAGCTCTTTCATAGGTTTATTCCTTCCTCGAACATTTCGCGTGTAGGAGATAATCGCACTCTTGACTATCCTTTGTACCTCCCACTCTAAATCTCCCTCGATGTCTTCGGGATCTCGTGGGAGTTGCCCGCGATTTGGTCGGTTCGAGCCTCGGTAGGGTTCCAACTGCGAAACGTGAAACGCAGGATGATTTTTCCACCGTGGCGATATTTCTAACTTGTATGCCCTGCTTGCTTTTTTTTCTAAGACTTTGAAAGGGCCATACAGTTTCGGACTCAGCTTCTTTGATGGTCGTTTGGTGCGTATGTTCTTCGTATTCAACATTACCAAGTCACCGACTTCAATGCGGTGTTGTTCTGTCGCTTTGCGGTCCTAATATTTCTTCATCGATTCCCGCGTATTTTCTACCGTTTGTTTCGCTTGCTGATGTATGTCCTGCATCCAGTGAGCATACATTGTTGCCCCAGGGTTATGAGCTTCTCTCTCTTTCATCCATTCAGTGCGTGGATGAAAGCCGTAGTTGGCGAAGAATGGGGTCATTTTATGTGCGTTAGTTGCTGAGTTGTTGTAGGCATGTTCTGCTAACGGCAATAGTTGGTACCAGTCGTTCTGATCGAAGTTGACAAATATTCGCAAGTTGCCTTCCAGCACTTGGTTGGTCCTTGCCGTTTGTCCATCAGTCTGAGGGTGGTACGCCGTTGACATGCGCCTTGTAACTCCTAGCATTTTGCACAATGATTCTCAGAATTCACCGGAAAACTTCGCGTGAATGTCCGATATAATTTCTGTCTGTAATCTGTGAAGTTTACAAACTTCCCGAAGGAAGGTATCAGCAACATCCTTTGCGGTCGCATTCTCGTGGAGGCCGATAAAATGAGCCATCTTGGTGAACCGGTCTACTACTACCATGATCTGGGTCTTACCCTGCGATTCCGGTAGTTGGGTGATAAAGTCCGTTGATATGGAGGACCAGGCGGCATAAGTTACTTCTAATGGTTGAAGTAATCCGTACTTGGCATGCCGCGGGGAGTTACTGTGTTGACATTCGTCGCAGGATCGTACATAGTCTCTGATCCAATCTGCGAGTCCTTTCCAGTAAAGGTCCCTCGTTACTATCACCATCGTTTTCTCCTGTCCGAAGTGCCCTGCTACTAATGAGTCGTGACAGCCTTGGGCTATATCCATTTGAAGGGATTCGTCCTTGGGGATGTACAAACGATTTTTGTATTATAGTAACCCGTCCGTTTCTATCCATTCGTCCGGCATCTTTTTCCCGCTTTCTCTTAACCTAACCAGTTCACGGCCTCAGTCCTGCCACTTCTTATCCTCCTTACCAGCCACTCTAATTTTGTCCAGAAAGGAATCGTTCATTGTTCGCGTCAGGGCTGCATCGACGTGAGCGCTTGATAACATTTCGTTTTCTTTCATTAACCGAGGGTGATAGCAGATATCAGCTGCGCTAAAGAATTCCTTTTCGCTTGTCTCTGTGTGAAGGAAACATATTTTGACTTCGTCTTCTTTGGCCGGAATGGATCGCTTAGGGTTCATGTCAATTCATCCGAAGCCCATCTTTCCTCGCTCGGTTATTCCCAGATCGTCTACTTCCATGGCGTCGGCGTTGGCAACGTTCTCTACTATGACTTGCACTATCCGATCTCCTGCCTCAAATACGCAGTCCGCTTTGCCATGATTTCGAAGTATGACCTTGACTTCTCCAGTGTAATCTGCATCTATTACACCACCGCCCACTGCTATTCCCATCTTGCTAGCCATACCACTTCTCACGGCTAGCCTTCCATAGGTTCCTTCCGGGAATCCTATTGCAATACCCATTTCCACCATTGTCTGTCCTTTTGCTGGTACCATCCCGTCTGTCAGGGCGTAGATGTCATGACCTGCCGCGAATCGTGATCCTTTCGTTGGAATTATAGCCTTATCCGAAAGTTTCATCATTCTGAGGCTTGTGGGTTCACGTTTTTCTGGAATGAGGGCTGTCTCTGCGCTTCGCTTTTGATGAATTAGGGAAATTTGCAAATGTTCCGATTTCAAAATTGACTGATCACTGTGACGAGCTCCCTCCTCAGGACGGTACTCCGGCCGTCTACTTAACGCATCTGGTTTCCCGCCTCTGCTTCCTGGTCGATAGACTATTTTGAAGTTGTAGTTTGTCAACTCCTGTGCGCATCGAATTTGGCGTTGGTTCCAGACTTTTTTGGTCAAAAGGGACTGTAGGTTTTGGTGGTTCGTGTATACCGTCACGGGCTCTTCTTCACCCCAGAGGTATCTTTTCCATTCCTTGAATGCTTCCATCATTGGGAGTAATTCCTTGTCATGTATCTCGTAATTTCTTTCTGCACTGTTCAATTTTCGAGAATGAAAAGCCACGGGGTGAAGCCGTCGTCCATGGTATTGCAACAGTAGGCATCCGAGCGCAAAGTCGCTTGCGTCTGTCGCGACCACCGTTCTTCTCCCTGGGTAAAAATGCGATACAATTGGGGCCGTTGTAAAGCTCTTCTTCAACTCCTCAAACGCCTCTTCCTGCTCTCTTCCCCAGTGAAAATCTTTTGGGTTTCCTTTTAACGTTTCGGTTATTGGCTTCCAAACTTTTGAAAAATCTTTGATGAATCAAAGATAAAAATTTGCGAATCCAATGAAGATCTGAACTTCTTTAACCGACCTTGGGTGTGCCCAATCTTGAAGGCTTTTCACTTTTCTATCACTCATGGTGATGCCGCTTGTCTTGACAATGTACTCTACGAATTCAACTTCCTCTTGGTGGAACACCAACTTCTTCAACGAGACTGCTAAGTCGTGCTGTTCAAGTCGCTCGAGGACCTTTTGAACTAGTTTGATGTTGTCGTCTATATTTTCGGAGTATATTAGGATATCGTCTAGGTAGACGACTACCCTGTGGTCCAAGAATTCCCTTAGGATCTTGTTCATCATTGTCTGAAACGTTGCGGGAGCTTTGGCGAGCCCGAAAGGCATGACCTTGTATTCGTACTGTCCATATCGTTTACGAAAAGCTGTTTTATGTTCATCGCCTTTCCTGATCCGAACAAGATGGTATCCATCTTTTAGGTCGAGCTTCGTAAATACTTTTGCTCCTGCAACACTGTCTCGTAGTTCATCCATGAGCGGTAGAGGCTATTTATTCAGGATCGTCAATTTGTTGAGGTTTCTATAATCTATGCACAATCATAGACTTCCATCTGGTTTTGGAACGAAGAGGATCAGAGCGCCGTAAGGAGATTCGCTATCGGCAATTTTCCCCTCCGCCATCATTTTCTTGAGGTACTTATCCAGCTCGCTCAACTGGTGTGGCAACATTGGATAAATGAGACCGAATGGGCGTTCGGCCCCTTCTTTAAGGTTGATGGCGTGGTCGAAAGTCCTTCGAGGGGCCAACACTTTGGCTTTTTTCTCTTCAAAAAGGTCCTTATACTGCCGATGCGGTTTTGGCAGCGTCTCCAATTGTACTCCCCCCTCTTCCTCTCGTTCTATCCATCCCACATACTGTGCTTCCTCATCGTAAGCCACAGTTGCATCCCATTCAAACATATCCGCCACCCCCTCATCTTGTATATGAGCCTCGCACTTTGCCTCTTCACAGGCCCATTTACGTGGGTTGGCGATATTTTTAAGGGGGTGCTCATCATGCCACTACCCAAAGGGTATGATTAAGTCATACCTTCCTGCATTCGCAATTTCACAGGATATCATACTTCGGTGGCCCTTGGCACTCATTTCTAGGAGAATAGGATGGGTATACAATGTTCCTCAAGTAGGCGCGGTTTCGCCATCGAAGGTTGTGATTTTTAACGGTGAATCCCTAGCTTTAGTCGGGATTTCGAGCCGTGGTGTGGTGTCTTGGTTCATGAGACAGATATTTGAACCAGAATCTAAGAGGACGTTCATCGCGTGTTTTCGTCCTTTGATTTCAATAAATGCCTTCCCCTCAGGGCAGGCGTAGTGCTTGGGTTCTTTTATGGGTCTAGAACTTTCGCTCTGTCCTTGATGAAATCTTTTCATTGTCGCGGTTACAATTAGCGTGGGGCTTTGTTAGCGTGCCAGGGCAGTTTCGGCTCTTACAGCCTCCTCGGACAAACCTTTTACAATAAGTGTCATATATTGTGATATCGGGCAGCCCACTACTAGCGGTCTTTAGGTCCTGCCGAGGAGTTCCCATCTCACAGGAGTGGTGGTTCACTCGAGTACTTCTCAAGTGCGCAACTAGGCTGCGCAGTCCTTTATCGTCCACTTAGCCCTCAGATGAAACTGTCCCCTGCGACGAGTCCACCGTACCTTCGCCTTCGAGTTTGTTCTCACTCCCGAGACCTCCTCGGACACCATTCGTCGGGCATGAACCTTGTGCCCAATAGAGGCACCCCCTGCTTCTATTTGTCCGGCGGTTTTACCCGGAGAGAAAGTCAGGTTGCCCTGGATTTCGACCCTCCTTGGCGTGTCGTGCAACTCAAGTTCCGTTCCGACGAATTGTAATCTCCTCTTTCCCTTTTAGTCTCCTCGACCGCTCTCTTCTCTTGTAGTTTTTTATGGCTCCCGTGGTGAGCACGGACCACCCATTTTTGGACTTAAAATGGCAACCGCTATCCTTTGGTCTTTTGCCTTCCGGTGGGATATCGTCACCGAATACGCCGCAGGTCGTTCGATTCGAGGCGGCAACCTCACTACCCGATCACTGTGGTTGTCGGTACCTGGATGACTTTTTATAAAATGTTGTCATCGTCAAAGGCCCATGCTGGGGGCCTTTGCACTGCTCGCTTCAAGCTTTCTCACTTGCCATCAACGGCAACAGTGGCTACCTGGGGGTGTTGTTTTGGCGCGAATGCGGATGGTCGTTTGGGCTTTGATTGCCCTCGATACAGCGCCGATACTTGTATCCGTTTTCGACCGTGTTTCCAAAGATGGTTCCTCATCCCGCATCGCGTGCTTTCGTTGTCAGATTTCCGTTTATCGACAACCTTCTGATTGACGCTCGGGTGTCCTCCCGACCACACGGTATGTCTAACCTCCCCCGTCGGTTCCACCAACCCTTCTTTCTTCACCTTTCTCTCCCCAGCCTTTTTCTTTTGGTAGTCCGCTTTTTCCTTAGCCGTGTACTGCTTTTTACATGTCTTGCGGCGACCGTCGGCTTTGAATCCTCGAATTTCCGTTTTTCGCCTCCTGTCGTGCCGCAGGGACCTCCTCCTTGAAGATCTTTTCGTTCTTTCAAATCTTCATCCCCTCGGGTTACGGTCCTGACTGCTTCCAACCGTTCCCCATTGTCGACATATTCTCTATGCGAGAGCCGTCGCAATGCTTCTACAGGAAGTTCGTCTTCAATCATTTTTCTCCAGGCTATCCCAGTGACTCTGGCATGGATGTTGAGAGTTTCCATCTCCATCAAGAATTTGGCGACATCACCGCGATATTTGACCGATCCCATTTCTCGTAGGGATTTTTCCGCTTCATGGCTGGGTCCGAAGCGTCGCAGGGCTTGTTCTGCAAAGACATGCCAGAACTCGTACCCTTCTTGTCTCGTATAACCTATTTCTCAGGTCATTTGCCGACGGTAGGTTAACCCAAACTGTGCCACTTCTTTCCCGTCCATTCGGCTTATAGCGTACTGGATTTGTTCTGCCTCGTCCTCCGACTGCCAACTGTTTCGACCAAAGTAATCCGTGCATGTCATTAGCCACATGCGGATATCTTCGTGTTTCTCGTTCCTAAACATGGCAGGGGGTTCCGCCGGGACTCTCGTTCGTTGTCCCAAGGCGTTGGCCATGACCGGTGAGAACAGGTTAAACTGTTCGTGGTTTTCAGCGTCATTGTCGTTTTCGTCCGGCTGGGGTGCGGGTCTCTCGTCCCGTCTTCCTTCCCATCTCTCGTCTGGTTTCCTACCAGACCCTGCTCCGTCGTCATCGGGGTCTTCTCCCCCTCCTCCGTCTGGCGCTCCTGCCGCTCCCTGTCGTGGTGGTGGTGGTGGCCTTCCTCCACCCGCCCCTGAAGTCTCTGGTGTCGGATCTGACACCTTGCCTTTCCCTTTCCCTTGTCCCAACAACTGTTCCACCAGAGCCTTAAGCACCGCGATTTCGCCATCTTGGGCTTCTCGAGACTCCTGTTGTCGTTGCAACTCATCCCTTACGAGATTAATACTCATCTCGTGATTTTCTATCTCCCGTTTATGTTCTTCGTTTATTTGAACAATCTCTTCGTCCAGGAGTAGATCTCGATGCATAGACTGTTCGCCAGTCCCCTGCACAGCTTCGTGAAGATGGGAGGTGACTGCCTCATGTGTGGTTTGTCCCTCATCCGGCTCCCCCAGTCGTGCCGCAACCTGGGCGGCGAAGCTTTCCTGGACGTTTTGCTACTCCACGTCCAAAAGTTGTACTTGTTCGTCTATTCGGGTGAGTTCGCGACCTACTATCTGGACCCCGGACTTCAACTGATTTTTGACGGTCACCAGTTCTTGGGCCATTAATAAGATATTGGTCGGAAGGGAGCTGAACCCAAGATGTTCTCTATCTTGGCTTGTGGTGAGTTTTGGGTCAAACCGGCCGAGGATTTGGTCTAATCTTCTGATCCGAACGGCCATGAGTGATTCGCCGGTAGGCTCGGGCATTCGGCGACTTCCTCTTGGAGCCTTGACTCCATATTTGGCCATGAAGCCTAGGCCAACAGGGGATCGGGGTATCCAATCCGCCGAATGCGATCGGACGAGGTGGGTGACGGTGGTTTCCACGCTGGGAGCTTGAATGGAGGAGAGCTCATCCCCTTCTTCGCTTCCTCCTCCTCCTTCTTCCTGTCGCCATTCCATGACTTCCGGAGCTTTGGGGTCAGAAGCCATCTCTATGGTTTCTATAAGGAAAACTTATCTTTTGTTTCCTCCTCACACTGCTGGTATCTCAAAACAGGGACTTGAGTGTTGATCGTCTTTTGGGTACAGGGTGTACCAAATGGGGTTTGATTTCTGCGAGGGCATTTTGGAGATGAAGTCTTTGCCGTACTGGTATTGGTATAGTGCAGCTATGTCTTCGAGGGTAACGGTATTTTCTGGGTTTATCGACGAGAAATAGGATTCATTGTAGGGCTGTAGAGTCCTAATTCGGGTATAGGGGTAAGGACTTCGTCTAACGAGACAGTCCTCAATGGTCTTGGTTCGAAAGGTTTTTTGGGTTTGGGAGTATGAGTGTCTCTGCCAAACATTCGTCTCGGTAATGATGAGAAGTATCAATATACTGTTAGGTGCTAGCTTCGGCGTGAAGTATTCCGACAGGTGGGGTCTAGGACCTTAAGCGTAGTTATATCGGAGAACTCGTTAAGAAGACACGAGTAATGTAGGCTAGATATAATAATACACTTCGGCATAGATCGTCGTAGTATTGGTAACGATATAAAAGTGTAGATAACTTATTATATTGATAAGATCTCTTCTCCGTGCTTGTTGTGTCTAATAGCAGCGAAGATGCTTCGATATTTATATTCGGCGTCTGAGCAATCGCGGTATACATGCTTACTCTATACTAACTAAGTACCTTGCCCGCAACTCTGCAAACTTCACCTGAGTGCGAACACTCGTAGACCCTGAAAACTCTCTATTACACTTTTTGCTCCCATGGTCAACTTGTCGGTCTACGCGTCTGTTATCCCAGATGGTGTGGAGACCACGTCAGGTGTCAGCTCATCCGTTTATCCGTTGACAACAAGGGTTATCAATTATCTTGCCCCCGTGCTCACCGGGGGAATTCTAACTTGCTGGACCGAAGATGGCCATTCTTCGTTGGTTGGTTCCGTCGAGAATTCGACACCCGACTGAATGTCGTATTCTGGTCTTCCGGCATTACACGACTTGTCCTCTGGATCGTACCTATGGGCTTCGTCCCTCGGACTCCATCTTGTACCAACTTGTCCTTTGTGGATGCACCCGATCCACTTACTGGGCATAGTTACCTCCTTCATACTCTACACGACTTAGTAGGTACGAGGGGACTAACCTTTGTGCGAAAGGTCCCGTTACCTTCGACCAACTCTTCCCACTGTCCGTCTTCAAGTGTCTGTAACCTTATGCGCCGTCGTCCGATTCACCTGCCTCCACCTGCATAAGGTGCCCAGGGGTCTCCCCTCATATAGCCTGCGAACAGGATTTGCTCGGACGGACGGCCGCGACGTATACGGTGTTATAAGATGTGTTCCGTTGATCGTGGTATTTGGTGTTGGGACGCAACTACCCTGGAGGCCCGTGATGATGCGCCATCCCAACACCGGGGCTGGAGGAGGGTGTTATCTTTTTCTTTCAAAGTTGGTGTGCGTCAAGGTAGGGTAACCTTGCCCTGTAAATCCTTACGGGGAGTCCGTGCGCCTAACAGAAAGCGCAAACCGATAAGTTGGCCATCAGAGCAAAAAAGGTGTGGAAGAGAGTTTTCAGGGTCTACCAGTGTTCGCACTCAGGTGAAGTTGGCAGAGATGCGGGCCAGGTACCCTGTTAGTATAGAGTTAGCATGTATACCGCGATTGCTCAGAGGCAGAATATAAATATCGCAGCATCCGGGTTGCTATTAGACACAACAAGCACGGAGAAGAGATCCTATCAATATAAAAAGTTATCTACACTTTTATATCGTTACCCATACTTCGACCACCTATACCGAAGTGAACATTATATCAAGCCTACATTACTCGTGTCTTCTTAACGAGTTCTCCGATATAATTACGATTAAGGTCCTAGCTGTCCGAATTCCTCACGCCGAAGCTACCACCTAACAGGAAAACAGCTTTCCGAACCCGTTATGGCCATTACCAATATCCGGTTATGCCTTTTGGATTGGTTAACCCACCTGCTACCTTTCAAACCATGATGAATGAAATATTACCACAGTTCCTAGATTAGGGAGTCGTCGTATATATCGATGATATCCTAATCTACTCTGAGACTCTAGAGGCACATATTATAGTTGTTCGCAAAGTCTTACAACAACCTGGTGAATACCGACTGGCCATCTCCTTGGAGAAGAGCGTATTTCATGTAAAAAAGGTGGATTTTTTGGGTTATGTGGTTGCGACTGACGGGGCGACCATGAACGAGAAAAAGGTTGAATCAATTAAGTCTTGGAAAGCCCCTTTCTCTGTTAAATACATTCAAATAATTATTGGGTTCGCCAATTTTTACCGCCGTTTTATAAAAGACTTCTCAGCAATCTGCACACCAATTACGAACCTACTAAAAGGGCACTTCAAGAAATTTTCCTGGGGAAAAGAACAACAAGAAGCCTTTGAGGACCTGAAACGTCGATTCATCTCGGCTCCTATCCTATGTCACTTCTATTCAGATTTGAACACGGTGGTCGAAACAGATGCCCGTGACTATGCACTTGGTTGCATCTTATCACAATTCCATGGCAACAGGCTTCATCCTGTGGCTTTCCACTCTCGCAAACTCTCACCGGCCGAACGAAATTATGACATTCACGATAAAGAGGTATTGGCCATCGTTGTCGCCTTCATGGAATAGAGACATTACCTGGAGGGAACGGAAAAGCCGGTAACAGTCTATAGTGATCATCAAAACCTCCTGTATTTCCCTACAACAAAAGTCTGGACGCATAGACAAATAAGGTGGCCTCAAAAATTATGTGGCTTTAACTTTAAAATAGTCTATCGTCCTGGAACTAAAGGGGGCAAGCCAGACGCTTTGAGCAGGCGGCCGGAGTACCACCCTGAGGAGGGAGCTACGCATTGCGAACAACAAATTCTGCAACCCAAGCACTTCGGAAAATTCCCAATCATCGTTATAAGGGGTTCAAAAGCGGAACAGCTCCAACAGGGATTGCCTCAAATGGAGAAGGAAATCTGGATTCAGGTACAAAGACTCTCAGAACACGCACAAATCCCAACAAAAGGATCAAAGCTGGCAGCGGGACACGACCTCTACAGTGGCGAAGACATTCATATCCCGGCAAATAACCGAGCACTGGTTAAGATTGGCTTAGCCATCGCAGGACCCGAAGGAACCTATGGTCGCATAGCACCTAGAAGTGGTTTGGCAACTAAAGGAATCTTGGTAGACGCAGGGGTTATTGACGCAGATTATAGCGGAGAAATCAAGGTCCTGCTTGTTAACCATAATGAGGTGAACTATCAAGTGAGGAAAGATGACCGGATAGCTCAGCTGATTGTGGAACGGTTGGATGATCAAGATTGGATGGAGGTACAGGGATTAGATGTGACGGAAAGACCGGGAAAAGGTTTTGGAAGTAGCGGGCTAGGAAAGGAGTGGAAAGAGCTGCAACCGACGATATGCTTCCTTCAAGCGGATGGCAACCATCAGTTCTACAATCCCTTTGATATCAATCAACATCCTATATTACGCAAGGGCCAAGTCCTCCTATCTAACGCAATTATTGCTAAAGCCAGCTTAAGGAAATTTGAAGAAGATTTTCTTTTATCAGTTAAAGAAGCGGCAATGGAGGATGAGAACTGGATGCGGAGGAAGGAAGAGTTGGAAACCTTAGCGAGGGAAGAAAAGGAACTACCTAAGCAATGGTCGATATCTGAAGGCCTACTCTACTACAAGGATCGACTATTCATTCCCAATAATGAAGATCTGCAAACACTTATCGCTAAAAGTTGTCACGATTCCAAGATAGCAGGATATTTCGGACAAGAAGGAACCCTGGAAATTATCACACGAGAGTTCTATTGGAAAAGGATAACCAATTGGGTAAACGACTATGTGCGATCCTGTACTACATGCCAACAAGTGAAAGTCCCGAGAGATGCTCGCTTTGGGTTACTTAGTTCCCTACAAGTGCCTTATGCAGCTTGGGCCTCTACAGGTGTAGATTTTATCACCCACACACGAAACTCGGCAAGGTATACTGAGATTATTGTTGTAGTAGACCGATTCACAAAAATGGCCCACTATATCGGATTACAAGAAAACGCGACCGCTAAAGAGGTGACAGAAGCATTCCTTAAGGAAGTATGGAAACTTCAAGGGCTACGATTGGAAACCATCTCGGATATGGATGCGAAGTTTGCGGGTGGATTTTGGAAGTGATTGTGTATAAAACTTGGAGTTAAGAGAAAAATATCGACAGCTTATCATCCCCAAACCGATTGACAAACCGAAAGAGTCAATCAAGTATTGGGAGGGTACCTTCGAATATTGGTCAACTAGGATCAGGATGACTTGTATCACCTCTTACCCCTAGCCGAGTATGCCTACAATAACTCTGTTACAACGGCACATGACATGACCCCCTTCTTCGCAACTACGGGTATCATCCACAAACTGAATTGTTAAAAGAACGAGAACATCAGCAAAAATTAATCCTACGTCTGAGGCGCGGGCGCCGCGTCCGGACGCATCCGATGTCGTTTTTCCGTCCTCTGCGTCCCCAGCATCCGGAGGCCATTCCCAACGCCGATTGCGTCCTGACGTGACGTCGGACCTTAACCACATCCCACCGCCAGCCCACATCTCCTGCTCTTCTCCCCCCCCTTATCTCACGTCCTAACGTCTCTTTTCCTGCCTCACATTTCCGCAGCATCCGGACGTCTCCCCAAGGTATCCCCGTTTCCTTCTGCTTCCGGGCGTGCTCATAACAACTTGCCGCCGATATCACCCTAGTCATTCCTGCCGGTGTGCCTCCTACTACTACTATCGTGGATAATTTGTTTGTTTCTAGATGTTTCTATTCCTCTATGTCTATATCTCTACTATATACTTGTCTATTATACACGTTTATCGTCTAGTCGTGATCGTGACGCTACATCTCCGGCGGGAAGCGAGGTAGCCCTCATCTAGGCTACGTCGCTTCCCGAGTTTATTTTATTATACAAGCCCCCTCTATGATCCTAATCGATCTCGTTAAACTTGCGTAAATCGATCGGACTGTTGACAACATCAGCAAAAACGGATCTTGCGTCTGATCCGCCGGCGTTGCGACCTGACGCAAGCGCCGGATAATCTGCGTCCCATGCGTCCTGTGCGTCCTGACTTGCGTCGCAACGTTCGTTACGTCCTGACGCAACGTCGCAACGTTTCTTACGTCCTGACGCAACGTCGCATTCTCCCGACGTCCAGACTACCCCAGATTGTCCCTCTTGTCGCCTCTTCCTCCTGATCGTGCTCGCTCCGCGTCGGTTCTTCTCTGCATCCTGACGTATCCCGCCCCTCATCCCCGCTCGAGTACTCTCAACGTGAATTAATTCGCTGCTTCCTCAGACGTCGGTCTGCTGGCGCCTGAGGCAGTAGCACTTTTTGTTTCACATCTCACATCTCACATATCACGTATCGCGCCTCACTGGTCTGGCGAACTCATGATGTGGGTTTAACGTCGCTTCTATATCTTCTATATACAGTATCAAGATCATGTATGATTCTCCCTCATAGCCAAGTCCTGATTCTCTCATCCTGATTCTTTAATAAATCTCATTAAATGTTCTCAAATCAATCCGGCTATTTATAGGCCAGCGCCGGTCCTCCTCCTGGATCAGATGCGCCAGACCGAGGATTGTCCCTATATCTACTATTGTAAACGCTCGTGCGTCCTCCCTCATCTGCACTGTAAAAAGGCCATGTTGATCCGATAGGCGCCCTGAGTTGACTGGGGTCAGCATCTGAACACCGGCGACCCGACGCACAGTATCGTCGGATCTGTAGTCCCTGATTTTTAAGAGGGCAACTAGCTTTGCCAGCAGGCGACCCCTCAGCGCACCATACATTTCTTCCGTACCCGCTTGTACGCAAACCCAATCATTGCGACTGCCCTGGTTTCTAAAGTGTGGATCGCCGGTGGATCGTGCGCGGTGGATCTCGTAAACATTGGCTTCTTGGAACGCAAGAACCAGGATTTCAAGTTGTGTGAGTAGCTCAACCGGGAGTGATCGAAGCATCGCATGGTCCTCAGGAAGACAGTGCGCTGCGGGCAGGTTATGTCTGCTATATCGGATCAATTCACGATATATAATCTCGAGTGAGACTCCAGAGATCCGGCTAAAATCCACGACATTGGACCTATCTTCCCGACGTCCCTTCAGGACCCTCCTGCGAACAACCGGCGCTGCTGCGGTCACCGTGCTGGCCGTCCTGTCTAAATGATGCAAGACGTCACCTGAGAGATTGGCGTCGCGACATTTTAGAGATTCAAGGTTCAACAGTCGCATTCTGATAGCATGTTGACGACCGTAGCTGTGGACGATCTGGCGCGCTGCATCATTTTTGTTCGATTGGCGCCATCCGTCTTTGATTTGCGTCTTGTGAGCGAGCGCTCCGATCTCCGTAAAATACATCGGAATGTTGCCAAACTAGCGTATATTGTCACAAAAGTAGCTTAGTAGATGCATCTTGATAAAGGTGAAATGCGATTCGCCACGGACCAAGTCCAGACAGAGGTCATTTTCTTCTTGACGATTGTCGTCGCGCATCCGGCGCCGTAAGGATGGGGCCACTCGCTCAATCACCAGGGCTCTCTGAGGTCGAATCTCCTTTCGTTGCTTGTCAACCTTGTCCTGTGTGCGTTTTGTTACTCGAAATTCTAAGAAGATAGCTTTTAGCTTCTGAAACTGGTCCAGATAATCTTCTATGTAGGCTAGGATGTCAGACGTGTGGCTTCGGTATTGCGCCATCATATTGAAGTTGACCAGTTCCCTGACGCATGTGAGAGCACGTTTGAAAGGGATTACTTGTGCACCTCCAGGCTGGCGGAGTGCCACGGCGAGAACTCCCAAAATACAGCGCCCCAGATTCCTCATCTATTTCCCTTGCCACTGCGTAACATCACGGTAGGCATTTTTGGGGACCTAGAATCCCGGGTATGGCGGTAATGCCTTCCAAACATTGTCGAAAGCCAGCAGTCGCCCATGTTTCTTCTGAAAGCCTTCGATCCAGGCCATCATGTGCTTGAATAGCCCGAGATAAATGGTATGGAGCATATCTGGCTTGTACAGATCAGACGCCGAAATGCGGTCGAGGCGGTAAAAAATACTTTGGCCGATACCAAGATTGTCACACATGATGTGCTCATCGTCAGACTCTGAGCCTGAGTTCTGATTTTCAGGTTTGTATCGTTGGTATCTTGCGTAATCACTGGTTCGAGGGCTTCAGGCATTTGTTCCTCCTAATTCGTGGGTAGGCACCTCGCATTTCGGACAGGCGTTGGTCTTTAACCCGTGTAGTGCCACGTTTTCCATATGGTCGGTGATCCACGCGGAGAGAATTGGAAAGCAATGTCGAACCTTGCGGTCGGCGCAGTCAATGGCGATGCCGGTATGCGCCACGTCCTATCGGGGCGCGAAGATGAGTTCGAATACATCTTGTAGGGTGTTAGCGTTGATTTTCCTCTGACCTGGGTCGGCTTTGGAGGACTTTGAGAGTTTGGGAGGAATGGGCAATAAGGGGAGAAGCAGAACAGCCATTGAACCTGGGCTGTTGTGCCTGGCCGATGGAAGATTTCCGATCGTAATATAGACAGGCCACGCTTTCTTGTCACCCGAGAAGGTGGTGAGGTTCGTCTGATCCGACATCCCAATTATTGGAATAACAGTAGCACCAGGTGGAAGGGTCTCCTATCATCAGTAAGCGAAGGTCCCAGCAGAAGCGGATGGGTTGCTATACCTGGACGTCCCACCACCAATCCGCCGAATGCATTTCTGCATATATTCTCAGCCCGGTGGAGTCATATTCATGCAGTGGCGCGTAGACCAAGTCGTCTCGGTATGCGATCTGGCGAAGGAGATATCTAACACAACCTAGTACATTGCGGTAAAACAATGGCAAAGTTCTTTGGCCATCCTCAACCTGTCCTTCGAACCATTGCAGATATTGACTGTACGGATCCAGTAACCGGAGATGGTTCTCCAGCGTGTGCATGGAGCTATACCCCACTGATTTAGCATCTCCTAGGCCACTCGAGAAGTATTGATTGATTCTTGATTTGGATACTTTTCCCTCAATGAACCAGGATGCCAGTTTGAAACCTTGTTCGCTATTAAATGGTCCCCATGGGTCGTCGCACAGGTTGCTGTATTCATGCGCAAAACCATCGACGTCTCCGATTACTTGCCCGGCGCCTTCATAATGAATCTGTTTGCTGGTGGAGGGTGACGTAGCGTCATCGAATACTTCTGTATCAGACTCGTATGCAATGTCTCTACAAAGTTCCTCAGGCTCCGATCCAGCCGGGCCTGGATCGGATTCAGAGTCGGAATCCTGGCGCTGGCTCGCGTCTGGGTTGTGCGATACACTTGATTCCATATTGATATATTATACGGTTGACGCGAGGACAATGTCCAGACCTGCGTGCGCAGTTCGCTGGTGCTACTCATATGCACCAGACCGGGTATATTTACGGCGGCAGAATGGACATTTGCTAGGCATCGTTCAAGTTGGACATTGCTCCGTTGATCCGTCGGGCTCCGTGTAGATTCGAGGGTGCAGCAATGTCGAGTGTTGACACCAACGCGTATTGATCGCATGTAGGGCCAAGGGGCGTGCATGCGATAATCATGATCTAGTCATTGATAGAGTTAGCGTAGGGGTCACGTGGTATCAGCTGTGGTTTCTTTCAACAAATGAGATGACAAATATTATGTTCCCGCCCGAATGCGTTTATCATGTTTCATTTATTCAAGTTGAATCAGACAATGGAAGAGTCCTGTCATAGAGCGTCAGATTCGCGTTTTCTTATCAAATCATGAAACGAATTCATCATTCTTTCAAATCACCTAGAGGATCTGGGAGTTTAATATATAAAGTGAATTGATCACGATACTAGATGGGCTTTATACCAAGTTTCATCTCACACTCAGAACCTCCACAACAGCCACCGTTATCAGATCACAAGTATCCCTAAATACTGCTATTTATATACACCAAGAATCCACGGATATGGCGCAGAATAACAACATTGTAGGGTACGCCCTCATGCCAGCCGGAGGTGGGCAGCAGGCGCCGCCTGCGGGTCAGACCTATCACCTTCCGCCTTTTACTCTCGTTGGGGAGTATTCTCATCGACGCCCTGATCGTCGATTGATTAACGATCATAAGTTGAGCATGGGCATCCCCCATCACCCCAAAAACAAGCCCCCCCTTATACGTTTGTTGGCGGGATGCTGTCAAAGATCAGATGTTAGCAAGGGGCTATATTTCAGATAATTGGCACTTCCCAGACACCGAATTCCAGCAAATCGTCGCAGGCAGGAGGAGATTGAAACCTGCGTGCGATGAACTCGCCACTGCGTCAACAGCCAATAACATGGCTAGTATGCAGGAGATCGATGAGGCAGTTCCTCAATTGGTTAAGCACTGTGGGAAGAAGTTGACCAAGACTATTGAGACCAATAACCACGTGCCTCCACCCGGCCCGGGCGTCCCCCCTGCCCAAGTCATTCTGAACCCAATATTACTACCTCTCAATGCACCACCTCAGTGCCAGTAGAGTATTGCAACAGCTGTGCCGAACGCTGGCCCAGTTGTCCACAATGCTCCGGAGGCCAATGCTCCTGGGCGAACCCAAAACTGGCCTGCTCCCGCGGGGAATCCCCAAGCGCAGAACAATCCCCCACCCCCCGGCCCGGCGATCCCCCAAGCTCAGAAAAATGGTCCCGGGCTGGTAATTATTCCTGCGCAAATCCAAGCCGCTCCCCCAATGGGCATTCTCGGTACGTCACTGGGGATGCAAGATGCTCCACCGGCGAATCCGCAAGCGCAGAACAATCACCCACCCCAAGGCCGGGTGATCCCCCAAGCTCACAACAATGGTCCCAGGCCAGTAATTATTCCTGCGCAAATCCAAGCCCCTCCCCAAATGGGCATTCTCGGTACGCCACTAGGGATGCAACATGCTCCCCCGGCGAATCTCCATGCGCAGAACAATCCCTCACCCCCAGGCCCGGCGATCCCTCAAGCTCAGAACAATCCTCCCGCCGCAGCGAATCCGCAAGCGCAGAACAACCCCCCACCCGCAGGCCCGGCGAATCTCCAAGGTTAGAACAATTCCCCACCCCCCGGCCCGGCGATCCCCCAAGCTCAGAACAATCCTCCCGGCGC
>Ga0307509_10001257_pt1 | contig 43001 bp, 41 predicted proteins | sample 10_EM_MG_FD_202245 | JGI IMG/M metagenome (GOLD analysis project Ga0307509, IMG submission 202245) | Populus trichocarpa ectomycorrhiza microbial communities from riparian zone in the Pacific Northwest, United States - 10_EM | ecosystem: Host-associated > Plants > Roots > Unclassified | place...
GGGAGTCAACGATGAACAGGAACAAGAACCCCATGGAGGAGGGGGTAGACCCCAGAGGGAGAGGAGGGGGTGTAGCATCACTCCCCTAGGCAGAAGCCATCAAGGGGGAGGAGAGGGGGTGGTGGTGGAATCCCACGATGATTTCCCTGGTGTTGAGATTTCAATCGCCGGAGGTGTAGGGGAGATGGTTCGTGTAATGCCTGGCATGTCGGCCTTCTGGTATTATAGACTCTTTCTTCTTCGCCGATTAAGGTCCTGCTCTCCCAGCCTGTGAACCCCAGCGCAGATCATCAAAGCTGTCTATTGTCATAGTATCATCCACACAATATTGGGCCTTCAAAGCAGTGCCCGTGATCATTTGATATCACTCAGCTGATTTCCAAGAGCAAAGCTAGCCTCCTGAGTTTAGCGCGTTGGCTACAAATTTGATTGATTCAGATACCCCAAAGGATAGTACGCTAATTTTCCGAGAGTTGCCTCGCCACTGATGATTGCCTGGCATTTGTATAACGGATTCCTATTTCATACGGCCACAAGTCGGCCAGATCCTCCATACCATTTATACTAGCCAGCCCCAAAGAATTTTGGTGGTATCGAATAGCAGCCCGTTTTACAAACGTCAGGAATTTTATGAGTGCAAGTTAATATTTTGGCAACCAACCACCTTTCGCCAAGGAAACCAACCTTAGCCAAAATGTCTTGAAGAGTTCGGGGAGTGGTCATTGGGGGAGATTTTATTATATTCTGAAGTTTTATTGCGCGGGGCGTCCGCGGAGGAAAGTGTCAAGGCTGATTCAGGAGTGAGTGATGTGTTGCGGGGTAAGAGTCGCAAGTCAGCTGTAGCAGCTGTGAGCTTCCGAACGTCGGCGGGGAAGGTATAACGGTTGATTTGGGAGTGAGTTAGGTGTTGCGGAGTGAGAGTTGAAAGTCAGCTGTAGCAGCTGTAAGCTTCCGAACGTCGGTGCGGGAAAGTGTGATGGTTGATTCGAGAGTGAGTAAGGTGTTGCGGGGCCAGAGTCGCAAGTCTCAGCACCTGAATCAATGCTTGCTAGTGACAAATCTCTTGTTGTACGGAGAGTCAAAATCACGCCATTCCTGTCCTATAACAAATACAATTCTTGATCATTTTCATAATTCTGCAACTTTCCAAAGCCCTATATCCAAATGATATAAATCTCAAACTCTAACACTTGAAGATATACAATATCACCATTTTCTTGCCATTTATACCGGAACTCACTCATATTCAGAAGTATTTATTCGCACTGGTCTCCTATTGCTTCCCCAATTGAATCCCTCCCCGCGTACCCCTTGGTGTTGTGTAAGGTGCTCTTTATAGAAAGTATACACCATAAGACGATAATGTACTATATTCATTTGGGGACCCTTCCGCCGTGTATTTGGCAAAAATTCCCTATGATCGGTAGAGAGTTTATTGGGGTCAGTATTATTTCTATGTTGCTGGAGGTGTCCTATATATACACCAGCTCGACTCTACATAAAAGAACTCTTCATCGACAATATCACCACACGTCTTCTTCTCCCTGCGTTCCTCCCTTCCATGCTCTCACCCAACACTCCCAAAGCTCGTTTTCCCGGACTCCCATCCTCTCAGCTCCATTCTCTTACATAGTTTCCCTCAGCATCCATGATCCGTTACTGTGCTGGCACTGTCTTCCCTTTCCTAACCATCATAGTGCGACACTTATCCGTTTCGTTTCCTAGTAAACCTTAATCCTGAACCTCCGGTCGTCCCTTGTGTCGTTTCCTGAAACATCCAAAACACTTCATCTTCGTCTAACTCCTTAGACAAACATACTATCGCCATTCTCCTACATTTCTTCTTGATCGTGCAACTACTATCAAACGCAATCCTTCTCGGCCATCCACCATCTCAATTTCATCAATGCCCGATATCCGGAACCTTCGTGAATATTCAACAGTATCCTCAACAGTCATGAATTCACAATGCAAGTACAAATATATCAGTGTAGGTGATATCCTCTGATTACTATGCCCAAGTTGGATAAATACATTTACACCACCCACCCCAACCCCTGGATCCCAGCCCCTTCGATGCTTTTCGTCTGTGAGGGTAGTCTTCTCCTACGAGGCATATTCAAGGAGGGAAAGGGAAAGGAACGCAAAGGAGCAATGATTGATAGATAAAAACAGGAAATATTAGTGCCAGAAGTAGGCAATCGCTGCTGATACCGATGGTAATGTTAAAAAAATAATTAAATATAACGAATGAAAACAAACCCAATTGAATTCACCAGTGCTTGCTATACAAAAGAGCGGAGTTGGCTATGAACATTAATCTTCACCTCCTTTGCCTCACTTCATCCCCTTATCAACCCAGGGTGTTAGCCAGCCCCTTGTAATCCATCTCCGGCTATAGCAACATACACCCTTATGCTTCCTTTCTGGCTAGTTAAACTATAACCTGCCTATCTACAAAATAAAATACAGGAAACAATCCTGTTAACTACTTGGCAGAATGCATAGCACCGCAGCAGTCACCACCTCTCACCTATTCTCCTGGTCTCGGGTGTTCCGAAACCGTCACAGGCATCCCTGGCAGGGCGGGTAAGAACGCCGGGCAGGGCGTTCGTCTTTCTTAAGACGGCCGTCGTAAGGGTTGACGGCCAGGCTGTGGAGGTTTAACCTAGATGGGGTCTTCCAGCAAGGTTCGGCCGTCAGCTTCAGGGCTCGGCCATCACCAGTAGTTATTTCACAGTGAGACACCTATAGGTCCATGGCGCCCGTTCCGGGCAGAGGTTAGGATGGATTATGGTAGGGCGTCCGTTTCGGGCGAAGTCTCAGTTCCCTGCGTCTGTCCCGCCCGAAGCAAAAGACGTATGGACTGGACTCTTGGGATCACTGCTCCTCTCCAACATATCAGAAGTTGCCCTCATGATGCTTAGAGTGGACCCACCCAAGAAAGCGCGACCTGGGGGAGAAGTCAGGATGGTGCTGGTAGTGGTGCTTATGGGGGTCGTGGTGCTGCTAGTGGTCGTGGTCGTGGTGGCGGTGAGGATGGGAAAGGCGGTTGTGGGGAAGACGGTGGTGCACACCATGGTTGTGGTGCCAAGGATGAAGACCTCAACCGGGGCGGGCTTATCCGGTCGTTCCCAATCATCACAGCGAAACAAACTACTCCGCCAACCACAGTAGCTAGTGCCCCACCCTGATCCTTCCTATAACGCTCACGTGCTACAATTACCAGGTTAGCAAGTATGATTGTAGGGGAGCTGGATATGGCTTGAACCACCTCGCCGGCATTTCGTTATAATGAGAGAACAGGGGTATCGATCGCAATGTTTGTGGTAGAATTTGTGGTGGACAGAGCGAGCATGATCAGGATAATGATAGGCCTTGTAGAGTGGTATGGCAAGCAAACAAGCAGACTTCAGCCGGACCGGAGGTGAGTAGAAGGAGACCAGTTGCCTAGGCAAGGGAGCTGTTCATCTTGCTCATAAAACAGTGAGCAAAGGCGTCCGAGGAGGAGGGAAATAAAAGAAGGAGAGAGGAAGGAGGTATTTTGAGTCACCGGCGCTCACTCAGTTTCCACCGGAAATGAAACCATGATAGAAGATGCTAGAAGGATATCGGATGTATAACCGTAGGGTCTTCTGCTAGTCGGTGAACGATGCGAGAAGTGGAGCCAAAGTTTCACCAAGTGGGAAAAGCGGTGAAGGAAAGTGGTGGTGGCGGAAGGCGGTGAGGGAAAGTAGTGAAGGAAAGCGTGGGAAGTAAAAGAGATGGTGGTAGTTATTTCAAAGTGAGACACTTAACGGGCCCTGCCGTCGATCCCGGGGGAGGCGTCCGTACTGTCCTAAGCAAAGCCCGCACGGGCTTGACGCTTGGGGACACTGCCGGGATCCTGGAGGGGGTGGTGGCGCTGCTCAGGGTGGGAGTGCGGTCGTGAGTTTGAGGAGCTGTAGTAGTGTAGTGAGTGACAGGTATACAAGAAGGTAGTGGTGTGGTAAACGATTGTGGGTTCGTCGCGGAGAGTAGTTGTATCGGGGGCGGTGGTTTCAGAGGTGGTAGGGAGGTCATAGTTTGAACGGAAGGGATGGGGGGACATGCGTGGAAGAGCGGGAGTACCTGTGGAAGAAAATTGATCGATCTGGTGACCGATGGAAGGCTAGAAGGAAGAGCCAAGAAGGCTTCGCACGTCTTATATATCAACTCCTGTCTTCACCGTTAGTTAGTTGAGCATCGAGTATCTTTAAGTTGTCAGCGTCAGTGATACGAACCGCCAAGGGCCACAGGGACCGCGGGGATAATCTCAATAACACGGGATCGCTAGCCGTGGTCCAGTGTAGGCCAAATGTTTCGAGGGACCGCCGGGCCCTACATGCTAGCCCTTTACTAGTATAGAGAGAGAAACGGGAAATCAGCTGCTTAGGATGACGGCAAGGGAGATGGCAACAACGTCGGGATTGCGGGGAGATTGTAGGGGGTATCGAAAAGACGGTGTGAAAGAAAGGGTTGTAAAGTTGCCCCCGGCTATAATGAACCTCGCTATAATGAATTTTTGGCTATAAGGAACGGCGACTCGCGGCCACGCTAGTGAATTTACTACAGAGTAGAGTTGGCTATAGTGAACACCTATAGTAAAAAATAGTGAACGGGGCTTTGAGGCCGTGATTCTTGGCGTTCATTATAGCCAGGGGCGACTGTAGGGTGGAGGGAAGGGCTGCGGGGAATGGCCACAGACGGCAGGGATTAATGATAAGGGCCGGGGGCAGGAAAGCAAAAAAAGGGTGCGAGCGCATGGGGTGGCCAGGGATGGCAAATGATAGGCGGGTGTCGGAAACGATCCGTGGCGGGCCGGACCCCATAATTCGAGGGCGGAATGCCGTGTTTGCATAGCCGCTTGTTCGGTAGAGAAAGTGCGGGAGGAACTTTACAGAATGCGAGAACAAGAGAGAAATTGAAGGTTACATGAGAGTCGTGTCAAGACCAGTTTCATTAGTTTGGTTCAAGATTGAGCAAAAGAACTTGTGAAGAGATGAGAAGAGAAAAGAAAAAGAAGGAGAAGAAAGAGCAAAGAAGACAAGCGAGCGCCGCAGCAAATGACCACCAAGACAACCTAATGACCAAGCTTCGGCGAATAACCTATGATGCCTAACACTAGGGGGAAGCTCTGGAGAGCGCTAACAATTTCTTAGTCGCCACATTGGCTAGGAACAAATTCCCTGCCTTCCGCAGTATGATGATACCACAATACCGGAAACATATGAACCTGCCCTTCCTTCGCCGAGGATTCCGCTCTCTTCCCCCTCCTCACCAACTACACCACGAGGGAATGCTGGATCTCATAAAAAAATTCCAGCTCGTCGTCGTCGCTGATTTAAATTTCGCTATTTCTCAAGGCTAGGTAGTTCTAGCTACCGGAGTGGTGGGTTATTCGTTCTGCGAGAATGGCTTGCCCGACGGTTACCATTGGTGGTGTGTATAGGGAAGAGAGGGTGGATACCTACTGTGTGGATCACATGTAGTTGGGGGACATCGACAGATCATTACCGACCGCGTGGTTAGGACGGGTTTTTGTTCGAGGTGTTCGAGGCCGAGTTTTATTACGCAGTTTTTCTAAACAAGTTAGACCGGTGCGCGTTTTTAAGGAATGACAACTGGTTTGGGGTATCTCGTAGAATCCTTTAAGCCATATCTCGTTGGTAAGCGCTAGAGAATATACTGTATTCTTTCGAAAATAACGAACGGGACCTGGTTCTATCTTCTTTACTGGGAGTGTGAGTTCTAAGAGAGACTTGACTTGAGCATGCTGGGACTCCGCACCGGGAGTTTGTAGAGGCGTGGTTGTGGCAGTTCGTGCTTTGTATGTTTTATTCCTAATGCAGGATTTGTTTTTTTGGCGATCGCTGCATTGCACAAAAACTCACGCACTTTTGTCCTCTGGGTATGTGAGATCTGAGTGGTGGGGGCCTGGCGCTTCGAGAATCCGATCCATCAACCCTGGTCACATCAAGTTGTCCAGATCGACGACTCAAATCCCATTCCTCTCATCATGACCCCGTTCGCTATTTTTGAACTTGGGTTTAACAAATAATATACAGGGCAGAAACAAATTTTGAACCGAACTAAAATAGAATCCTAAATTTATGGCATACTTTAAAAACGATCATTGGCCCCTTTCTCTAGAAAAAATCGCTTATGCTTAACTTCCCGTCAACAAATAACAATGTTTATAATGTTTGTAAGATCTGTGTTCACCTTGATATTTTACCCTTAATTAGCTTGATGCATTCAAATACGGTATACTACTCAAAGCATGTGGATACTATTGGCTAACACTATAAAGTCGCCTAATGCAACTTCCCGTCTTTACTCGTTACTGATAAACCATCATTAAATTTTTAACTTTGAATACGCTTAGTATGTGAGGCATTGTGAGTGTTCCGACAGTCTCAGGCAATATGTTGTTCTGTCTCGCAAGCGACCTTCGTTGGCAAGCTATGTCTGGTTGTGCCAGTAAATCGACTTGGGCTCACCAAGACTGCGGCTGCGCGTGAATTTTCTGTTTCAGATAGACAGTCTGACTTGGCTATAATGGGATCGCCAGAGCTCCAACCTGTGGTGCCGGCTGCTTGAAAAAATAAAATAAAGGAGCACGGACAAACCTTTTATTTGATAGAACATCATAAAGCTCCCTTGTTCTCCCAAATTCCTATTTTTTTGCATCTATTTCCTCTCCACTGTGATCTTTTGAGTTCTATTTAGATTAACGTACCGACCTCTGGACAGCTATCATACAAGGTTGTAGGTTGTCTTGATCTGTGAACGTAAAGGGGGTATTTTTTGCTCACTACTTAAAGGACTTTTCTTTCGAACGGGATCCATTGTACCTGACCTTCGCATTCAAAATTTGTTAAACGAGTCCGAGATTTGCGGGAATATAGCTATCCCCATAGGGCTGCAAGGTGGTTAGATCAATCTTCTCAGAGGTGCTAATACGCAGCTTACGCTAATACATTTGGGGATAGTTGGCTTACCGGGACATAGCAGTCCAAGCAGGAACGGCCTTATCTAGACAGATTATACCGTTGGCAGGCTGAGCTCACCGGATCTCATTAACTGGCACTTGTTAGTGGATCGTCACCTCGTTAAGCTCTCTGCAAAGGCTATTGTGGTTTAGACTGCGATTTCCATTGAGATCCCCGATGGTAGATTTAACGAGTAAATACGGTACGGGATTACATCACATTCTTCGATTCATGACGCGTTCCGGCTATCTTCCGAGCTTTACATCCCCGGCATTGAGACAGTTGTGTTTCCGTGTAAGCAAAGAATGCTTAAGCACTATTGTCCTTGCGACCCTCATCCAAACTGTAACCGCTCAAAATCCCGTGTCGGATATGGGATCTTGGCCAGACGGTGCCGTCACACTTTTTGGCGGGCTCTACTGTGCACTTCATAGCATGAGCTATTACAACTACGATGTTCTACCGCCTATTTGCCTTGCCCCGGTATGGCACATCATTCCGGGTTTAAAGGATGGGCTTCGGGGCTCGGGGAAGATGGGAAGTTGGTTCAACATGCTTGTTCTCGGATGTAAGGAGAAGTCGATGGTCAATATCCGCCAAGAATGGGATGCAGTGATCGTCCCCAAACCAAACCCCAATCCAACCATCGAAGCAAAAAAGCTAGTGTTCACCGCCAGGGACCCAGGGAAAGTAAGGGCAGTGATCACTGTAATGGCAGGAGATCCAGATATCGATGTGAAATTTGAAGAGTTCGACCGTGTGACCACTATTTTGTTTGATGGCTTGCCGGATAAGGATGCTTCCAGTCTGATGAGACGATGGCATGCAATGAAGCAGTACTTGATGGCTCGACAGGCCGACATGGTCCCCCGGGATTTCACCGACGATTTTGAGGAACTGAAACGGTATTGGCTAGAAAAGATGACTGGTTTCCAAGCCTCGCAGAGCCCACGCCCTAGCTCTCAGCCACCACCGGGGCTTGCTAGGTTGTCCAATAAAAGCGTCACTGTGTTCTTTCCAGAAGCCCCATGTCGACCCGGGGAGCTTGCACCGAATGCTGGAATCGATGAAACATCAACTACTCTTGCCGATCTGGCTATAATGCTTGCATATAATAACGCTCTGGTTCGGGAACAGGCAGCTTCCTGCAACCCTGCACCAGGCTCTATCAACGCTACACCCGGCTCGGGCAACACTGCACTAATCAAAACATCATTCGTAGTCAATCCTTTGCTCCCCGCTCTCTGGCTGTGGAAGGAAGATAAGTTGGGTCTCACAAACAACTTGTGCATCACATTCCCACCTGTCGAATTATTCCCGGTTACAGATGGGGGAGTTGATGGAACTCGGATTGATGTCTCACTTGACCTCCACCCACGGAATAGCTACCAAGAATGGGAGGTGGACGGTTTCAACCTCTATGGCTTCGGGAATCTACCATGGATGCTCGGAACATTTTGTAGCTGCATTATATCCTTCTTTGTCTCCGTAGCTAGCAATTCAACACCCACCCTTAGCGCTGCAATTTCACTTTATTTTTCCATCCCTTACAGCTGCGACAATAACTATCGGGATATAGGCTGGCCTCCCTCTTGGAACGGCCGGGTCCGACTGCGGTGGGGTGATCCAGATCCCAGTCAAGGATACGCCTGTGGAATCTTCTACGGCAAATTCAGGAAGAGGATGGGGAAAACAGGAACTTCCATCCATCGCGCGTCTGTAGTCTTGCTTGTCTGCGCCCTCTCTTGGACATGGAAGCTGGAATTGAGGACTGCACTGGGCTTTGAAAATACTGGTGTCTCTCGATGGGTGCAGATTGTGGGATGTGCGTTGGAGACATTTGGGAGCATTGCGGCTCTCCTCAGCTTTCCCGTGTTGTTTGCTTGGAAAATGAACAAACACGCTTTTATTTGCATTGCTGGATGTTTATTTGGGATCATTAATGCGATTCTCATGTGGCTATGGATATTCCGTGGTATCGGCCTGTTACCGCTCCGAATCTTAGGTGAACTTGGTGGGATGGTAGTTTTCTCACTTTTTTCTTCAGCGCAATTGGTTGGGATAGGCTATGTTAACGGCGCAACGACTCTATTCGTGGTCTACTCGTGGATGCACTACATTTCAATTTCTTGTGTAATTGGTGACAGCAGAGCTTAAATCTGCGCGGCCATCCATCCATCATGTTTCCGTTCTTATGTGTGTTTTTTCCATACTTTAAATGTTGTTCCGATCCCATTCTTGAATGTCTTATTCTACTTCATTTGAGCGGTTTTCTCACAGTTAGGAGTGCCGGACAACCAAATCTGCTCTCGCGGCCAACTTGATCCAAAAATTCTAAATTTGGAATAGCCTCTTTTTGAGAACTTATAAGGGAAGTTACGCCTGTAAAATTATTTAAACAATAAATGTAAACTACTACATGATTTTTGATTTCGTGTAAGACCATGCAAGAGGTTGTTGTGCTTGGAGTCAGAATCAAGGATGTTGCTCATTTTTATCAAACCTCACTCTGCTACAAGATTCCAACCATTGGTTTTGAATTCACCAATGAAAATAGGGTGGGATACAAGCGATTACAGGCATGGAAAGGGATTCTTTATAAAAGTTCGAGAGGAATTATTTTTAAAGATCCTCCTTGGCTGCTAATAGTTCAGCCTGGCTGAATTATCCAAGAACTTTGGGTCTAGGGCAGGTTTTGGTTATCCGGCACTATAAGTACCCCTCTCCCACGGCGGAATTGGTGTTGATGATTTACATGAAGCTATTTTACAAATGACTGATGTGCAAAATGTAGTTTTAAGGCTTCTCTGGTTTAATGAATAGTAGTGTAGGTAGAATGGGAAGAGCCCATGTTCCCGTTGAAATTTACGGGGATGACTCCGGACTTAAGAACTTTTCCTTTATATCTTACCTATATAGTCACTCACTTATTAGTAGTTTGAGTTGTGATATATTACAAACTTGACAGAAGGAATAAGTAAAACAGGTTAGTATACTGTATTAGGAATTTGGAAGAATGGCCAGCATAGATCGGGAAGGAAAGCAGAGGAAGAATCAGGATACTGAAGGAAAGCGAGACCAGCTCTCCCTTGTTCCTGTAGCATCCCTTGTTGGATTCATTTATCTGAGTAAGTTGAAAAAGGGCTTTCTCTTGTGTATATAAACCCTGTGTCCGGCAATAGATTTAAAAGGATGAGCAAGCAAGATACGTATCCAAGAAATATACAAATATTTCCTAGTTAACTTCATTGATCTTCTTTCTCTTTGACCTAGTTATTCTCTCTATCCAGAACTTAGAATAATAGATCTTATCCTTTGAGATAGTCAAGGGTAGCTAATGATTTGTCACGAACAAATCATAAATACAATGCTAGAAGACCTTGGAGGGGCTTGAAGGTGTATTTAGGGCCAGGATATTGGTGATTGTTACAAGTTGGTAGGCCACTAAAGTGGGAGTAAATCCAACATTGACGACTGCTTGGAACTCATAATATAGTATGGTGCAAATTTGAACTTCTTCTTTACTTTGTGGTCTACGATTTTCTTACTTGTATCCTCTGACCCCTATCTTTAACAGATTTGCATGGGGGAAACCACCTGTTCTATTCCAAGTAATGTTATTTACCTAAACATGGCTCAGTATTGGGATGCAGCACACCATGACAGCCATGGGAAAATCATATGTATATTATATTATCTACATAAATACTATTAATATTGTCGGTAGACAAAAATCAGCGCGGTTCAACAATGGATGGCAACAGACCCCTCCTCAACACCCCTACCTCCTACACTACATAAACAAATTCCTCTAGATCAACCAAAACAAAACCATTCAGCTTGATTACTTTTTTTCAATAAACTAAGCCTCCTATTGTTCGCAGTCAGGGCAAAAAACCTCTTCCCTCCAACCACCTCTGTGAGTTTACCAGTGGGAGAATCCTTGGGTCACATGAGCCTCAAATGCAATCGGAGCAAATTTCCCACTCCCTTAACATCCCTCCCACCAGAGTCAGAAATACAATTGCAAAGGGATATCAAGAGGGCAAGGAGAATAAGGGTAGTGGAAGAAATCTTAACACTACCAAGTTGCAGGATGAAGCCATAGTTGAGGAAGCTCTCAAAAATCGCCACACTACTTATTTTGAGATTTGCAAAAAGCTGCACCCAATGTTTCTACCAAGACAGTAAAGACAAGAATTGCACACAAGCATCTTAAAGAATAGGTGGCACAAGAGAGAGTTCATTTGGATGAAGATCTTGCTCAGGAGAGGTTGGAATGGACATTAGCCAATATACATTGGACAAGGGAGATGTGGAGAAGGAAGGAAATGTGGGGGGATGAGGTATCTGTAGAGAGAGGTGGAGGAAAGAGAAGCAAATGGGTATTTAGATAACCAAATGAGAAGTGAAATAAGAATTGTGTTGAACCTACTGGGAGGAGAGGGGAGAGAGGGATTAGCCAGATGATGACTGGTTTTTTTTATAGTCAAACTCATGGTCTTCAGATATCAGTTTTTCCGGATCCTGCTTCAGTTAGGGGTTGAGTTACTGGAAAGTCAATTATTGATCTATGATCATTATGACTTTCTAGGGATATGGGAGGATATCAGGGAAAAGGTTGGAGAAGAAGGGGTATTTTTTATCATTGACAATGCTAAGACTCACTTGCCTTTTAGGAGATGGCAGAAGGCAGGGAATTGCTCTGATGGAAATTCCTGCCTATTCACCAGATCTCAATCCAATTGAGAATGTATGGTCTCTGGTGAAAGATAAGCTTCATAAGCACTATCCTGACCTATATCATATGAGAGGTGATGTTAATGTGGTCAAGAAGGTCATAGAGGACGCAATCACTAATTGTTGGCAACTTCTGGACCGAAACCTTTTTGATACTTTGGCAGGGTCAATGGTGGATAGAATAGAGGAAATTATTAAGACTGATTAATGGTATACTAAATATTAATTTCTACTATGTATTTATATTTTTTAACTTTTGTGGGGGGTTTTAATGATAGTGGGGTTGGTGGGGGAGGCAATTGTCATTGCCGAAGATTTTCGCCGGTTGATACCACGGTTATTTTTGTTCCTGACAATACCACCGCCCCTGGCCCAAGCGGCCTCTCCTATGCTATCTAGAAGCAAGTCCATAAGGCTAATGAACGACTCCTCCTATCTCTGTTTACTCCACTCTCTACCGACAGCTATCACGCCCAAGCCATAAAGAAGCCAAATCGGACAACCGCTGCCTTCTTCCTCCTGTATTATATTGCTACTCGAAACCATTTCCAAAATCCTCGAAACACTTTCTCCTCTACGTCACACTTCAGCTGCCCACTCTATTGGCCTCTTGCATACTAATAAGTGTGTGTCTCTCGCTGGTCTTGGCTGTTTCGAGGCTGTAGCTACCTTCACCCATGAAATACCCCTACTTCAGGCTGCTTCCCTTAAACTGTCAACGCTTTTCCTGGACGTCAAAGGAGGTTTTGCCAACATTTGCGCCAAAAGGCTGGCTGGGATCCTCGCCAAAGGGTGGGTCTCCGCCTACCTTCTGGCATGGATCAAGTCATTCCGCTCCAAATGCCTGTGCCGGCTCAACTTCCAAGGCACCTCTATGATCTTCTTCCTGGTGGCAGTTGGCACCCCGCAAGGCTCCCCAATTTCTCCTCCCCTCTTTGTGCTCTACATTGCCAGCCTTCACACGACGATCCCTCACGGTCGTGCGATCTCTTATGTCAATGATCTCACCCTAACAGTTGGCTCACACTGTGTAGGTTCAAATATCTGTAACCATCAACACCTTTTTAGTGTCACTCACAGGCAGGGTGCCGACTTGGGTGTCACATTTTCCGTCCCCAAAACTGTACTCATTCACTTGAGAACTCTAAATGACTGCTCAGATGTATCCTTTACCCCCATAGTGATTAACAACTCGCTTTTCCCACCCTCTCCTCCTTGTGCAATAGGAAACTAGTATTTGATGCCATCCTTCATCTCCTTACCTATGGCTGGGACCTTTTTATCCCAGACTTAGCTACTCTTAAGAAACTCGACTCCTTCTAACATGATGTGCTTCGGTGAACAGCTAATTGTTTTTACACAACCCCCTGTGGTGCTCTATACAGGGAAGCGTCACTACCACCCATTTTCACAATCTATAACCAGTGCTGCTGGTCAGCCGCCCTTCGCTTGGTCTGCGCTCCTTCCTACTTTAACCCCACTACCGCCCAAATACCTGAGTCTGTGCACAGTTAGGACTAAGGCTATTCTCCAGATGATAACAGCTTTCTCTTTCCATGGTCCTCGAAAGCAATTCACCTCACCTGATGGAACTGCCAGGCTGTTAACTCCACCAAGCGCCTTCCCCTAGACTCCTTGTGTCATAATATCTGTAACCTTGTGGTGCAAGTCACCATCCTCCTGCTCGGCTCGACCAACAACGTATTCCTGCCATTGCTGTGGGAACCCTTTGTCGCCTACCAAGCCCACAGGACCCCCCTGGAACGATTAGTTCTCACTGTCTGGCTCGACATGAGCTCTCTAATTCACCCCTCATACCTATATAGTGCCTCTCTGACTCAGCACGTCTTTACAGGGCTTCCTCAGTTCATATGTGACTGCATCCACTCAATGCGCACAGGAGCTAGCCACTTGGCTGCCCACACCTCCTGGAAGAGTAGAGACACCAGCACCCTTCGCCCTTTCTGTGAGGAAGAGGATGAGTCCTTCCATCACGTGATCGTGCACTGCTCCGCTAAGGTCCAGCCTCCCCTTACCCATCTCTCAGTGTCGATGACATTGGCCCTAACACTCCTCTCTGTCTCTCAGTTCCTCTCCTTAGGGGGTTTGCTGAGTATCTCTATACTATGCTCACGGGTTTCCCTCCCACCATCTTGTGGATTCAGGCCAATACTGCTACCCCTCCGGGAGATTCTGCCTCAGATCGTTTGTCTTAACTAAATCTCTCTAACTTGGCCCTGGCCTTCTGGGTATTGCTACTTAAAATCCCCTGCTTGTTTATCTTCCGGATATTTTCTTTTTAGTTTATGACTTTCCTAGGTGTTGTTTGTTTGCGGCAGTGAGCAAATAGGGCTGGGAAGTTTGATTATTACTTGTAAGTATTTTTCTTATAGGTTGTAAGTAGCATTTTACTATATTCTCCTTTGTTAGTCATCGATGGCGATGCGACAGGGTTCTGATGATTCCACTGAGCGAGATTTTGCATGTATTGCTTGCATTTTGTTTTTTCTTTTGTTAGTTTTTGGAATTAAGGTTTTTTATATGCCATAGCATGAGCTTTATGCAGGATTTTGTACCTAAATCAATAATTACATGATTCAAAATAAAAGAAAGTTACTAGAACTCTTGCTCTGCCTCACTTAGAGCATTTGCACGGTTGGCAACACTCTCCTGCACGCCAATGTCATAGAAGTCCGGCAACACAGTTTGGATTAAGAGAAAACACTTCAGCAGGCCACAGTCACTTTCTCTGTTCACTCATTTCTTTGAGAGGGCTGCCTAGTCCAGACACAAATGCGGTTACCGTTAGTTTCTAAGGGAAAGACTTGGGTCTAACCCTCCTGCTTCTCATCTTCCTATTGTCCGATCGGCTGGCACCCTACTACTTCACCTTTGGCTGGCACCCTACTGCTTCCATACTCTGGGCCTCTGTTCCCTTTGGATCTCTGGCCTCTGGTCTTGGGAGATTGTCATGCCTGCGTGCGTGGCTGTTGCCTGTGTCTGGGTTAGGGGCTTCATGCCCGCCGCATCTGTTGTGCCCACATGACATGCAACCCCTCCTGGGCTGGTTTCCAGTGGGCTCACAGTCGTCTCTTAGCCCTACCACACACTTCGGCTTGGATTGATTATGGTTTCCAATCCCCAGCTGGGAAGTTCGCTCGTCTTCCATACCCGGGGAATACAACGACAGTGTCTCCAGTACATTGACTGCCTTATGTGTGGCAGTGGATAGGTGTCTCTCTGGCTTATTGGGCCTTTAGATTTCCTGACTTTCATTTGGTTGTTCACTGTTGGGGTTAAATATTGTTCCTTGAGGCTACTCGTCTCTGGAGGTTTTTGCTTTGTGGTATTCCATCAAGTACACTCTTCTGTAGTTTCTACGCATTGTACCAGGCATCTTTGTGTAGAGCAGGGTCAGTGGGCTTTAGCAGGAGGGATGCTGGTTGGACTGTGGATGGAGGTTTTTCCTGTCTTAGAGCATTCTGCATACGGGTATTTGTACGTTAAACAATACTAAAATGATTGAAAAAAAAGTAAAAAAAGTAAAAAGAGAAAAAGAGAAAAAAAGAAGGTTCAAGAGCTGAACACTCCACGCCTTCTATTTTCCTCTCACTTATAATACTCACCACTTTGGGCCAAGTCAAACCTCAGGGGTTCGCCTTTATTTCTTTACAATACACCTATTTTGGTCTTTCTCTCTCTTCCTCCTTCCTGTCCACCAGCCTGCCCTGTTGGGCTTGCCCTGTTGTTATCTACCGCTCTTACTTCCACTGGTGCAGGCCTAGCCTGGACGGCAGACCCTGCTCTCTCTACCTGCCCCCTCCCGGAAACCAGGGGTGATCTAATCTCTCATTCATCTTCCTCCCAGTGCAGTAACACCCCTCTTTCCGTGGAGGCTGACAATGTCGCCAATATTCTCAGACATGCTGCCTGGCTCGGACGCCTTGACCCGGCTGCCATCCTTACTGTCTTCAATTCTCCCTCTTCTCCAGCTTTCCCGATTGCACACTTGCTATCGGCCCTCTTCTTGCTCAACTTATTGCCATGGTTAATGATCTAGCCGAATCTGTAAGGTTCCTAACTACCAAGGTTGAGACGCTCATCCCCGCTCAGGTAGAGTGCCCAGCCGCCCACTCACCACCAGCCACATCCAATCTTCCGGCATTGCTGAAGGATTTGTCCTCACGTGTTGCTGCTCTCTCCACTCTCAATGCCACCCAGGTGCCTCTTTCACCACATCAATCTCCCCCTCCCCCCACGCCCCTTCTGCCCAAACCAACCCACCTCAGCAGAAAAAGAAACTTGTTACCGTTCTCCCCGGTCGTACCGTCACCGCTGCGGACTTTGATTTTCTTTTCAAGGGGTTGTCATTTGGTAATCCGGCCATGTTCAACAAGCACCACCTGGACACTCCCCAACCTTGTATCCGCTGTCCCTCTTGCCACCCCCAGTCCGGGGCAGCCAAACTATACTGTGAGCCCTACCCAGCCACCTTGCTCTTCCAGACTAGACCCCCAACCGGGTTCACTGTCTCTGATCCCCCATAGCCTCAAGAGCCCACCTGGCCACAGGTTACCAGGAAGGGTGGCGAGGGCAAGAAAACCGCCACTGCACCACAAATCACTGTGTCAACCAAGAGTAGTGTCCTCACAGGACCCCCAGCGCGCCCAGCTGCACAATGTTGTTTCTTAGCCACATGTACTTCCCCAACCCTCCCGAATGATTCATTAATCATGACCACCACTCTTCCCAAGATCATGGCCGCCGTTCTCAAGGTGTCCAATTGTTTTCTACCCCTGTTCCTCACTGCTTTGATTAACCGCAAGGGTGCAGTTACACTCACAGCTAACCCATTGTAACGACCCTACGATAGGTGGCTACAATAACTACCACCGTAGCCCAAATGGTATACCAAGTGGTAACCAGAGGTGGTATGGTCTTGTATACAAATAGCTGGTTAACCTGGGTCGAAGCCTAGGGATTAGTTGAGTAGCCTTGAGCACTCTATTAGGCAGGGTAACCTTTCAGGAGAACATTCGCATAAGGTCAAGAGGATTATAAAAATGTTACACGGACCTCCAAGACCACCTTTGTGGTCGACCAGAGGACTTCCGGAGCTGTTAATGGCACAAGGGGACAAAGTTACCCTACCCTTTGAATTTGGTCATTATCCACTTGGACCCCCGTTACCCTCCTCTGGTGTCCAAGTGACCCTACCTTCACCAGCAAGTCATCCCAGAACTTAGAGGTTGATTGCCTGAGATTCAATGGGCACTTAGATGATCTTGGACGAACACGGATCTGGGCGTGGAGGCCCCACTCCTGTGTAAGGGTGGCCCGAACATGGTATTGAACTTGGGCGGGTTTTGGTAACACCCGCCTCTGGCCCCAGCATTGGGACGCCGCGTCATAGGCAGACGGCTGTGTAGTTGCTCATTTGCTAGTTAAAAGAGGTAATTGGAGCAGCTGCCGTAACACTGTATAAGTCGTCGCAGTCCATCCGCGTGAATTTGGTTCGCAGGATATATAAGCGGAGTATGGGTAACCGCCAAAATGGAGGTTGCCCATATATTGTCTCTCCGGCATCTAGGAGTATATCTTAGCCTACGGGTAGTAGCTGAGTCTTCCTAGTGGTACTTAGGAAGTCCAAGAAGGCCAGGGAGCTTTCGGCACAAATACCTCAGTAACCAGCCCGGACCTTCTCACCTTGATTTGTAGCATTACTATGGGTTATTTATGGACTCTAGAGGTACGAGCCTTATCACGGTAGAGTATGTCCCAAGAGGCTGGCTATGGGTAGCGCCCATTATGCTAACCAGCAACTACATCTCACCGGGTGAGCTTGCATGTCAATTTATCATATTGGATAGTCGCGTAGATTAAATGATGGGCTGCATAGCTTGTATAGACGAAATACAACCACTGCGCCAGTGAGTCTACCACCTAGGTATTGACTCCGGTTGTTGTCATAACAGTTAGCCACTGGTATGACTTTGATACGAAGAGTTTTTCACCTGCGGTTGCATTGGAGATGCATTGCAGTAACTCACATCCTATTGAAGGAGTTAAGAATATCCAAGTTGGTCTGATACTTCCAGCAGGATCATTCCTGATAGAGGGTAGACCTCGGACAAGCCCTGAGCAGGACAGGGTGCTCACACAAGGTCGGAGTAGTGGTGAATGTCAAAGGCTTAAATCTGATATCTACTTGAGTTTAAGTGTTTGCCATTCTACTTCGATGACCAACTTTTCCTCAAGAGAACTATATTGAGTGAAACTTCGAGTTTAACTATATTAAGTTTTACCGTTGATTCTTTTGAGTTATTTTACCTCATCTTTATCTTCTACTTTGAGTGTTTGGTGCGGTCGCAATCTTAGAGTTCACCTCTCCACAGGGTGCCCCCATTATACCCATACACCATGTCCTCTGCCTATTTCCCATTTTTGATGCAATGAACAGGAAACACAATCAGAGTTTCCCTGTTCGAGATAACCCATTCCAGGTTATTAGGGAGGCACCTAGGAGGGTCGTGCTCTTCATCCACAATCTTCCTTTTTCTATTCTTCCCGAAGAACCTACTGACATCTTCTCTTCACTTCTTGAATCAATCAGCAATGCCATTGACATCCCCATTTTTGGGGCTAGATTCCTGCAGCCTGATCCAGCGAATAGGGCCCTCAAACACACAACCTCACTAGTTCTAGCGCTTGACGAGCTTCACTTTCCCCGGTTCAGACTAATCCATATGGCTTTTCTCTAGCACCTGTACAGTCGCTTACGCCTACTCTGCCTCCAAGTCCACTCCGTGCAGGAAGTGCTGGCGTTTTGGTCACTCTGCTTCTCTATGCAAAGAAGAGGCACAAGCCTGCCCAATCTACACTCTTCTCCACCACTGTTCTACCCACAGATGTGGTAACCAAAGCTGCGCGAAAGTATCATTTGAGAAGTCTGTCGCAGGATACTGCAATGCTTCTCCCCCTCTCTGCATCAACTGAGGTCAGCCTGTCCCCTTTGATGGCACTCTGGGGGCATTACGATGAATTGCTAGCCCCTTTCTTTCTTTTACCTGTTCATATGATTTTTATTTGAGGTGTACGGGTTCATAGCCATAGTAACTGGGAAATCTGGGCCGTTGTTATAGATCTAACCGGTAGAGAAAGGTATTTAAACACCAATAGTTTGATAGTTAGTGAGAGAGATGAAGAAGCAAACGACAACTACAACCTCTGTGAATGAGGCCTTTGCAATATCGTAAACCTTTGTTTTTTTTCCTTTCTTCTACTGTGACCTTCCTCAATTTTACTAACAGACATAAGAATACCGGTGCTGTGAGCGGTGTTTGCCTATACCGAATACTTTATTTTCTTTCCTATGTCTTTTTCTCTTTCTCAGAAACGGAACTCGACCTTAAGCACAGTGATTTATCTGCTACAACCGGGGACCCTTTTCTCGAGCACTTTTTCCCGTCTCAGTACTATTTGCCATAATCTTTCAAACAGCATGAACACTATATTCTTTATCGGTTCGTGATGGCTATGCCAACGCGAGTGCCCAAGAGACACCAGTACTATCGCTCTCTACCGGCCTCAGCTCTTTCTGGGCCTCCCCCAGCACCTCCTAAAAGTCCTATAGGCTCCTGGCCTTCACCTGTCACTTCAGAATTAGCACTTAGCAGTACAACTCTTAATTCCATAGCTGCTTGTTGAAATTCTGAATACCACATAGGCCAATTGGTATGAGATGCTAAGAAGGAAGGAAGTTCAAGTAGATGAACCTCCCTTCACTGACCTTATCATCACAATTTCTGTCCCAATTACATAACCATTATTATTTTCACCACCATCGCCTACATTGTTCTCTTTCTATTAAACTGATCATATTATTGATATTTCACATAATTCTGACACATCTTGCTGTTGAATATCACTGGTGATCGCTCCACACCAATGAAGCAATCCATATTCCTTTCCTATTCTGTCGCTCTTTAGTTTTAGTTTGATTTGTCACTCATTATCTAGCAGGGAGAATGAAGACCATACCTTGTTTGTATGGTATGTATGAGGATCGCATATCTGGCTGGCAGGGTCCGGAAGCCAGAGCAGAGGAACAATCAGACATATTTGCGCAGATGGGACCGGAACTCCTGTCTTCATACACATTACCGGAACGATCTCCACTTGATGTGATCTTGCTAAACACTCCATATACTATCTATAAAAACCTCCTGTTGTACCTTAGCTAGATACAAGCAAGCCAAACGATTCCTCAGAATATACAATTTCCTCCTTGACTTCACTTCCGTTCTCTTTCATACTTGTTCCCCCTTCGCAATAGGCCACTCATAACAACACTTGCGGCACCCGCACAGGAACGGCATTCCGAATACACGATGAGAATACAAGTACAAGTATGATTTACGGGTAGTTGCAACTTAATTTGCTAAGGGCGACATTACCTAGCCAGCAACGTTATCCAGCTAGCGACCTTATTTGTCCCTAAATCCTACCTTAATCTTCAACCCCACTCCGTGTTCGCTGTTAGGATTCAACCTTATCATAAACCCCTGAGCTACAAGAACAGATCCTATAAAGACTACACTAACATATAAATTACAATCACTCTAGCGAGGAATTTTTGCTCTTATCATGATATGATATTATGGGGTGAGGGGTGGGGTGCTCCGCCTTTTATTTTTTGAATTACATCGGCAGCCCAAAAAAACAAAAAACAAAAAAACAAAGAAATCACCAAGCTCGATATTTACAGAATCTAGATTAACTATCCAATCCTAGCCCTGACTTCTTGGGTTGCGTCTATATTAAAAAAATATACTCGGCCTACCAGGATTAAGGTCGCGCTTCCCAGAGCAAGAATTGGAACACGATATTATAAGGGACCAGCTGGCGATGACTTGGCAGCATTGAGAGGAAGTTCTGGACAGAGGTAAATTACTAGCTCACGAGTTTAATACTGGCTTCTTCAAGCTTATCATCTATCTATTCTTACAGAGTTGCCTGTCACGCACAGTACTGTGCTTCAAATCACCGCTAAGAAAAAGAAAGCAAGACAAACACCAAGTTAACGAATAATAGACATGAGGAATGATGACCGAGAACACCACGATAGGACCGTGTCTAACAAGAACTCCAACGGAAGAAACAGAGCAAACAGGCGAAGAAGAAACAAGAGAAAATGAAGACAAACAGCTAGGAGTGAGAAGAAACAGAGAAGAGCCCTTATCAAAGTCTATTCACGTCTGAATCGACGGAGTTCCCCTGCGCCAACTCCGCAAGCCCAGCTTAAGAAAAGAAGAAAGAAAAAACTTCCATAACTTCCCGGTAAAGCTAACTCTAAAGTCCCTACGGGAGGTTCGATTATGCGTGTTATTACGGTAAGAGAGCAGAGCTACAAGACAAAGACAAGAGCAGATGGCCCAATACCGGCTAGGGACAATTGATAGGGCTGAGTAGCCATTGTTAGGGTGGGGAGTGGATTTCCGTAGAGGGTATGGGAACTTTAGGGCCCACAGGGAAGCGAGTGGAGGGGGCACGGACTGTTTGGTTTCAAGGAGGTCACTATCTGGGGACGTTGAGAGGGAGCCTGCAGGCGGGAGTAAAGGCTGGCTGTTAAAATCGGTGATGTCGGCATTAGGATCATAGGAGCTGGATTGTGTCTCCACCAGATAGTCGTCCCGAGGGTGAGGAGGTGGAGGGAGGGATGCCCGACCACCGCAACCTGCTGCGTTGGGATTGACACCGGCCGGTTGCTGGAGAATGTCGACAGTTCCATCCCGTCCCTTGGGGGTTGCCACCGGTGGTGGGGCTTGGTTGTGGTTGTCTGGCACTGGTGCACTGATGCCGTTTCGTTCCAAAATCACATTCACTATGGCTTCATGCGGGTTGTCAGCTGTCCGGGAGAGCGGCGTCCGGCCATATTCGGTATCTGCCTGGTAGGGATTGACGTCCTTTCGGTCCAAAAGGATTTTTACTACTTCGTCATGCCCCTCTTTAGCTGCCCACGAGAGCGGCGTCCTGCCATATTTGGTGTCTGCCCGGTCGGGATTGACCTCCTTTCGTTCTAAAAGCATCTTTACTGCCTCCTCCTGCCCGTCTCCAGCCGCCCATGAGAGTGGCGTCCGGCCACATTCGGTATCTGCCTGGTCGGGATTGACGTCCTTTCGTTCCAAAAGGATTTTTATTACCCCGTCATGCCCCCCTTTAGCTGCCCACGACAGCGGCGTCCGGCCATATTTGGTGTCTGCCCGGTCGGGATTGACTTCCTTTCGTTCCAAAAGCATCTTTACTGCTTTGTACCGCCCGCCCCCAGCCGCCCAGGAGAGTGGCGTCCGGCCATATTCAGTGTCTGGCTGGTCGGGATTGACGTCATTTCGGGCTAAAAGGATCTTTACTGCCTTCGGACTCCACTGCTCCGCAGCCCACGAGAGTGGCGTCCGGCCATATTTGGTGTCTGGCTGGTCGGGATTGACGTTGCTTTGCTCCAAAAGCATCTCTACTACTCTCGGATTCGACTGCGCAGCCGCCCACGAGAGTGGCGTCCTGCCACATTCGGTGTCTGCCTGGTCGGGATCGACGTCCTTTCGTTCCAAAAGGAGTTTTGCTGCCAACTCACTCCCCCCTTCAGCCGCCCATGATAGTGGCGTCCGACCATATTTGGTGTCTGCCTGGTTGGGATTGACGTCCTTCCGTTCCAAAAGCATCTTTACCACCTCCTTGTCCCCCTCCTGAGCCGCCCACGAGAGTGGCGTCCGGCCATATTTAGTGTCTGGCCGGTCGGGATTGACGTTACTTTGCTCCAAAAGCATCTCTACTACTCCCGGATTCGACTCCGCAGCCGCCCACGCGAGTGGCGTCCGGCCACATTCCGTATCTGCCTGGTCGGGATTGACGTCCTTTCGCTCCAAAAGGATTCGTACCACCCACTCATTCCCCCCTTCAGCCGCCCATGAGAGTGGCGTCCGGCCATATTTGGTGTCTGCCTGGTTGGGATTGACGTCCTTCTGTTCCAAAAACATCCTTACTACCTCTTCATGCCTCCCTCCAGCCACCAACGGGAGTGTCGTCCGGCCATCCCCGGCGTCTTGGCCGGGATTGACGCCCTCTCGTTCCAAAAGCATGTTTAATACCTTCAGCGGCTCGCCTCCAGCGGCCCACGAGAGTGGCGTCCGGCCATATTCGGTGTCTGCCTGGTCGGGATTGACGTCATTTCGTTCCAAAAGCATCTTTACTACTTTCGGATTCCACTGCTCAGCTACCCACGAGAGTGGCGTCCGGCCACATTCCGTGTCCGGCTGGTCGGGATTGACGTCCTTCCGTTCCAAAAATATTTTTACTACGCCCTCATGCCCGCCCTTAGCCGCCCATGTGAGTGGCGTCCGACCATATTTGGTGTCTGCCTTGTTGGGATTGACGTCCTTCCGTTCCAAAAGCATCCTTACTACCCCGTCATGCCCGCGCTCAGCCGCGAAAGAGAGTGCCGTCCGGCCACATTCGGTGTCTGTCTGGTCAGGATTAACGTTCCCCCGTTCCAAAAGCATCTTTACTACCAACTCAAGCCCGCTCTCTGCCGCCAATGAGAGTATCGTCCGACTATATTTGCCCGCCTGGTCCGGATTGACGTCCTTTCGTTCCAAAAGCATCATTACTACCCGCTCGTTCCCCCCTTCAGTCGCCCACGAGAGCGGAGTCCGGCCATATTTGGTGTCTGCCTGGTTGGGATTGACATCCTTTCGTTCCAACAGGATCTTTACTATCTCCTCATGCCTCTCGTCAGCCGTTAACGAGAGTAGCCTGCAGCCATACCTGTATTTGCTCTCTGCCCGGTCGTGATTGACGTCTTTTCGTTCACGCGGGATCTTTTCAAGCTCCTCATGCCTCCCTTCAGCCGCCCACGAGAGTGGTGTCCGGCCATATTCGGTGTCTGCCTGGTCGGGATTGACATCATTTCGTTCCAAAAGTATCTTTACCACCTCCTTGTGCCCCCTCTGAGCCGCCCACGAGAGCGGCGTCCGGCTACATTCGGTGTCGGGCTGGTCCGGAATGACACCCTTTCGTCCTAAAAGTATCTTTACTAACCCCTCATGCCCACCCTTAGCCGCCAATGCGAATGCCGTCTGGCAGTATTCGCTGTTTGTCTGGTCGGGATTGACGTCCTTCCGTTCCAAAAGCATCTTTACTATCCCCTCATGCCCGCTCCCAGCCGCCAACGTGAGTGGCGTCAGGCCACGTTGGTTGACCTGATCGGGATTGACGTCCTTTCGTTCCAAAAGTATCTTTACTACCCCCTCATGCCCGCCTCCAGCTGCCCACAAGAGGGGCGTTCGGTGAGCCAAGAGGTCCACCCGATCGGGGTTGACGTCCTTTTGCTCCAAAAGCATCTTTACTATCTCATCGTGCCCGCCGGCAGCCGCCGACCAGAGCGGCGTCCGGCCATATTTGTCTGCCCGATCGGAGATGACGTCCTTTCGCTCCAGAAGGATTCTTGCCACCCCCTCATGCCCGCCATGAGCCGCGTACGTGAGTGGCGTCCAGTGACCATCATCACCATCACCGGTGTCCGCCTGGTTAGGATTGATGTCCTTTCGTTCCAAAAGTAGCCTTACTACCCCCTCATCCCCTCTATCAGCCGCGCACGTGAGTGGTGTCCGGCCATATTCGGTGTCTGCCCGGTTGGGATTGACGTCCTCCCGCTCCAAAAGCATCCTTACTATCCCTTTATGCCCGCCCTCTGCCGCCCACAAGAGTGGTGTCCGGCCATATTCGGTGTCGGCCTGATCGGGATTGACGTCCTTTCGTTCCAAAAGTATCCTTACTACCCCCTCATGCCCGCCCTTAGCCGCAGACGAGAGTGGCTTCTGGCCATATTTAGTGTCTGGCTGGTCGGGATTGACGTCCTTTCTTTCTAGAAGCATCCTTACTACCCCCTCATGCCCGCCCTCAGCCGCCCACCAGAGTGGAGTCCGGCCATATTCGGTGTCGGCCTGATCGGGATTGACGTCCTTCCGTTCCAACAGTATCCTTACTATCCCCTCGTGCCCGCTCCCAGCCGCCAACGTGAGTGGTGTCCGACCCTTATTGGTGTCTCCATGATTGGGATTAACATCTTCTTGTTCCAAAAGCATCTTTACAATCTCCGACCACCCTTTGTAGGATGCCCATGTGAGAGCCGTACTCCCGGTGCAGTCGCTTGCGTTAACATCCCACTCCTTCATCTCCAATACGGCAGCCACTGCCTCCACGATCCCAAGATATGCTACCCCGTGGAGTCCGGTGAATCCCCGAGGTCCCCCTTTCCCGTCAAACAGTGGACCAAAGAACTTATAGCGCTCATACCGCAATAACAGGAGTTGAGCAGATATATGCTCATCAAATCTATCCAGAAGCCTCATTGCAAGTACCTTCACATTTTCCGTCATCCCGCTTCTTGTGTGCTCCCCCCAGTAAATAGAAGCATATTCTAGAAGAGGCATTGCTGGAGGGGCCGCGTCTAGAGTTGGCGAAAGATCTCTAACAGATCCAAAATTGAGATACGTCAAGCAAACTTCCGCAATAGTTGAGTGGGGAATATGGAATAGGGTAGGATCGCTTAAGAGATGTTCCTGCAGGGTGAAGTGCATAAGTCGGACCGTGGACGAGGACGCCTCGACCGTGAGAAGACCCAGACAGGAGGATAGGAGTGTCCGCATGGTAGGAACGTTTTCCGGATCCAGATCTGTAGATCCTATCTCCACTCCTAGGGCATCACAGAGTTCCTTGGCCAGTAGTGGCCTTTCCGAATACGTCACCCACATCAGTGCCCTCAGCCCAAGTACTGACTTATTTCCCCTCTGCGCCTTCAGCCGGGTTAGGGTGGCTGTGTAAGCGTCGCTCAGTCCGTTGCCTCGCGCCATCTCTTCAAGTTTCTTTCTTCTCTGACGAATTGTCATCTCCCCTAGAACAGCCTCAATGTTTAGCGAAACAAGGAGGAACCTGCGAAAGCTTTAGTAAGTATACATCTTGGATAGAGGGGAAACGCCGACGAACATATTACACATCTTATCCAGAATAATTCTCACAATCTCCCCCCGTAAACGATTGTCCATCGCGTCCGGTGTGTCATCCCTGTCTAACTTCATCTCCACATAATTCCTGATATCGTCCTCGTTTGGGGTGATAGGTATTGCAATCGCCTTGGTAAAATATTTTCGAACGGCCTCCCAGACATGGGGTCTCCCGGTAAGGAATATTCTCGTCCCAGGGGACTCCCGAACAATATCTCTTAGCGACTCAAGTAGCTTGGGAAAATCATTCGGCAGGCATTCATCCAGCCCATCGATGCAGATGAACACTTGGGGTAGCTTAGCAATCGTGATCCGTAAAATTCGCATCAGATCCGCAAGTAACGGCCTTCTCCCTTCCTCAAATGCCTTCCGTATATCATCCGGGATCGCCCTGCGCACTAGCCGCTTCAAAATCGCTCCCAATATGTTGATGACTGTGTGCTCTCGTTGAGCTTTGTAGTCGCAGTACAACCATGCAACCACAATATCTTCCTCCTTTGCCTGATCACACAGCCTGTCGATTACCAAGGAACTAGAATTTCTGCCCATTAGTGACATTCGCTTATAAGAATCTGGCCACGGACCTCAGATGTGTCTTGCCCACTCCCGGATCCCCGGAGCAAAACAAGACCGCCTGATCGACTCCACCCTCACTCCCCCTCCACTCCCGAAACTCGCTTGTTTCCAACAGCCAATCCCCGACACCTTGGAATCGGTTAGTGCGCAAGCTATCGTGTCTGTCATCTGGCTCCAGCGGAGAAAGCCAACGCATAATCCTTCCATCCTCGTCGGAGCCATAAATGGTGGTGTTGAAACTATCCGTTATGTTGGCGCAGTTGGCATTGCCATCGCCGAATTTGATCGATTGGATATTCTGGGCCATGATGTTCTGAAATAGTAGTTGAGTGTGGAAATAGTACGGTACAGCGATACTAGTATTTATGATAAATGGAAGTTTACAAAACCTTTCTGAGAAAAGCGGGGAGGTGTGACTCCTTATGTGTCAACCACCCACCAACCAGATCCATGCCCCGGAAATACCACACCTTGGAGGTTTTGATAAATTACCACGACTTGACTTCGCCTCGCAGATGACTCTACGGTACACCGGAGGACAAAAGTGCATGAGTTTTCCCGCAGTGCAACGACCGAAAGAAAAAAAACTTTACATCCGAAATAAAGCACACAAAGCACCGATCACCACCACCATGCCTCTATGAACCCCTTACATAGTGTCACTGAAGTCTTAAGTCAATTCTCTCTTAGAACTAGCAATTTCTTCTGGTAAAAATTGGAGTCGCTAGAATTATGGAGCCCAAGGCCCGCCACATATCATACATACCAGCTGATGGGTCTGCCGGGTAACTTAACTTGCTCTCTGGACCACACTTGCCTCGCCGTGCTCGACTTGCACCTGTCTCCACCATTTCTTATATATTATACAAGGTAATCAAAGGCCTCTGGAGCCTTATTAGTATTCTTTCTTTAGTGTGTGCCAGTATGTTGTGTTGCTGGAATTACGTTGGATTTTGACCTTGCGGGTATTGGGGTGATTGTTTTTTTTTTATAGTGGTTGCGTTGCACGAAAACTCATGCACTTTTGCCCTCCGCTGTACTCGAGCACTCGACTAATACTTTCCCGATTTGAAACTAATGCTCCGATTGCTGATTATTAAAAAGTGCGAATCAAAATAAAATACCAAACATGACCGAGTTCCTCGCCCCAATCTATAAAAATGGGATAGGTCGGTGATATATTTCAAGTGAGATATTTTCATATCTTCTGGCACTCGCGAACTCCACATCCCTACAAAGCCGGTGTTCTTTTGCATGGTTATTTGGTAACCACCCCCTCTTTGGGAGGTAATGTGTACTGGGGTCCCACCCTTCATTCCGCCTACTGGGTCCTTCGTCCAGTTGGTATTTGTCCCGCGTTTTGTCGATTGCGGCGTTCAACATAACACAATCCATTACAAGCGGGTAAGTAGAATAGATGGCGAGCTTGAGGAAGTCAATTTTGAATTGGTGAGCGGCTGAAAAATATCTTCTTCTAATCCCTCTCACTAGGGGGGCTAAGCGATCACTAGCAGTTCCCCTTCAAGGTTGTCATACTCCGAATCAGGTTCTGCTACTCTATAAATACCAGCATGGAAGAGTAGAACCCTAACCCTAACCGGAAGGATATTATTTTATTATTTTAGTGCAGGCGAATTCTCTGCCCTCGTCGGGAATAGGTAATTGGTTTTTGGAGTCTGGGCTAGTTAAGCCAGACCTAGTAAATTTACCAATGGAGGCTTTGTTTTCCGGTTTGAATATTTTTTAATGTTGGCGAGCACAAGGGAGGCTGTGCCCCAGCGAACCTTAGCAAAGCCTTGTACTAGAGCTCAGCACAAGGCTAAATTATCACACCAGTAGTATCCCGGCCAATATTACGGTAGCCGCGTTCAGTATTCATCTAGTCCGGTGGTTTTTCCTAAAAACCACTCATTGACCAGCATTTCCCCGGCATGAAATCATTGATGATATCCTAGTTGTCAATCACATTGTTGTGCTTTACTTCGGACCCGCATCCGGAAAGCCAACCTGTTGCTCCATTTCTGGTCCCGCGCAAAATGAGTTATGGTGGGCTGATGGGGCTTGACAAACATACTCTCTATCAAAAATTCACAATCTACCACGGAACCTCAACCTATCCTACAACCGGACTCATCCCAATAGTGACACAAGCCATTGCAATGGAAAAGAGGAAAGAGGGAACGATAAGGCAGCAGGAGTTGGACCTTGGGGGGCCTGGAGCTAGATAGTAATAGTGCTTTGTTGAGAGGGCCCCGGGCCAGAGATATGCATTGCCCTCACCGACAGGGCAGCACAAGCACCAGGTAAGATGTTTTTCCTACACCGGAGGATAAAAGTGCATGAGTTTTTCCGCAGTGCAACCGTCGAAAAAAAATGATCTTCACATCCGAACATCTGAAATAAAGCACACAGCACCGATCACCACCACCATGCCTCTATGAACCCCTTACATAGTGTCCGTGTGGACTTAAATAAATTCTCTCTTAGAACTAGCAATTTCTTGTGGTAAAAATTGGAGTCAGGCTAGAATTATGGAGCCGAAAGGCCCACCACATGCATACCAGCTGATGGGTCTGCCGGGTAACTTAACTTGCTCTCTGGGGGTCCAGACCTGTCTCATGGTGCTCGACTCGCACCTGTTTCCACCATTTCTTAGCTAGAAGAGTACATTTATACAAGTAATCAAAGGCCTCTGCAGCCTTATCAGTATTCTTCCTTTAGTGTGTGCTAGTATGTTGTGTTGTTGGCATTACGTTGGATTTTGACCTTGCGGGTATTGGGGTGATTTTTTTTCTGCAATGGTTGCCTTGTACGAAAACTCATGCACTTTTGTCCTCGTGTGTAAAAGGGTTGCGAAGTAAGACCATGGATGGTGATATGGCGCAAGAAGCGATAGATGGGGAGTGTGTAACCTCCCTTACGATATATCGGCTTGCGTGCAAATATTGATTCCGTCGTGGCAAAATAGTCTAGTTGACAGCCCCCAGCCAATCAAAAAAATAAAAGTTGGGAGGTTACACACTTCCCCTCCACGGCTTTCGGGGAGACTCCTAGGGCGGGGAGACTGAGCGTAGCCTGATCCAGAATCCTCTGTGTTCTGCGATGTCAAGATGTCTACTTTCCTGAAATGGAACCACATCAAATATTTCTGATGGTGTTGCCTCCAATTTATCACGCATACTCTGACCACAGAATTAAAAAATTTGCACCAGTGACACCGTAAGCCCCATATCTTAGAGGACTTGTTTGATAGCTTTTTTTGGGAAAAAAAAATCGATTGCGCTGTGATTGTTCTATTTTACGTGGTGTGTTGTTTTCTTCAATAGTTTCGAAGTGCTTATCATTGGGCGCAGTCTCCCCGCCCTCGGAGTCTCCAAACACAATTAGCTAATTACGCACAATATGTACAAGCACACTAATGCATGGCTCAATGCAGATCATTTTACGGTAATCTCACCTCTTAACTTTGAAAACCCTTACTGGTTGGTCAAACCTATCCTATCTTCTTGCACACAATGTTGATTGCAGAGTCGGCTAAACCCCTCTTTTGCGCTGCCAGACTTAGGGCCCGTTTACCTATCCGTCTGGTTAGGAAATTTTGGTGTGGAAGCTAGACGGTTGCGTCTCAACCAGCATCATATCCCAATAGACGTGGCAAAACTGTTTACCTTCTTTCCGACAGTTCCATTTTCTGGCTGTTAGATGGTCAAAACATGACGCAGCTCAACAGGTTGTTTAGCAGCCTCCCTCTATCACACTGCCAAAATCCTACCAATATATCATGCACACATTCGCCAGAACGGCTACCAATCAGCTCTGTTTTTTTTGTACAGTCAGTGATTCTTTCTCCCATCATTCAGGATGAGTTTGAAGACACAATTCCCACTCTGGGTTTGTGAGGAGGAATTGTTGGTCGATACGATATCTCGGTTACAGAGGGCTATCGAGTTGAAACTTGCATGGTTGCACACCATGGTCTAATTTTTCACACTAAACTACCGCAAAAACTTGAATAATTGAACAGTGTGCTGGACAGTCAAAATAAGGTGTGAAACGTGATGCAAATTGCGTATTTGAGAGACAATATAAGTCTCACAGAGGCTTGGCATTCACTCATAAGTGAAGCTTGTTTCTTCATCCGAATCTATATTTAAATCTACATCGCCATTCCCCTTCTCCTCAGCACTATTCCCCTACTCCTTAAGTCCTTGAATGAGAAAGTCGCTTGCTAATCCTTTGATATATAACTGGGAATCCTCACTTCCGTCAACAGGAAGTGAGAGGGCCACCATCCGAATGGCTTTCCGAACAACCTCAGATCTTTCCTGGGAGAAGACTTCCCAAGCTTCTCCCACCGCCCAGGTAACTGCCACCCGCCTTCTTCCCACCATACTTCCTCCCAAGGTTCTTCCTTTGCTAACTAGTCTCTCTTCCTCCTCCTCAATTTCCCCAAGCCGCTCCTCCTTCTTTTTCTATTTAAAGGTCAGTTGTACCCTCTCCAAGATTTCAATTAAATAAAGTTGAACATATGCTAACCTTAATATATTCTTAAATGGGCCATTGACAGATATATCAAGAGGCTGTACCAGTCCGGTACAGCCTCCAGGAATGATACTTGGGGTAATCTTATTTGCCTGGAAGGTATCGAGCACCTCGATGGTCTGATGTGCTCGAAACAAATCAATCGCAAGTAGCATGAGCTGACTATCAAGTTCAGGGATAAGCAGTTCGTCGAGCCACTCGAGCACGTTGCTCGAGTTGCCATAGGCGGTAGGATTAAATTTTACGATTACTCGGGAATCGTCTTGGTATCTTTCTCGGACTATAGTTGGTCCAGAACCTCTCCTACGAAACAAGATAAGAGGTTTAACACGAGGTACCTCGTCTGCAAATATGGTAAGCTGCAGTGTACCTTGCCTCTTGTCCCTGCCTGACTTTGATGATTGAAGCCAGACTGTTTTTTCCCCTATTAAATTGTAAGTTTTTCCCTCTAAAAACTCACAAGGAATCGGAGTCTGATCTATATTGCATATATTCTGCAGATGATATCAACCAATTGCTAATCTTTCTGGGTTAGCAGTATCCTCCAAGGCTAGTGACTGTTCCCCCTCCCGAAGCTGTGAGTTTCCCCTGTTGAATCTTAACCAGGCAAGTATAGCCCCGCCAAAGTCCCCGGGCAATTTGCTTGCTGTATTGGTAATACATCGAAGGCTGATTTGATGCCAGCGTAGAAAATTGCGAAACCAACCGTTCGAGAAGCGGAACAAGGCTAAGTCTTTTTCTGGGTAGTGGATTTGAAAAAGCTCACGACTAACTTTACGGAACCAGCCTCTTCGTACTGGTCGTCCGATCGCCCTCCGCTCCCTAAACTGCTCAAATAGAGCCTTCTCCATCTCCATCCATAATCTTCCTCTCCCACCACCTCCTGCTCGCCGTTGCCCCGCTTTCTGGTCCTTAAATTTGCCGGCAGCCTCCTCTTTCTTCCAACGTGACAGGTTCCTAGCCGGAACCTTAAACCGGTATGCTACCTCCTCCCTCATTAGTTCTTGTACCTTTGTTGGACCGTAAGGTATTTTTGCCCCAGGCCAATACGAAAGAACACGAAGTGTATAGCTAACAGTGTAGGAGCGATAGGGATTTGTGACTTCTTTGCTGGGCTATAGGAGTACCTCCGCCAAAGGTTTGCGTGTTGGTCCGCATTTTTTTTTGACTCCTGCATAGAACTTATCGGCAGGGAGAGGTGGAATATTCGGGTAAACACGGACTCGTCCACAAGGCTGTCTTGTTGAACTTGCTGGCATCTTGCTTTATTGACTTCAAATCTTACAGGTAACTCTTTCCTTTCATATTCACTTTATATTTATTTCAACCCTATGTACCATATTTGATTTTATTGTCTATTGTTATTTACACTCTCGTATTTCAAGTCATTATTTACGGACATGAAGTTGACTTTAGGACAGGGTAAGACCTTATGTTTTACTTCCTCCGAGCATGTTTTTGTTAAAAACGCTGATTAAGACACTCATTTCCGATCTTCCGTGTCTTAAACTTTATTTGAACAGTCTAGCACACGGTTCAATTATTCAAGTTTTTGCCGTATGGTAGACGGTATATTAGGTAAACACGCACCCACCCATTCTCCCTACACCCCTTCTACCGTCTAGCCTTCCTTGACAGTCGGCTCCGTCTCCGGTTGCTCGACGGCCGTCTATTGGTAAACGGGCCCTTATTATCGATCAAATCAGTGCCCAGCAACCGTTGCCACCTGCCACTTTCAAAGATCGTCCTACCCCAACACCACAGGTTCCTGTGCGGCTCAAGGCACAGAATGAATCAAATGGTATCTGCCAAGACATTTCGTGCACTTTTCAGGAGTGGTGGGTGGTATGGGGCTTTGTGCCTCTCTGGTTGATGACACCCCACTCCACCCGCTACCAGCAATCGTCGACCTATCTCCCTCACAACGATGTGTACAGTACTCGAGCGCGAGTACTGGAAGAATTGGTTTCTAATGGGGTATGCTCATAATTCCTTTGGCGAGTTGGTGCAACGCGCCGGCCTCCCTCTCAATAAATCTGCTGTCGCGTCTTCCCATTTCCTCTCTGCAACCACCACACCGGGTATCCGAGGAGTGTTCGGTCTCGGTGACTACCACCACCACCATTCTTCAAGACAATTAAAGAAAATTACTATCATCACAATGACCCAGGAAGGACTTGCCTCGGCTCCGATTGCCATCCCCGCCGTCACAGAGGCTCCTGTCGTGGACGTCCTCTCTGGAACCATTGCTGCTGATACAATTACTACAACCACCGCTGCTGCCATCACTGTGGGTGTTCCTCAAACCCCGAAGAAGCAGAAGCCTACTGACCCTGCTGAACCCACCTTCCCGTGCCAGCGAAGATCCTGACTCCTTCGGCACCGCGAAAGCACAAATTTTCGTATAGAGAGGCTTTCTACCAAATCCAAGATTCCGATGAGGGGGTTTGCACTTGCGGCCAGATATGATTTACATAGGTGTGCTTTGGTGTTCCTTGTGATGTGTGGATGGAAGGCTGACTGAATAGTACGCACGACACTACGATTATCCGGCACCGAAAGGCTCCCGTCAACACCGATACTCAGCTGACGATCCCTGCCGGACCCTGCACGCCGCCTACTACGGACCGCCAATCGTTGGTAGATGGGAGAATCGCCTCCAGAAGTGGCCTTGTCTCCAAGAACTTTATCGTTGGTGCCAGAGTAATTGATGCTGATGTATACCCCCTCTTCATTCTGCTATTCAGGTAGTGAAATTAACCAGCGAAATAGTACCGCGGTCGAGTCAAGGTTCTCCTCTTCAACCACGGTGATGCAGACTTTGCTGTCTTGGAGGTCACCCGCGTCGCGTAGTGGATTTTCGAGAGGGTACTCCCTCCTCCCCCGGAACTGATTCATGAGATCGTCACGCCGGAGGTCGTCGAGTTCGAAGAACTGGATGAAACGGCTGGGGGGATCGCTGATTCCGAAGGACTAGTGTTGGCATCGCATAGACTTTCACTCTTCTTTAAATCATATTTCTTTGTTCTTCCTTTGTTAATTCCACTCCCTTCATTGATTATCCCCTTGTGTCGCTTGCATCGCATACCCATTTGGTGAGGTCTGGCTGCGTTGTGCTAAAATCACGGACTATTTTAGATGTTTTCTTTTCCCTCTTCAGCACGGCTGGAGTTGTCTATTCAGTGGCTTAAAATCCCCGACCGGAAGGGCGACCCACAATTCCACGACTCGCAGCATAGCGACAGAGGCTCCAACCACGCCCTCTCTAACATGCCATTAATCATTCTAGAATAGGAAACCAATACATATGGCAGGGAAACGGCACTGTGAAGGCCTCAGGGCATGCAACATATTGATTCACGGTACACTGGATTTCGTATCCTACCTGGAGAGTCATCCTATCTCTTATGAGCCTGATAATTGGTAGAACTGCAGGAGCCCAACTTCAGCTCTGCCATGCAGGGATATAGAGTGGGGCGGTATCGTTTGCTGTCAGATATTTGGCCTAGATTTCATACTGTGTGCAGTGTCCTCAACTGTCCGTAGACTTGTAGTGCCTAATCGGGGAAGCTGAGAGCTCTGGACAAGACGGGACGGCAAAATGTAGTCAATTCTCTTGTGGAAGCCTCGCGGCTCGTCATTCTTAAGGACCGTGGCCACATGTAACGCCAGTAGGTATTGGCTGCGTCGGAGGTTACCGGGACAAATAAGGACTATATTATAAATCCTCTCCGTATCACCGCTTTATGCCCTTCCCGAGAAGTCTAAGAGACCCCTAGAATAATATAAGCATAAAGTGAATGTAACTAAATTAAAAAGGGGAGAAATTCGCCTCATCATGTATCGATAAATCATATTGAAGATCCCAATATATCAATCCTATTATAAACATCGTGATAGTTTACTTTCTATTGTTCTATCCACTATCCTCAGGCGCGGGTGAGTTTGCAGCCAGACCTGTCCAGCAGTGAATTTAAAAAGCCCGGGTCAGTCTGGTGGATATCATTTGTGGCTGCTAAAGCCCGATAGTACTGTTAAAGCTGCCACTTGACCAGGTAAAGCCATCGGTCACTTAGATGTTTCTATCTAGACTGCATGACTGCCCAATGCAAGTATATGCTTAGGTGCAAGGACTATACATGCTGAGGTATCAAGGAGAATCTGAACTACCTATAGGTTTTGACGATTAATCACGCGGAACCTAAGAATAAATCAAGTCTCTTATGGGTCGGTGAGGTATTATGTTAGTAGAAGACTGGGTGGCTATCATCAGAGGTATTAGGGTTGTGTATTAAGGGTGAGTGATCTAGTATGATAGTAGGGCTGGGCAGTGATGTATTTCATCATAATAATATATGCAGGGGGGTATAAAAAAATGTACCAATAATTTCGGGGGAACTCAAAGTCATAATCATTGAATTGAAAATTAACCAGCAGGAAAACGTTCTCACTCTAGGGCAGCGAAAACTAACACTGAGGATGTAATGCCGTTAGGTCGCAGGAGACACCCATTTGTATGTGCTCCCATAGTTTTAAATATATTTTATTGCATTCGTTTGCGCAATCTTTACGGCCTGTCTTAGTGTTAGAATTTTGCAGTGCCTGTGAATCCTGTCATCCATCATGATGTCAGTTGTGTGCTCCTCCACCCCAGTTCCCATGATTTCTGCCAAAGGTTGATGAGGGGCTCATGCATCTGATGATTAGATGTTACTACAGTATAGTCTTTTATAGTAGAGTGGTTAGTATGTCCGCCTGTCGGGTAACTCTGAGCGCAGCCGGCCGGGATTTTCAATTCTCGATCAAAGATATTTTTTCGCCTTCTGCCCTCCTACCAGGAACATGTTACAATACTACAATTGTTGTCTATCAGCTCCCTAGAAACTTCAGAGGCACAATTTATGCCCTGGATTGACCTCCATAATATGCCAACTACTGACAGGGAATCTAAGTTTGGTGCAGCTGGCCTTCGGTTTTGGCCCTGATCAACGTAAACATCGGCCAAAATCAGAGGCCCGTTGCACATTCTTAGTTTGCGCACAACTATATCATTCCCTTAATATTTTCCAACCAAAGAGCTAACCCTCCCGGCCCATCTCGCCCAAAGTAGCCAACGAGCTGCTCCCACTAGACTCCTGCATAGGCACAATTGAGCGCAGAGTGCAGCACCTACTCCGCGCCGGCTTAATCTCGCACTCCCTGAGCAAAATCACAATATGGCCATCCGGTAGTGACCGCGAAAACCAAGGCTTGCCATTAAAACGGCTATCTTGACGAAAGGGATAGTTGTAGGGCAAACGTACAAGCACCTCCACACTTCCAATTCGTAAACCCCCAAGAACTCGAAACGGATCCGGAGGCCAAGGAGGAAAAGGTATCCTACCTGCAGACGGCACATCTCTACTGGTTTACTGGGAGAAAATAACTAAGGCTAAGTTGAATGGAACTGATCTAGGAAAGTGGATTTGCCGCCGGGGCTCCTTGGCTACGAGGGTGAATTTACTGTCTGTAGGACCGGGGGAAGCGGAATTGGAATGGGATAAGGAAATAATCATTAGGATGCACCGCATGGTGGACAAATTGTGGCGACATACTGGCATGCTGGCAGAGACTCTTGCTGAGGCAAGTTTCCCAATCCTAGTAAGCCTCGCTGCCCTCCTCGTGACAGCCACGATCATCCCGCCGGGAGACAACGAGGGCTTCACTGGGCTCTAAGAAATGAACAAGAATACCTTCTTTGCGCTCTCACAATCACTAAGCATAAACAACGCCGTGTCTAATCTCATCTAGCAAGAAAACACTCTGATCTCGGCAGCCTGAAACCCAGCTAACGCGACCTACCGTGCCACCAAAGACTCCTGCAAATGCTAGCCTCCATAGCGCCAGGCTTTCCTGAGGAGCTCAGGGCCAATCTTAACACCTATGTCCCCTAGATTGGTACTCGCATGCCCTAGACCTCCCAGGCCATGGTTTGTCTGTCAAGGACAATACCTAGGTAGGACAACAACCTGCTCTATAATTATCAATAGGAAGTTCAGGTTGAAAGCCAAGGTTGAGCGTGAGTGCTTGGGAAGGCAGCTTGGTGCGGGTGGGATATAAGCGAGAGGTATTATGGCGGATGAGTAAAGGGCTAGCAAATGGTCAAATAGGAAGGGGATCAAGAAGGTCTTTGTCTCATCTAGTGGGAAGGCGGTTAGCTTGATGACTAGATCGGTTTGCCCGGTACCAAAAGGGTCTGCTAGACGATGGTTGGGAGGTGCTTCCATATATTATCACTCAATAGCTGGGATGAATCGCTGTTCCTAAAGGGAATTGATGGTATTTAAGAAAATGGGTAGCCGGAGGAGCTCTAGTCACAAACTAATAGCCCATCACTGCATACCTCTACCCACAAGAGTGGCATTCAAGTCACATTAACAGCCGCATCTGCTACGAGAGCCTTCAGGCGGCCCCAGCTCTGTCCACCCACCCCATCACTGCCTGCCTCCCTATCCTGCCCTGCATCCCCATCATGCCCTCCCTCCGCATAACTCTATCCCTCCAGATCACCTCATCCCTCCGCATCACCCCCGTCTTGCCCTACCCAGTAGGTGCCTCCCGGCCTGACCCCGTTCTGTCTAAATTGCACAATTGGGCCAGCCCTAGTTTTGAGGCCCTGGCCAGCCATAGGAGGTGTTCTGCCAGGCTGAAGAAATAATTTTCAGGGCCGAAGAGGTAGTCTCCGGCTGTACTAGCTGGTGTTTATAATATGGAAGGTAGCCGGTGACATATTCAATAATGGTGACTCTGATGCTGCAACCCGAATGGGTGATCATTCAACCATTCTTGGATAAAGCGTCTAGAGCAATACAAATACCGAGTTAGCAAGCGGTACACGGTAAGATTCTTCAATTGATTGGAGAAATCAGGGGTTTTGGCCTAGATCTTGACTCCATCGCCACCATCTCCTCCCTTAATTCCTTCCTTCTTCATCACCACTCCCTATTCATCACTCCCTTCGTACACATGACCCCCTCTCTTCCCAATACAACCTCCCTCTGCTCACCCCACTGGACTCGGTTCTGTCTAAGCTCTGCATTCCTATTATAAGTAACAGGGCCACTAACCTTTTAGGGGTTTCAATGTTAAGGCTAAAGGCAGAATCTGTTCTATGTGAATAATACGGAGCAAGTGTGAGGGGGGTGGCAGGGCACACTAAGCGACAAGGTAGACAGCCGATTGATAGTAGTTCTGGTTGTTATTCTTCTAAGCGAGGTGGGCAGTAGCAACTATATTTATACAAAGGTGCCCAGCCATATGTTCAAGAGAAATATAGAGGAAATAATGTAAGAAATATAAGTGTGAACAGGTTTGACCCTGAAAGAGTGCCAACTAAATTTGAAATAATTTGAATGAATCCATGAGGCTGTAAGGAGATTATTAGAAATATCATGAGCAAGAATAGTGCATAAGAGATATATAAACAACTGTAAAATCTTGAATACCCGATAGGAAACCACATGTAAATCCCTAGATATAACCCTGAAATAAACAATAAAACACTATAATATATATCTTAGCTGTAGTAATGTACGTGGTGGACAGGGGTAGCTGAAATACAAATTAAATAAAAGAAGACATGTTAGAGTTATGAAATATACTAGGAAATAGACAGAAAATTACAACATTAGGTGTGATGGAGTTGGGATTGGGAAGTGGGTTGCAGGCCATGTGTGTGCGTTGTTGTGCCGAACTATAGAGATCATCTTTGAGACTGCGCAGTTCCTTATTCTGTTGAATTAGTTCTTTGTTTTAGCTTTAGATCGAAGGGCAATTCACTTGCTCATATCTCACGATCCTTTTCCCCTACATCTCTCGTGATTGAAACCTCAACTCCATGTGAAATCATCACAGACAGTATCTTTCCCCTTCCGTGATGGACTCGTTGCCTAGCAGAGTAAGGCTACTGCCCTCTGCCTCTCCCCTCAGATTCCCTTCTCATAATATTGTCTACATGTAGTCTTTGTCTAGGGGTTTGATAGTTACTCTCTTTCCCTCTCTCTGCAAAATGGTTTGCTGCCCTCACTTAACACTGTACACGGTCAGCAACCCCCTCACCAGCTCAATGGGTCGGTCTCAGTCCCAGATTAGAGGTGAAGTAGTGGGTGTTAGGCATACCGGAAGGCACAGCTTTCCCTTAGGGGATAAAGACCTATAGTTACCCTACCTTAGGATTCTGAGTTCAAAAAGACAACCCAACACCCCCCTCCCGCACCAGTGTTGGGACGGCGCTACATCCGCAGACCACGCCGTAGTTGCGTCCCCTCACCAAAGACAATGTTATTAGTGCCCAGCTCGTAACCCCTGGTATATCGCGGCCGTCCGCCTGACCGGATCCCGTTCCCAGGGTATTTGAGGAAGGGCCCTTGGCGAGCTTATGCAAGTGGTTTGAGCCATATCGGTCAATGTTGCATACGGTTACTGAGCACTGAAGATGAGAGTCATAAAGGTGGGTATCAAGTAACGGGATGTTTTTATAGACAATAGTTAAGCAACACCTTCCATACTCCACTGTCAGACGATGAAAGTCGCAGAAGTGAATGGTGTTGTTGTTGGATCGGTAGATTGAGAAATCAGGCATACCCGCACTTACCTACATCAATGGTATTTTTCGAATACTGACGGAACCATACGATAACGATATGATTATGGAGGGATTATGGCTATTGGAGCGATTATAGTCACAAGTCTATCTTATGCCTCACAGCGGTTGAGTGCAGAATGCATCTGCAATACTGAGAGTTTCGATAACAAAGCTTGCCCCTTTGTTAGTTCAATCATGGGGACCATTCTGTCTATGCAATGGTAAGCAAGACTCCATGCCGACGAAGAAAGATCGTACCCAATGGACTGATGTGTGGGAGCACCATCAGGAAAATTCATTATGATGCGATTCGGAAGTCGCGTGAGATAACAGAAATTGCCAGGGTCAAATGGTGTTCGCACTTTGAGAAGAAGCTGAAGTTTTATTAGCAGGTACATAGTTACTATGAGAACTAGATGTAGCCCGCGACAACCCAGACAGGGCATATCAATATTGAGGTGCCTCCCGAGCTATTTGAACAGTATCAAGCAAGGGAGAAGAAATCTTATCAATATACAACATTTACGCTAGAAATCTTTTATCACTTTACCTACCCCGACCCTAGAGATTGAGCCTTCCTAGACCATCTCAGTGTATGATTAAGATTATCGGCCTGAGTTATCTCGCAAGACTTTCAGATAGGCTCCCGCCTAACATTATATTGATAGTTCTCCTTGTTACCAAGGGTCACTACATGACAACTCTGCAGGGTCTCAATAGTCAACAGTTGATTTTTGAACCGTTATCACTCGCCGACTCTATCTTCGTACATCGATTGTACTAGTTTGAAGAACTTCTAAGAGACTCACCTCATATTCTCCAAATACTTTACCTTTTCCCGCACGGCAATAGTGTTCCCACTACCCTTACAACCACTCAAAGGGATATAAAAATCTACGAGTTTCCAGACGACTACTGGAACACCCTATACCCTATGTCCAACAAGGACTGCATGATTCCGCTTATCTGGCTCAACCCCAAGTCAATTCGATAAGCATTATCAAATACTCTCCAATCTGTAAGATTTAGCCCGAAGAAGTTCCCGGTGTATTGGCGACCAAACAGATCACGATCACCAATCATCACTGAAGAAACTCACAATTCGGTAATGACCGAAGGTGATGAGAGCAGTATCCACAACACCAGCCAAACACTAGGCCGAATGGATACCAGCACAATTGGAAGGATAGCCCTTGGACGACTAACCTGAGGACGCTGAAAGACACCTACTTGTACCTTTGTCTCAAAGGAAGAGTTAAACCAATTCGCCGGCCACCTTGGAGGAGTTCTTGGAACATTTAGTCAACGAATGACTAGAGAATAGCAATCCATATACCTAGATATCGGAGGATTATCTAGCGATGGCCAACAACAGGCAAGAGCTCTAGGAAATCTCCAGCGCCGGCTGGAAAAAGGTGAGTCCATACTTGTCGAGGAACGGGACATGTTTGAGAGGACCATCTATAAGTTGGACCAAGAGTCCAAAAATATTCAGGACGAAATGGTGGCAAAGTCCAAGTGGAATTCCAAGTGTAACAAGTTCGCCAAGCAGAAAAGGCGGAACAAAGCCAATAACAGGATCAGCAGCTTCGAGACCCGATCCTTGAAGTAGAGAAAGCCTGAGCAAACGACAATGCCAATTATGTATCAATTTGGAACCGACACAAAGTGGAACACCAGGAACCATAGAGAGATCAAGAGGGACGTCATGAAGCCGAAATGGCAAAATGTCATGTTATTCTGATTGACCCGAAAGCCCATGTAGGAGCCATATCGGCTCAAAGGTTACGAGCCCCAATGCTAGTTACATACAATAGGGAACAGCCCATATGGAATACCGACGGAGTGCCGAAGAAATGGTCCAATTCGACCCCTGAACAGACAGGAGGAAAGGGAGGAGGTCAGAAGCCACCAACGACTATGCACGGGGCAGGAGACCCCGACCAAGACGATGGTGACGACGACGACGACGACGACGAAGGGCAGCATTCGAAAGGAAGCCCAAGTCGCGGAGAAAAGGGCAAAGGCTGAGCAGGGCCAGGTCCCGAAACAGGGGAGGAAGAGGAAGCTGTCGTAGACCTCATGGCAAAGGCAATCGCTCGGGAACAATTGTCACGTATGAAAAGACCCGCCCACCCTCTATGGGTATTCAAAACTAAGTCCCATCAGGATATTCGAATATGGTTAATGGCAGTTCAAGCCTATGTCGAACGGAACAGCCACCTATGGACCATAGAGGTAGATCGAATCAAATACGCTCTGGGACGAATAGAAGGAAACGATGTAGCTCCTTTCACAGATACCTATTTGAAAAAGATGTCCGGGGCATTGGGTTATACAAAGGAAATCGGTTACGAAACATCGTCCATGTTTGAACAAAAAATAACCAAACAATTCGCGCCTATCCATGAGGCGGAAAGAACCCACAAGTTAATGAAACTTGAGAGGTACAATGAGGACTTATGACAATTCCTGTTGCGAATGGAGAACCACAACATAAAGGTTGGACTGCAAGGGGTAGCATGGAGAGACATGCTTAAAGCTCAAATGCTGGATGTAGGAATATTAAGACGATCATGTGAAACCTATCCCAACGACGAGTATTGCAGGAAGGGTTTATGAATGCCCTAATAAAGCATGAGAATCATGAGGAAGACAAACGCCTAACACACGGAAAGGGCGAATCCTCAGGGACATCGATAAGTGAAAAAACAGAAGACCGGGCTCCAAAAAAGAATAATTCAAGACCCCCCAAAAGGTATAGAGCGGAAAAACAGGCCGCCTAGCAGGGAAAGCCTAAGGTATTCCATAAGAAAGTGTGGTCGAGGGAAAAGACAGCTACAAACAAAAAGGAGGTAGTACATACAGACTGGTTCAAAGCTCACGACAACATAGGTAAACATGTCCGAGACCGCCGAATGGACAATAAGGCATGCACACTATGTGAGATGTCAAACGACTTGTGGAAACCTTGTAGAAAGGAACTGTTAGGCGGGAGCCTATCTCAAAGTCTTGCGAGATAACTCAGGCCGATAATCTTAATCGTAGACGGTGATTGTCTAGGAAGGCTTAATGATTCAAAATAGAGGTTGACAAAGTGATTAAAGATTTTTCTAGCGTAAAAACTTATATTGATAAGGTCTCTTCTCCGTTGCTTGATAGTGTTCAAATAGCTCGGGAGGCACCTCGATATTTATATGCCGCGTCTGGGTGGTCGCGGGCTACATCTTGTTCTCATACTAACTATGTACCTGCTAACAAACTCCAGCTTGTTCTAAAAGTGCGAACACCATTTGACCCTGACAATTCTGTTATCTCACTTCGACTTCCGAATCGCAACACCATGAAATTACCTGACGGTGCTCCCACACATCAGTCCATTGGTTACGATCCATCTTCGTCGGCATGGAGTCTTGCTTACCATTTGCATACGCAGAATGGTCTCCATGA
>Ga0307509_10001258_pt1 | contig 42997 bp, 32 predicted proteins | sample 10_EM_MG_FD_202245 | JGI IMG/M metagenome (GOLD analysis project Ga0307509, IMG submission 202245) | Populus trichocarpa ectomycorrhiza microbial communities from riparian zone in the Pacific Northwest, United States - 10_EM | ecosystem: Host-associated > Plants > Roots > Unclassified | place...
GTGCTCCCTTGTAGAAGTTATTCAAGCATACCTTATTAAAATAATCCTTGATAACCGAAGGATTACTCGCTAAAGCTCTCTGACGATCAAGCCTCGAGCTTAACTTTGCAGCTAGGTCCGGGTGACAGCTCAGGAAGCGGGTAATCCAGTGCTTCCCTAGTGACCGGTTTTTCTCCCTCAGGGCAATGATAGCCTCCGCCATACTCTTCACCTCCGCTAATCTTGCTGGGTGGCCCCACTCATCTAGTCTCTCACACCATCGCACAACTGACTTTTCCTCATACTCACTTAATACTTGCATCTTACAATGCCCTGCCCCCCGAGTTTGTCGCCCTTTCAGCCTTCCGTGAAGGGTAGAGTAGGCCACACCATACTTCTCAGCAGATGCGCGAAGGGAGGGCTCCTCGCTGTGCTGGTAATGCTTGAGGGCTTCCTGGAGCCGCAATTCGCCCTCATTCTTGTTTCTTTGCTTGATTAAAGGCATGGCAAAAAGTTTAAAGTCTTTTCAAGAAGATAAGCGATGGTAACAGCTATCGCAATCCTGAGCGGGGTATGTGGTTGGATCCGGCTTGGCGCCGAGCCGGATCCCTGTCATGAGCCGCTTCCCCGGGAATCACGTTACCCGTGGCCAAAGGTAAAGAGAAAAATATCAAAGGGGAGAAACTTGAAAGAAGGGAGAGGGTTGGGATACCCTTAAAGCGATCGGTTCTTAACATTAATTACCGAGCCTATAGGCGCCTATCAGGCCTGATAGGTTTCGTAGGCCGATTGAATTCGGCCTAGATCGGCCTAGGCCATGTTCCGGAGCGGCCTGCCTTGGCCCGGCCTATGGCCCGGCCTATGGCCTACCAGCGGCCTGGCCCGTTGGGAACACTGGCCATGACAGGAAAGATAGCAACGGTCGAACGCCACTCCAGTTGGCTGCTAAAAATGGGCAGGAGGGAGTAGTAAGGATGTTATTGGAGAGAAAAGACGTCAATCCCAACACAGCCGAAGACATGTCTGGCAGAACCCCAGTCATGTGGGCTGCCAGGAGTGGGTGCACGGGGGTAGTGGGCATACTACTAGAGCGCGAGGATGTTGATGTCAATAAGAAAGATAAGAATGGGTGGGCACCGCTTTTATGGGCTGCTTTCCGGGGGCATGTGGGAGTGGTCCAGGTTTTACTAGCTCGGAAAGACATCGATACTGAGGTAGCCGACATCCGATATGGCTTAACAGCCCTCTCATGGGCTGCCCTGAGGGGCTGTGGAGGAGCAGTTGGGTTACTTTGCGGCCATGATATCGCCTTCGATACCGAAGGCCCTCCTGTATTTTGTTACCCATCCAACAAGGCTTCCCGGGGTCAACTTGGGAGAGTGAAAGTACACCTGGATGGACAAGATATTTCTCGCATCTTTCCTTGGTATGAGAGAGCGACTTTGGACCAATAAAAAATGGTCTAGAGGAGCCGGAAGACTCGCCGGTGGGCCTTGGTGCCGCACTTGGAGCTCCCGGAAAAGTAACAGACATGGTCCGCGGGGTTTTTAATGCCCGCTCTGGAGAGACCCATTCTGGCCCTGGGTCGCTCGTGTGCAATATTGAGGACGAATACGCAGAAGTGGTGAAGATGCTTCTTGCCCATGCGGACTTTGGAGAAAACCAACCAAAAGCCGATCCGGAATCCGCTGATGCTAACCCCGATAAGGGAGACGGCAGCGACCGCATACCAGCTCCCCCGCCTACGCAGGATGATCCACCCCCCCCTCCTTCCCAGGGTGAACAAGTCCTGGTGGCCCACTCAGGGTTTCCGGAAACGACCGAGTTATTGTTGGTTTGGAAGTTTGTTGCTACAGGCTCTATTTTTGTCTTATTGTATTGGTTTTGGGCTTTTGCACAGTAGGTTAGGTGCGGCAGGGAATTGTCATTATAGGCTGAGAGAGAGAGTGTGTGTGGATTCAAAGATTGGGAAGTTTCTATTATTCACTTATCAATATTGATATTGACCGGAAGAACTTTTGAAATTTGTGTAATCTTCACCGGGCCGACGGGGGAGTATTCTTAGAGGCAGGAGAGCTCTCGGGAGGGGGGGGTCGTGAGAAGGGAACAAATTACTGTTTTTTTTTGGGGGGGGGGGACTTTATAACTTTATATATCAACACATAGCCTATACGGTAGACAGAACTACCGTAAAAACTCAAATAATCGGTCGGTGTGCTATGTCGTTGGAGTTGCCTCCTCTGGTAAGGTCTGATGTTTGTTTGTTTTTTTATGTCTCTCAAAGGGGCTGAGCAGCTCTGTTTTTGCTGTGTTCTTCGCCCCTTTTCTAAAGTGGGTAATTCTCGACTACTCGAGTACATAGCACACCGACCGATTATTTGAGTTTTTACGGTAATTAACGCGAGTTACAAAATCAAAGTTGTGAGTGAACTGTTAAAATGATATTCCCCACGAGCCAAACGGATCCCCCCAACCACAAGGTGTTTTCTTAGACTACACCTTGTGTGTGCCAGTGCGTCCGGTGGTTTCCTACATCCGCCTGGTTTCAATATTCCTCCGTCAAGAGCTGGAATAATTGAACCTCGCACTAAGACGTCCAAAATTCCTTCTCTTGGACAGGTGATGGTGGGCGAAAGATGTGCGAAAACTTGCCACCTCAGTCCCAAGCTTAAGACAGAAAAGCGCAGTGCCGGGCCTTACCGGTAAAAGGCAGATCTACGTCCTGGAGCGAGGTTCGATTATTCTAGTTCCTACGGTATCGTAGCTAAACTTTCGAATTTTAGAGCGATGAAATAAAGTATGGAAGATGACATGGCATGAGTTGTAAGTGGACTCCTAGCACGGTCTATTAATCATTAATAGCTAGGGAATCTGAGTGCCCAAGCGGGTTGGCTGCGGGGGTCGTTTCGGGCGGGGAGGTGTCTGCCGGTAGCGAAAAAGTCTCCCTAAATGAAACAATAGTTGTCCCCGGTAAGAACTCGAGTGAACAAAGCATGTGCCATGTACAGTACGGTACCGTACTGTAGCTCTAAAATTTCCTCCTCCGGAAAACGTGGCAGATGTCACACCAAACAACTTGCTCTCCTGGGGAAACAGGAAGAAGAAAAAAAGCAAAAAGCACCTGATCTTACCAGGAGAGGCATAGTAACTCTGGCGCCCTGAAACTTGGTCCGGTTATTCGAGTTTTTTTTGCGGCAATTGAAGGACTTCCGGTTGTGTTGTAAGCCTTCGGAAAACACGATCTTTGGTGTCAAATGGATGATTAGCTATCAGATACCGTATGTCGCCGACCTGTACGGTGCTTCGTGCGGTGCTGTTGTACGTTTGCAGAGTTAGTTGGTGTGGATCAGGAAAACTCACTCGTTCGGCTGAAATGAAAGTCCCAAGGCACAGAAATGAGTAGCGACAAACAATTACTCTCCACTGGCAGCCTCGAAAATAGGGGAATTATGATATGTTAATAGCTATAGCTCATAGATCAAATCCCATAGGTTCTAAGAAAACTCGACCGCTATCATCTGAATGATAGTTTCTATCCAGGACCAATTCGCCACGGGGTTGGCCCTTAAACGGAATAGTGGCTACCTTAAGGAGTATGGCGGCGAGTCTGGGTTTACTCGGGTGTCAGGGTTAGTCCGCGAACACAAGGTTGACAAAGCTAGTGACGATATTAGGAATAGTGCACGCACTAACCGTGCCAAGGTTCCTGCTGATTATGTAACTGCTCACATTTCCAAAATCTTGCAGCACGTCTACGGAGGTACAGGGCCTAAGTTTTGTAGGTTCCACAAGCGAGGTTTGCTGGGTTTACGCCCTGTGGAACATACAAAACTTAGGAGCCATACCTCCGTACGACGTGCCCGACAGCTCAACGTCAGATACAGCTCAACGTCAGATTTCATAAAACTCATGATCTTAAAATACATTTTGTTAGCCAACCCGAACCCCTCTATAGCTATTCTTTTTCTGCTGCCTTATAGATCTCTTTAGTTCCTGGAAAATAGGTTTCCATTTTTTTTCGTTCACGAATTACATCTTTTTTTAGCTTTTCAACCTCCCGCTCAGCCAGTTCTATACGCTTCTGAGCATCATCCTCCTCTCTTGTCTTTACTATTGCTCGTGCCTGATGAGTGTAAATGACCCCCCCCTTTTGGACGGACCTCCGGGTACGGTCCTGGCGAAGAGTTCGTGCTTGTTCGGCGGCTTTGGTGTTGCTGAGGTCGGTATAGGCTTGAGCACCCGCTTGTGCTTGAGCCAGACTACCCTTAATAAATTGGTTTAAATTTCTTTGAAATGTTGGCGAAACAGGATCTTGATTGCGAAGGTAAGCGGCATGTTGCTGTAGTGAATGTACAGTATGTGGAGTAGTAGTCACTTCAGGAATAATAGGCGGAGGTGTAGTGGGGGGGTTATAACTGGGGCTGGGGGGGGTGTATATAGGTAGCTGGGAGAGGATAAGCTGTGGGTTATAAGGAATCAGTCCCGTCTTGCGAAAGGCAGAAACAATTGTTGACTTCTTAAATGCTTGAGCTCGAATTGATGTGATGGCAGCAAGGAACTCGATTTTATTGAAATCCGAGCACCCGGTTCGGGTAGCATGATCGATAGCCTCTGCATGGTAGTGTTTTAGAGGCTGGAATACCACAACGTCCAATGGCTGTAGTAGGTGGGTCGTATGCGGGGGTAGGCAGAACGGTATAATTTTCTTCTCATCACAGTAGGAAATAAATTCCCTTGTGCAGTGTGACCCATGGCCATCTAATAAAAGTAGACGGTGGGCTCCAGTACTCCTTGGAGCAGAAAAACGATCGAAGTGAGAAATCCACTCCAGAGCTAACCTGTCGTTCGAATAGCCTGTATCAGAAACAGCTAGCAGGACATTGTCGTCAAGGTTGGTTTTGGTGGTCCAATCTTGGAGATGTAACGTGCCGGGGAGGATCAGCATTGGTGGAAGAGCATAGCCGTCTCCGCTAATCGCTTCGCATGAGGTTACCAGCTCACGATTCGTTGTGCTTCCCAGATAAGCCTGACGATCTGGATCCATCGTTACAATCCATTGATTCCTTCCAATCCCTATTCGGAACCCCGTCTCATCGAAGTTATACCGATCGCCCTCTAGAACCCCACTCTCCTCACACACCTGTTGGTATCGAGCAAACCAATCCAAAATAACCCCCGGGTCATGTGCATTCTTCCTCTCCTCCTCGATCGCCTTTTGTTTTCGTATGTGGAATTCGGGATGCCGGGCAAGAAAGCGTTTACTCCAGACTTCGCTAACAGTTGGTGGTGGATCTGATGTACCGCTTGGGTGATTTCGTTTTAGGATATCATTGGCACAATTTGTCACCATGGGGAGGCGTGCTGATGTTCCAATTGTATCAAGTCGCTTCAGATACATGCAAACAGGAAGTTCCTCAGCCTCTGTAAGCCTTTTGTTCACTGCTGGCAGGGAGCCTCGAGTTTGCCGTCCATTTCATCTAGCCCGGAGGCGGCTCTCAGGAACTTCAAACTCCCATGCAATATGAGCAATATTTGGCTTTTCAGTTTCTGCCAACTTGCAGCAAGCTTCGGTGATCCTAGCCTCTATTTCTGCATACTCAGTTGACATCGCGGGCGGTTGGGGTGGTTGGGGTGGTGAATTTAAGATTGACTGGGGGGGTGTAATTTTTTGAAATCTGACGTTGAGCTGTATCTGACGTTGAGCTGTCGGGCACGTCATAGACGTGCTGCAAGATTTTGGAAATGTGAGCAGTTACATAATCAGCAGGAACCTTGGCACGGTTAGTGGGTATGTATTGAAAACCAGAAGAATTCCTCGAACACTTTCTGCTTTGCTATTGGTACGATCTGTTCACCGGTTTCTATTGGATATTTGCCACTTTAGTTTATGCTAAGAATAAACCCTGACGTTCGCGGACTAATCCTGACACCCGAGTACCTAGAATTCATAGCACCCCTCGAAATCGTATGGTAGTGCAGAGCGGTTGGGATGAGTTAAGTGTAGAATTTCAGGTAAGGTGTCGCGGAGCATAGGGCTCACCCTCCACCCAGAGCTCCCATTGGCTAGCGGCAAAAACTGTCGGCGAAAATTGTCGGCTAAAAATCCCACCCCCAGGAGTATAAATACCTCCCTTCCCCACCTTCTCGACCTTTTCTTTCCTTTCTTCTCCAGCTCTCTTTGCCTTTTGGCTTAGATCAAGTGTAGTATCTGTTCTTTTCAGTGTAAAAACTGAAATGGTTCCTACGGGACCAATTCTTTTTTATACTCATTTTTGCTTATCCCGGGTCTTAGCCTCTAGCTCGCTATGTCTTGACCCACTGTGTCGCTGGTATTTCACTGCCTCCAGTTTGATGCGAAATCCACTTTTTTCCCCCTTTTCCTTTCCGGTTTTCATTATCGCTCTGGCTGTTATGCGAGGGGATAAAGGAAAGCACTTGAGGGAGGTTGTGGGTTCTGTGGGCCTTTCCTTATGTTTCTTTTGAATGCATTGACTTCGGGATCGCAATCGATTGGGATAGCTGTCGGTATTTCTGTAAGGGAAGAAATGTAGCGCAGCAGTGTTAGCACTGTTTTCCATCGAAAAGCTTTCGTCGAAAGGTTGGTTGGTTCTAAGTTAAATTGACATAAACTGGAAATCCGTAAGAAAGGCACTTTCGCTTAATCTTGGTAGCCAAAGCCGGTCTCTTTTTACGTATTTTGCTTAAACTCCTACATTATTTCAATGAACTGAGCTCAAGTTAGTGCGAGGAATGGATTTCAAAGAAAACTCTAATCTCTCCGGACTTCCAGAGATGAATCTTCCCGGTGCTGCACGTTATTCAATGTCACTTGAGTCCCTCCCACCTTCGCTTCGGTGCTCCCCTACGAACGGCCCACCACGGGATATCTAGAGGGATTGAATGTAGGAACCAGCAGCCAGGCTTTCAATAACCCCCGAATTAGAAACTTAACATTACAAATTAATGTATGATATCAATTTATTAACTTACCTAATCTCTCTTTTGAGGAATCTCTCCCTACACACTACTCAATTCCTACGAAGTACTGTAGTCAGCAGATTAAGATCAACCTCTACTCCGGCACAAAATCAATCATGGTGCCGAAATGGAAAATCTTTAAAAAGAGGAAAAGAAAGAGAGGAAATCATGGTTCACTTCCCTGTCGGGCGCCACAGCCGGAACTGAACCCCTGCCAGGGATGCCCGAACGACCAGCCTTAATTATGCCACTAGTGACACGAGCTATTGAAAGGAGAAAAGGAGGGAGAAGATAGGGCAACTAGGATTGGAGCTTGGGGACCATGGAGCTATTGTGAATTGTGGCACCGTATTCCACGCCATAGTGAGCGAGCGCCCAGCATAGCGCACTACAGTACAAGTATCCAAACACTAGCCACCCTGCCAACCATCCTTACGTATTCCAAGTCTTAGCGAGCGCCCTGCATATCGAGCCTTCTGCAGTTTTAGCCAATGTGATTAGCTGAGCCTCAAGTCTTACAATCTTATTTTAAATGGATGTACATTGCCAACCCCGACTGGGAAGTGAACCATAACTTATTTCGCGCCGGAGTACATCGGGTATGTAATACAGGTTCAGTACTGGTAACTCTGAAGAGTCTGAGTCCTGATGGGCTAATAGGGAGGTTCTGGAGTGGGATGCGCACGATGTTTCCATGGCAACGAGGTGGCAAAAGTGGCTGGTGATGGTTTTTTTTTTAATGCAAGCTAACTTTGCAGCATGGGCATGCAGCGATCGTGCAGCTGTGTTTATAGTATAAACAAACATATTCTTAGTTAGAATGATGTGAGGGGGGAGGAAAAAGAGGAGAGCAAGTTTAAAAAAAAGTGATTCAGTATAGAACTCCTGAATGATATCAAACTCAGATCAGCTATACTACTTATTTTGGCTGCCCATACCTGACAGTGCAAGTAGAAGAGGAAAATGATGGAATTTGGTGAGTTGAATTGTGTTCAAGGAAGGAGAAATGGGTACAAAATGGATCATGCAAGCAAAATGTTGTTTATGAGAATGGTGATACTACTGGTGTCTTTGATGATGATGCTGATATTACATTACATAGATCCAAAGTCACATGACTTCTGTTTGTCAGACCGGTATCTCTGCTTGCTGTGCGCACCTAGCAGAACCTCTCATAAAAGAAATGCAATTTTTTTACTCAGCCACGGCTCTTGTATCATACGCATCCCATTGCAGAACCTCTCTAATTGAGGGGGATAAGCCAAAAGACGGAGCCAGCTTGTGTTGTGTTTGTTGAATTTTTTCCTTGATTCATTTCATATGTATATTCTCCTTAATAATATTATATATTTCTCTACTTGGTATGTGTTCCCAGTTTTACCTGTACACAGCGGACATTACTACAGATAAGATATAATTGCGTATATTTCATTAATATTTCATGATAACAATTAAGGTTTTCTCATATGTGTTTCTTATCTAGTGTTTGGGTTTTTACAGTTGTTTATGCATTATTATATGCACCTGGCTTGGTCATATTATACATAATTCTTCCTAATTATGTCCTTACACCATTATAGATTTACCCATATTTATTGAGATTTTCTTGGCAGGGTTTCAGGGTTAAACATGGTTCGCACTTGTGTTTCTAACTCTGTTTTCCCTTATCTTTCTTTGTTATATAGAGAGCACACTTCCTGTATAAATACTGGAGTCACCGCCCATCTTGCTTAGAAGAAACAAGAACCAGAACTCCTACCAATCTGCTCTCATACTTCACAATCCCTCCTCACCTAAGCATGCAATGCAACCCCCTTGCACTTGCATAGTATTCTTCACATAGCAGTAAAGATCCATCAGCAAAAATATTAGCCTGCATCCTGGGCGTCCTGTGTGTCAGACGCACCTGACGCACAGAAAGTCAATCGCGAATCAGGACGTACTGGGCGCACACCTATCACTCAGGACGCACCGGGTGCACACCTAACACTCAGGACGCAACCAGACGCAGCACCTAATCCTCAGGACACAACCAGACGCAGCACCTAATCCTCAGGACACAACCAGACACAGCACCTAATCCTCAGGATGCAACCAGACACAGTACCTAATCATCAGGACGCAACCAGACACAGTACCTAATCCTCAGGACGCAACCAGATGCAGTACCTACTCTTCCTGAGATAACTGAAATAAGCGAAGAGTCCCCCCTTTACCTGTTTCTGACCTTGGTCACCCGGGTCACAATTTATTTCGCATCATGAAAAGGTATTAAATTTACTACTAATAGTCTTTTATTCTTCTCATATACAGCTCATTGAATTCCCCCTCCCTCTTGCGTCCCCCGGGACCATATAGCTCCATGGAAAATTGGCACCTCAGAACCCTCTTTATACCGGTGTGTAGCTGGCGTTGAGCCCAGTGATGTCCAGGTAATGGAATCAAAATTGGTTCTGCGGTTGTGGAGGAATCTGCCATCGAGTTCAGGATTAGTAGAGACAAAAGACCACTCTCAGAAGAGTGGGCAATCTCTATGAATACTGATGCGCCAGAGACATACCTTATACCGGCGTGTATCTGGCGTCGAGCCCAATGACACCTAGGTGACAGATTCAAAATCGGTTGAGAGGTTCTGGAGGAAACAGCAATTGAGTTCAGGATTGTTAGAGACAAAAGACTAGTCTCAGAAGGGTAGCGAACTCCATGAATACTGATGCGCCAGAGACGTACCTTATACCGGCGTGTAGCTGGCGTAGAGCCCAATGACGCCCAAGTGACAGATTCAAAATCGGTTGACTAGTTGTGGAGGGATCTGCCATCGAGTTCAGGATTAGTAGAGACAAAAGACCACTGTCAGAAGGGTGGGCGATCTCCATGAGTATTAATGCGATAGGGATGTACCTTATACCGGCATGAAGCTGGCGTCGAGCCCAGAAACCTCCTGGTGTCAGATTCAGGATCAGAGATGTAGTTGTAGTGGAGAATTATGCAGAATGCCTGGGAATATGAATGTTAAGGGTGATAATAAGAGAACAGAATGTTGAGGGTGATGATGATGAGAGAACAGTGTGTTGCGTCGCGTGTGAGGCTAAGTGCCGAGAAACCATGATGAACTACGCCAAGAAATACTCAGGGGTACCCCTGAAGCAAGCATCTCTCAGTGGTAAATCATGATGAGCAATGGTGTTGATGGACGAGTCTGGATGCACCGGAGGCAGAGTTGCTTTGACTAATATGTCAGGACGGAATGTGGTGTATTGGTTTGGCTCCAGATGCATGGAATTTGAGCGGGGGTTGCCAGGCAACTCAGGACGCCCAGGACGCAGGGGACACAGGGGACGCAACTCAGGACGCACAGGACGCAGGGGGTGCAGATTTAACGTTGCATGCGTCAGGATGCAAAGGCGCCGTATCTGATGCAGGGTAATCTTTTGCTGATGTCGTGCACCATAGCTATATTTCAAACAGTGTTACAGTGCATGGTGGAAGGCAACTACTCTAGGAGCTCAAAGAAGACGTAGCAGTACTCTAACTAGTTTCCATGGAGCTGCTCACCTCGATTCCGTTGATAGTCTGTAATACCCTAGCCTTAGTATGCTTGTGTACTGGTAGTTGCAACACCGGGAGTCTTTTGGTTTTGTCACTCCTTACTCGGTAGTCTGATTCTAGATAGGGAACATTCTGAGCAACCGATCTCCAGTATGTGCTAGATCTCCACATTGGCTTCACCTCATTGGCCAAGGAAAGGCTGTTTTGGTTTCTAAGGTCGCTGTAACCGCTTCCTGGGGGTAGCGGTCTTGCAAAGGGATATCAGTATTGAGTCTAACCAAACTGGTGGTATAAACGAGATCAAGTACCGGAGACGCCAACAAGTAATTGAATAGGCTCTATTGCTTTATCAAAACTACTAAGAGAAGTCCACGTGCTTTAGGCCTATAGGAGGCTCAAAGATTCTCGAATCGAACTGAATTGAAGATAACTGTTCAATCAAGTATATTGAAAACTCTGTCCGTCGAAGTCTGATCTCTCTATGTCTGGAGAGATACAGGTTTTTCAAATACACTTGCGATAATCCATCTTGCATCAATCATATCCAAATCCTAAGGCATCAAATGATATCTAACCCATAAACAATCAAACAATACACAAGGCTTACACACTTCCGGAGTTCGTATCCTAAAACAAACAATACAAGTATCAAATAACAAGGCTTACGAGTCCCCTGAACTTGTATCCTAAAACAAAACATAACACAAACTAACAAGGTATACAAGTCACCTGAACTCGTATCCTGAAACAATACATAAAACAAATCCATACCTAAACTGGTAGCCTGTACCGGTCACAAGTTTCCTATTGGGTTATTTATCCTTAGGCTCGCTTATAGCATCTTTTGCAACCCTTGTACCCTTTAGACAACCTTATGCTTTCCTACTAGTACTACTGGATTAGTACATTAGTAGCGATCCCTTATTGTTTAATTCCATTACTTGTTTTGTTAGTTACATCCTGTCGCCCCTATACCTATGTTCTAGGACTTAGTTGTTTGTGTCGATACGATCTCAGTATAGTAAGTGTTGGCGTTAGGCATAGGATATTTGATTATGTTTTACTTTGTATTTAAAGAGCCTGCAATCCCCTAAGGATTCAGTCTCTCAAGCCTTACAGGAATGCTCTTCTTTAATATACTACAAGTTGAACGGTCACTCTATTAGTCCCTCATATTTCTTATATCTCTTGAAGATATTCCACTGCGACTTTCCCTCCTATCCTATTAGTATCTCCAGAGTTCCCTTTGGGATTCTCGAGATACTTAGGAGTAGGTTACACCTATAGACGGCGGTGTAGGAGCTCGAGACGATACCCAACGTTAACTTAAGAGGGAGCTTGACTGTGGGAGCAGTGTGGAGATTCTGCAGGTGATCTAAGTATATGGAGTTTACCTGCCGCAGCGTGCCATCTAGCCCTCGGTTGAATTTGCAAACTTACCTGCGAGACCAGGGCACCCTTTGACTGTCTAGCAATAAGAATTTAGGATGGTAGAAAATTGGGTAAACGCTTTTGCACCGTACCATATCGGAAAACGGTGCTGCTTGAGATGCCATCGTCAAGTTTCATCACCCAAATTTTAGCACTGGACAGTTAGGTAAACGAGGTCTTAGATTCTAGCAAATAAAGGACACTTTCTATGTTTATTTCCTTAACTATGTTTCTTGGGTGTAGTATGCTAGGGAGTGAAGACTTTATCCCTCCGGTGATATTAGCCTCGCAGCATCGGTTAAGGCTTTGCTCCATGGATTTAAATACAGACAGTGGTGGGACTGATCCGTTAAGGTTCGGAAGAGAGATAGTTCCTGACTTTTGGATGGATTTAAAACTAACCGATTGCTCCAGTACTTGAAGTCATTCAAGGAAGGGTGTGGGATACGTATTCACTATCTGTCCTTATGGGAAAGTTAAGAGGGTGACGAGGGGCTGATGGGCTGGCTCTTCAAGAGCCTTGCCCACAGCGACACCCAAGTAAAAACACGAGCGCAAGAGCTTTGGTTTCACAAATTCCTGGTCCTGTGATTGGGTTGCATTTAGGTGGTTGCGGGGCTGAGCGAGGAACCCCGCTTTTCCGAAACATACTCCAACTTTGTCAACAGTCCAAAGGTCTTCAGCGCCCAATTCTCCATAGTATTTCAAGCAGCAGAGAGCGAAGGATGTCTCGAGCTTTTACAGATAACGTCAATTCTTTCAATGGGTCGAATAACGTTTTCTTTATCGCTACCGATGATGAGCCTAAAATCCTGGCCTGGCTGTCACCCTTAGAGCCCCAGGTGCGGCATCAGGACATTTGCGAGCAGCGGGTGGATGGTGCAGGGGACTGGCTACTGAAAACGAAAGAGTTCAAGGGCTGGTGTGATGGTAATGAGAATGGTGGATCTGATTATATGTCCTTATTCTGCTATGGCGAACCGGGGGTCGGCAAGAGCTACATCTGGTACGAGGGGTCATTATCGAGGAACGGGGGACACAATTGCTGACATATCACCATGGTAGTTCTGTGGTTGTAGATTATTTATGCGACCAGGTCAATAAACAGGATATGGTGGTCGCTTGCTTTTACTATGACTTCGCTTCCCGGGAGGCCCAGTCTCCAACAAATATGCTAGGCTCTCTCTACTCAAACAGCTTCTGAGTGGGTTAGGAGCAATTCCGGTGGAAATTGTGAAGAAATTTCGGGGTCAGAAGAAGGCGATTGGTGGGCGAAGACTGCAGCTTCCTGATATTGTGAAGATGTGTGCATCTGTCGCATCCTTACAGCGAACATTCATCTGCATTGACGCACTCGACGAATGTGTTCCAAGTCATCAACTAGAGGTTCTTGATGCATTAGGACAGATTGTCCGGAGGTCCCCAAATACACGAATCTTCATGACCGGAAGGTCGCATATCCGGGGGGTGGTTGAGAGGGAACTAGGTGGGAGGGCAACAAGTGTATTAATAGTGTCCCGAGAGGACGATATAGTGACATATCTGCGCGCGAGACTGGGGAAGGACACAACTCCCGAGGCGATGGATAGTTCCCTAAAGAATGATATTATGAAGAGCATCCCAGAAGATATTTCTGAAACGTGCGTACCAATGTGGATTCCAGGAAACTGTTGTGAGCCGTATACTGATAGATGAAAATACAGATTCCTAATGGCTTCACTTAAGGTCGAAGCAATCCTGAGAGAAACGACAATTCATCGGAGGCGAAATAGGCTGAATACGATGGGAAATGGGTTAGGGCTGGAAGATGCATACGAGACAACTCTGGGACGGATAAGGGCTCAAGAAGGGGAGAAAGCAAAACTTGCTATGACCACACTGATGTGGATATGTCATTCGGAAAGGCCATTACGGGTAGACGAACTATGCCATGCGCTTGCTGTGGAGATCGGGTCAACATATTTCAATAGCGACAATGTCCCTGCAGCAGAGACATTGCTCGCCTGCTGTCAGGGGCTGGTAACGGTAGATAAAGAAGCCTCGACTGCCCGATTGACCCACCATACACTCCGCGAGTACCTCACTACTCAATGCAACCCTTCCCCCCGAGCTCACTTGGAGATGGCGGAAACCTGTTTGACTTATCTGAATTCAGACCAGTCCAAAGCCCTTCCAGCCAGACGCCAACCTGACCTCTCAAGCATGCCTTTCCTCGAATATTGTTCGCGATATTGGGGCACCCATGCAAAGAGAGAACTTTTAGATGGTGTGATATTACTCGCGAAGGAGCTCTTGGACCAATACCAGAACCATGTAGCTGCCAACTCACTTTTTGAGCAAATATTAGATCCAGCTGATCCTAATGATGTCAATTCTCCTTCGCTGTTCGGTGGACTACACTGTGTATCATTTTTCGGAATTGTGAATCTTATGGCTGGCCTGTTAGGAATGAACGGCTGTGATGCCAATCAGGGGGATTTTGCTGGCGTAACTCCACTGATATGGGCCGTGAGGGGCGGGGAGCCGGAGGCGGTGGAGCTATCGCTGAGACAAGAAGCTGTCAACCCCGACAAACCAGACAACCAGGGCAATACACCACTTTCATGGGCTGCAATAAAAGGGCACGAGTCAGTGGTGAAGCAACTTTTAAACCGGCAAGACGTCAACCCTGACAAACCAGACAACGATGGCAATACACCACTTTCATGCGCCGCAATGGAAGGACATGAGTTAGTGGTGAAGCAACTCTTAGACCGGCAAGACGTCGACCCTGACAAACCAGACAACGATGGCAACACACCACTTTCATGGGCCGTAGCGGAAGGACATGAGTTAGTGGTGAAGCAACTCTTAGACCGGCAAGACGTCGACCCCGACAGGCCAGACAATGAGGGCAGGACACCACTTCTGTGGGCTGTAATGAGAGGGCACAAGTTGGTGGTGAAACAACTTTTATACCGGCAGGACGTCGACCCGGACCAGCCAGACAACAAGGGCAAGACACCACTTTCATGGGCTGCAATAAAAGGGCACGAGTCAATGGTGAAGCAACTTTTAAACCGGCCAGACGTCAACCCCGAAAAGTCAGACCACCGTGGAATTTCACCTTTCATCCAAGCTGTAGCTGGTGGGCACGAGTTAGTGGTGAAGCAACTCTTGGACCGGCAAGACGTCGACCCCAACAGGCCAGACAATGAGGGCAGGACACCACTTCTGTGGGCTGTAATGAGAGGGCACAAGTTGGTGGTGAAACAACTTTTATACCGACAGGACGTCAGCCCGGACCAGCCAGACAACAAGGGCAAGACACCACTTTCATGGGCTGCAATAAAAGGGCACGAGCCAGTAGTGGAGCAACTCTTGGACCGGCAAGACGTCGACCCCAACAGGCCAGACAACGAGGGCAGGACCCCACTTCTCTGGGCTGTAATGAAAGGGCACAAGTTGGTGGTGAAACAACTTTTAGACCAGCAGGGCGTCGACCCGGACCAGCCAGACAACAAGGGTAAGACACCACTTTCATGGGCCTCAATAAAAGGGCACGAGCCAGTAGTGGAGCAACTTTTGGACCGGCAAGACGTCAACCCCGGCAAGCCCGACAAAAATGGTCACATTCCGTTCTACTATGCTGCCAGCAAGGGCCATGAAGGAGTGGCGAATCTACTACAAGCGTGGAAACCCCCAATCCCAGCCTTGTCTGCTGTCGACCAGCCCCAGGCTTCTTTACCCTCTTCAACACTTTAACCGTGGCTATCTGCACCTCCCCACACACTCCCTTTGTCCCCCCGCCGTCTCTTCCTTGGACTCCTTATAGCTCCAAGGCTCTTGATAAATGCTCCTTGACGCGCTCTTTGTTTTCCTTCTGCATTGGTCATTAACTTATACCTTAAGTTTGCAAATTCTGGATGCTTGCAATTATCATCTCCCCGCAGTGTAGGTAATATGTATAATCATCGGAGACCTCCTTGAGCTTTAATAATGCGATTGGATGGTGAATTTCAAGGCTCTGTTGTAGACGGAATCAAGAGGTGGGAAGGTATTTTCCTACCTTACTTATAGTACAACTTTTTATTGCATTTCATTGACCCTTGTCTGGACTTCCTATTATTGATCCTCCTCTTTCCTGTATGATCACCTTTTTCTCATTTGCTCAACCGTACCTTTTAGATCATTAAATTTCTTCTTTTGCTTTCTCCTGTAAACGACATATTAATATTGCCATTTTATCAGTACTATATGGTTAGGTCCGTTTGCCCAATAAATTGCCCCTCATCTATTTCCCCGTTCGCCTTTCGGCAGGGTCTTCGCAGTGCTTCCCTATTGGACCGTTGGTATGATATTAGCACAATTATTTATCGAAAGTAATAGGGAAACGGGGACCCCCCTTCGCCGAAATTTTTGTGGGCTTAAGGGGGGTTTGCACGATTGGGGACTGTGTGGAGGTGGGAGCCTATTTATTCCACGGGCAAAAGAGAAATATTTTGCAATGATTTTTGCCGAGTGATGGTAATTGTAGCTGTTGCTCGGCTAGTGCCAACATATAATACTAAACCAGAAACAACTACGTGAATGTACTGTACAGTACGGTACCAGTGTGGTTATGAGAACTTTTCAAACTGGAGTGTACTGGTAATCCAAACGGAAAAGCGATGGGGAGGGCGGATGAGAATAAAGCAGGAGATAAAGGATGCTTCTCTAAATTGCTGCTAGAGGGGAAAGTAGGAGAAGCAAGAACGGCGGAGGAGGCATGAGAGGTCACTGTCTAGGATGCGTGGTTGTCCTTGAGAAACTTTCCCATGACCAATATTTTTTAATAACAATTATTACCCTTTACTAACTGGGAATATTTAATAGCAGAACCCTGCTCTTGGTTGGTATTCTTATAGGGCTCTCTGTTTATTGCCGGTGCTTGCTCGATACCGGGCTCCTGCTTCGTACCAGGGAGGTGGATATTCCGAATCTCAATCCGCTGCCTCTTGCTTGGATCACCAGCTGGTTAGGAGTCTGCCCACCTTGAGCAGATAGCCTCTTCCCAGCCCCACTTGTTCCCCACCCCCTCTTCTAGCCGTGACTCGATCTCTATTCCTTCCCGGAGGCGCACCCTGCGCATCACCTGGGCACGGCGGCTTTAATTCCAGGCCACCCACTTACTCTCTTCCTATATTAAACCCTCCAAGCCCCACATTTATCAAACGGTTCTCCTAAGTCGAGTGGTTGTGCTGTGGCGGCCTCTTCACCTGGAGGGGGTCATGGCAACCAATATAAACCCAGCTCCGGCAACTCCACACTTCAACAGCCGGGAACATGCCCCGGAATCGCGCTAGATCAATACGGCCCAATAAACTGCAGCGCTCTCCGTACTAGGTATATATCTACAGTAGGAATGTAGCAGCAGGGGGGATATGCCATATTTATTGGGAGATGGTAGCGCCACTCCTCATGAGGTCCGTGCCCCTTCCGACTCCCCCACGACTTGTCGATTTCCTTCCACAACCCCGGAATGTTATCCTTCAATTCAGGCTCCACACCGGTCTAAAAGCCATGCTACAATCTAGTATTCGTCCGAGGCCAAGGACGACCAAGGTACCTTGCCCCTCATTGCTTGGTGACGCCGGACTCTGCCCTTGTCGGATACCTGCTTTGCCGAGAGGAAGTGTTCCGATAGTAGTGTAAGGGCTGTGTTTCTTCTTGGGAGGCCCTGGACATCGAACTGTTGGATCACTGCAGCGTTCTAGTCCTCCCGGAGGTGCCTTGCATGAGCATTTTCAAGCCCGCCGACTATGGGGGGATATTCAACTTTTCCCTCTTGTCGGATATGATGAGCGAGCTGCATTGGGGCGAGAATGGATAAGCATAATGAGACCTGCCGTATATCTAGGTAGTTTATTTTCAGCATCTGAATTGAAAATAAATAAATTTGCTTCTCTTTCAACCACTAGGAATGAAGTTAATATCCCAGAGCACACCACGCCATCGAAATATGGAGTAGGTAACTTCTAACGGTCGAGAAGCCTGCATGCCAGCAGTAAGAGATCCTATTACTAGATGCCGAATTCGCCCTACCAAGAAAAACCTCCCGGGAATAGAACCAGCCGAGAAGCTCAGTGGTCGGATGTTCGTAGAAACCGCACATCTATATTAGATTATATTTGGGACAAGGGTTATCATAGAAAACCAAATCCCAGATGTGATACCGGCGTTGGCACTCCAACAGTTGTACCGTACATTTACCACGCGGACAGGAAGCCGTCCGGTGCCTCACGTGCCACACTCTCCAACTAGGAAGGCAAACAGTACCCCACCGATAGTTCTAGCCCAGGGTTCGCATGTGGGGTATCCGTAACCCTCGCCGGGGAATACTGCAGGTAGTTTAGGGAAGGCCAGCTGCGTGACAGCTAACGCTCTCAATGTCTAATTTAGTTTTATCCTTTTTGTATTTTACTGTAAGCCTGCCGTATCGTATCATACCTCCGATGTATTAGCTTATCAAGCTTATACATATGCAAGCGAGATCTAGCTAAGCAAAATTAAAAATCTCACCCCCCCCTTTATGATAGCGGCAAAATTCAACCGGCACTTTCCGCCGGCCCAGTAAACCGCGAAGGAGGGGGAGAGATGGAAATCCTAGTTCAAGCGCCGGTTTAGCATCACATAAACGAGTTATTTTAGGCTCTATCTCCGTTTGCCTTGACGGAAGAGGTATGATACTGTACCGTACGTTCCAACGGGGCATTTTCGGGTAGGGAAATACAATGCTTTCTCTGGTCAAGTCTTGATATACCAATCCGGAAGACCGATTATATCACTTGATTATTGATATGATAGCCGTCCTCACCACAACCAGTAACTCTCTAGCTATGACAAGCATCAAAATGAATTTGAATTCGCAAACGAAACGATTTCCCTGGTTAACCCCGTTTCCCGAACGGTCTCAACGAGGCCCGGAACTCCAACCCAATTCGTAGTATTAATATCATAGCCTCTGCTAACTCCAAAACAACTACAGAGCAATCATTTCCCCTAACCATGCTTACCGACCTGTGGTCTTCGACGGCAACCTCGGGAGGCAACACCAGAGGACCAATTCCGCGGCGTACATCCCGAGTAATAGGGGGTGAATCATAGCAATCCTAATAATCTGTAAGAAAGAAAAGTCTACAACCAAAAGGGGAAGGGGGGGGATACCCTCTACGGTCGGCAATTTCACCAGCGGCCATCGGAAAGGCAGTAGTTCCCCCGGCGCCGAGCGCGGTACCGATTCCCATAGCCGTAACGTGCAAGCGACTCGGTAACAGTTTAGTCAACATTCTTAGAATCTAAGATTGTTAGCCAATTCGTCCACAGGCCGGAGACAAGATTTGAGTTACCAAAGGGTATAATGGTCCGCAGAAGAAACCAAGAAAACAAACGCTGTGGGTTATTAGTACTTCCTTTAAGATAGAGGATATAGGTAGAACATACGCGATAGAAGATCCAACAAAGGTTGGGAGGAGCCAGAACATGAGCTGGAAAATGAACGACAGGCAGATGAAGAATGAGACACAGCCTTTCCCTTGCCATTTCGGAGGGATTGCTTCAATAACCCATAGCAGGATGAAGCGACCAAGGGTGAAAGAGAGGAAGAACATTGAATTAATGAGACTAGCCTTGGAAGCAGACCCCCCACGAGCTTCGGTGAGGTAGACGAACTAGCTGATTAGAAAGGAGCTTTGGTTTTCCAAGACTTGATACTCACCATCCAACTGCTAATTGTCGCTTTTTATCCTAGTTAACATGAGTTTACGGTCAGTCGGACCTGTGTGTGTACTTACTTTCAACACCCCAATTGATAAGCACGAATAGCCCTAGAACCCATGAAACCTCCTCCAGTCAATAGCGATTTCCTGGGAGTATAACTTAAGAGAAATACCTTGTTCTTTAGAATCTCCTTTGTATGATCTAAGTTTGTCCCATGCGAGCTGCCAGTGTCTCGAGTATACTTCGCACCGTCCTCGCCCCAAAAAGAAATCACAAATACAATGCCGCCAATAAATGAGACTGCAGACTTCTCCTTGTTAGCAATGATTTATCACAGAGCCTTGAAGACTAACGGGAACATAATAATACTGATAGTATGGGATTCCCCGCTGAACAATTGCGTGAGCAATCGATGGAGCAATCGTAGACCCGATACCAAAGCAGCCTTGTAACATCCCTAAAAAGCCGCTGGCATGACGGAGGCTTCCAACCCAGGAACTGGCACCAGGATCAAGCCCAGCAATACCGTATGATATCAGACCCATTACGACCGGAACGGCAGGCCATGGAGGATGCAGAGCCAGAAATAGATTTCCTAGTCCCATGCATAGGAACGATATAGTGCCGGCACCCCGACGTCCGAGCACCGAGTGGGTTTTGTTAATGGCAGCGGTCACCATGACAGCACCAACCACAGTACCAACAAATATTAAGGATACCGTGCCATGTGATTTCTTGTAGTCTTTCTCAAACTGCGGGTTTTCTAGTTTTAGCTTTGAAGAAATTGTGAAGGGAGCTGTTTACCTGGGGGATTTGGACCTAGGGATTTGGTTTTAGCTTCATCTGCTTGGGTGACACGATTGACAGAGATGAACCTACACCAAGGGAAGAAAAGAAGAGACTCCCGGCAATGAATAGAATGAAACATGAGCAGAGTCGGTATTTATTCACGGAAGGATTGTTCCAACTCTCCTTGGCGAAAGAGTCTTCGCTATCAATTTCTCCCCCGTCATCACAAGAACCTGAGGCCTTTTCATCAAGCTTATAGTCCGCCGGTTCTTTGATCTCGCTTCTAGAAATATCAGAGGGTTTTTTGGAAGCCATAATAATACCGCGCCTAGATAGTATTGATGGGGAAAGAGCTCGAATTTATCTTTGAGTTATTGTAATATCACCCCCCCCCCCCCGGAGCTCTTTCCCTATCATATGTGCCTGCAGCAAATGCGGTTGACGATTAATTGTTAACATCCACCAGAAATATTGATGCCAAGCAATTCAGATCTCCTGAAAGTTGTTTGATCGGCATCTCCCTAGATTTGCCGGCATACCACTCGGGGAAGGGCATGTTTCCAGGATTATCCCCCTTTTAGGTGTCACGCATTAGAAGTTCTACGACGACGACGAAGCAAGAAAATGAAAAACTCGATGGGGTTTTCTAGGCTCAACTACCACCGGGAGATGCGATAAGGCAATGCCTTTACTAATCTCTTACGCAGGATTGTCGGCTTTGCTGCTGCCGGTACCCAAGAGGAGGCGGCCATAAGGAGAAGAAAAGCAAGTAGAATGGTTTCGGGTTGAACAGATGGGTGTCCGAGCCAAATCTGCAACGGATGGCAAGGCCTCAGGGGAGCCTGTTTTGGGAAGTGGAAGGTTTGGTAATATCCGGCTAATCGCTTTAGACGAGCCAAGGGAATAGAGTATGTCGTGATAGAGTGCTGATCTTCGAAAAGTGTTCTCCGAGAATTAGTTACCCACGTGCACAGTACCATAGAGTGCTAACGACTATCTAGTCAAGAAGGGATCTTACAGCATGTATGATAGTACAATAAATCGCCCCGAGCTAGTCACCCAGCGTGCCCACCCACCCGATGCTCCCCACAATCAAGGCGGCGCGGTACGGTTCACTGGATAACAAGGGGGAAAACAATTCATAGCTGATGAAGCCTAACTTTAGGGGAAGCACGTAAGAAGAAAAAAAACAAAATTGCGATCGCAATAAGCTCTAACCGCAGCGGAACATAGCTACTAGCCAAGGACAGGCCAGGAGATATATGTCTCCATCTAACCAACAATACTGCAAAAACTTCCAAACTCAACAAACTCTAAAGAAACATAATACGCGGACAAAATCGAAACCCCTAGCGATCTCGGGCCAATCTATAACCATCCTGAAATCCCATGATGATCCTCCGTTTCCCCCCAAAGTCTATCCCCTGCTACCGTAAAAGCTCGAACAATTGGACCATGTGCTACAGTATGTGGTCGGAAATTCCCTCCTATGGAAAAGGAGAGAAAAACACACCAAAAATCTGCCCCCGGAGACAGATAAAAGAGAAAATAATTATCAGGTCTTACTAAGAGAGGCAAATCCAACGTCCTGGCACACGGTCCGGTTAATCGAGTTTTTACGGTAGTGTGCCAACTCCGGGGTCCCTAAAGATAAATATCATGAAAGAAACATCATAAACCAAATACCGGATACCTAATGCCCAAAGACAATGGACATCGGGAAAAACCAAAAACCGGTATCTTATGCCGCCAGGCATAAGACGTGAAAACAACAGCCCACTGTTGCGAAGTGCTTAGTCGCCTTGCACCATAAAGCTGCATCTTCTATAGCTGTGTATCTCTTAACTGCATGTCCGCCTATCCGTATATAATATAATAATTATTATACCTGCATATCTGCATAACCACTTAACCGCATGCGCTATAAGCAATCCAACAAGAGCAAGAAACGAACCGTCGAGGCTAGAGGACGGCACCACCTAATTGGCATTTGTGGGAAAAGAGGAGAAAAATAAATTTGTATCACCCTAGCCCCCTAAGGTTGTAAGCTGTCGCCCGGTAATTTAAAGACTTTTCCACTCTCTAGGAGTGCTAACTGATGCCTTCTCCAATCACCTGGCGTACCGTCCTCACCGTGCTACCGCAAAGATTTTCGTGTGCGAACACCCGCTCCTCACCTATACATGGGCCCAGCAAAGATTGAGAAAAATCGGGTGGGTTTGAGTTTGTGATTGTGGTACTAGGTCGAATAGAGAAGGGTTTGGAATATACCGGTAAGATAGTGAAAATTTAAAAAAATAAATAAAAGATAGCAGTCCTGCGGAATAATTGTTGAAATACTATCGCGCGTGAAATCCGACTGGTTCATTTCGCTATCTAACCAGCCTACATTGCCATGCGAGTCCGGTTTAGCGCAGATACCGGTACCCGTACGGGTAATTGAATGACGTTTGTGAACACAGCTGCTACCGGTATTGCATACGGCAAAATGTCAGCCTTTTTTTCCCGGTATCATGCAATACGGTACTCGAGTAGTGGTCGTGTTCACAAACGTCATTCGATTAGGAGCAGTTCGGAATAGTAATATTTTATCGTAGGAACTCAAATAATCGGACCTGGTGTTGGAGTCGTCTCTCTTAGTGAGGTCTGGCCTTTTTTTTGTTCGTCTCGGGAAGCAGATGTTAGTGTGTTTTCAGAGAAAGAAATCTCCGACTGCATGAGCAACATGGTCCGAATATTTGAGTTACGGTAACTGAAAGACTTCCGGTCCTGTTGTAAGCTTCCAAAAAAAACACTATTTTTGGTGTAAAATGGACGACCAGGGATTAGATTTTGGTGCCAAAATCTACCGTGCTCGTACTTTCCCCTAGCATCCCTAACGATAGGGAGATTGTGTTGATACTGTAGCTATCGCTCATAAATAAAGTGTCCTGGGAACCGTATCTCGGAACTTGTGAATGATATTTGGAAATAGTCAGCAGACTTAGCGCCAAGAGAGTATCTCTGCTGGGAACGGAACGGCCCAGTGACAAGTCGAGACAAAAAGAAAAGTTGAACAGGAGAGCTCAAGAACAGGACAAAAAGAAAGAAAAAAGTAGAAATCAAAGAGAGGGAAGCTGCTACGAGTAAAATACAAGCTTAAATGGTGTATTGTGGTATAGTCTACCGGTAGCAGCAAGTGGTGTTGAAGCCTGCGGAGAAATCCTCCAGATTTTTTCTCAAGGGCACTTGGCGCCAAGGCCGCTAGCCGAATTCCTTCAAGTAAATCTCACAAGCAGTGTCTCGGGGTTGATCGATGCGGGTGCGATTGTTCCATGCAAGGTGTGGCGGGACCGTTCTTGTGCATAGGGCTGACCCCCCCCAGCTCCCATTAGTCAGCGGCGAAAACTGTCGGCAAAAATTGTCGGCGAAAATTGTCGGCCAAAAATCCCACCCAAGAGTATAAATACCCCCCTTCCCCACCTCCTCGACCTTTTCTTTCCTTTCTTCTCCAGTTCTCTTTGCCTTTTGGCTTAGATCAAGTGTAGTATCTGTTCTTTTCAGTGTAAAAACTGAAATGGTTCCTACGGGACCAATTCTTTTTTATACTCACTTTTGCTTATCTCGGGTTCTTGACCGCTGGCTTGCTATGTCTTGACCCACTGTGTCGCTGGTATTTCACTGCCTCCAGTTTGATGCGAAAGTCGCTCTTTTTTTTTTTCCTTTTTAATTTTCATTGTCGCTCTGGCTGCTATGCGAGGGGACAAGGAAAAGTATTTTGGAGGCGGGAGTTTATCTTTTTTTGGTTTGGATATGTAAACTTTGAAAATGTCATCCGTTGCAACACCCGTCGGTATTTCTATAATAATAAAGTGGTATCATGCGGTATTACTGTGGTGCGTCGAAAAGTTGGGAAATCTGATTGATCGTGAGAGTTTTTCTATCTTACTCAAGCACCTAGCTCCTGGCATTAACTTTGGTTTTGCCCACCTTTTTTTCCCGCAGAAGCTTGGACCTGGAACACGAGACCACTTCAGTCCTCTAGGAAGGGCTTGGGACTGGCGATCTCTAGCCCAGTGTAGCTTTTTTCAACTGCCGAACGGGATGAGAAAACAGCACTACTTGAGCAAGGCGTTGAATAAGCTTAATGAGGCCTGCCGCATTTCTAGGTAGATTAGCTTGCTCTCCAACATCTGTGCAGAAACCAATCATTTTTGCCTTCCTTTGGAATGTTATGGTGAAGCCAAAATTCAAGAGCGTACTAAGCGATTGAAGTATATAGTAGGGTAGGTATATAGCTGGAGCCTCTAAATATCTAAAGTACATACCCCCACACTGAGAAATCCCGCTGTTGGAGGATGAATTAACAAACTGGGAAAACCTCTTCTCAGAATAGAACCGGCACAGAAGGTCAGCCGACAGATGTTCGTGGAGACCGTGCATAGATATTAACTTTAAAATATATTTGGCGCAAGAGGAGTAATATCTCGATTAGGAATCCCGATTTATATTGAAACGACTATGGCCTTCACCACAGCAAGTAACCCCTCCAGTCAGAATAATATAAGCATCAAGATGAATTTGAATTTGTAAAACGAAACAACTTTCCCGGTTAACGTTTGTTTCCCGAACTGTCCCATAGAAGCCCGGATTCCAACCAAATTCGGAGTATCATAGCCTATTCCATCCCCAAAACAATCGCAGAGCAAACTTTTCCTCTAACCATGCATACCGACCCTCTTTCGTCGCCAACCCGGGAGACAGCACAAGAAGGCTAATTCTGAAGCGTACACTCCGAGCGCTAGGGGGTGAATCATATTAATCCTAATAACCTGAAAGAAAGAAAAGTCAACAGCCAAGAGAAGGGGGAATGCTCTCTGCGGTCGGCGATTTCACCTGCGGTAGTTGGAAAGACAGTACCTCCCACGGAACTAACGCGGTGCCAATTCCCGTAGCCGGAACATGCAAGTGACTCGGTAAAGGTTTAGTCAACATTCTTAGGATCCAACTTTGTTAGCCAATTCTTCACGGGCCAGGATAGCCAGCGTTTGAGTTACCAAAGGGTACAATGGTCCACAGAAGAAGCCTAGGGGAGAAACGCTGCGGATTATTAATACTCTGTCAAGATATGGCTGTGGGTGAAACCTACGCAACAAAACACTTAACGAAGGTCGGGCAAGCCAAAACATGAGCTCAGTAATATTCTACTCCATGGTAAGGATTCCAGTAATCGGACGTTGTGCCGGGACGTTGGAGTAGCCTCCCTTAGTAAGGTCTGGCGTTTTTTTGTTTTTTCTATCTAGGGGAGGTAGATTTTTTGAGGGTGTTTTTCACACTTTTCCATAGGAGGAAATTTCGGACTACCGTACAGCACACAGCACGTGGTCCGATTATTCGAGTTCTTCTTCTTTGGTAACAAAATGACTTCCGATTCTGTTGTTTGCCTCCGAAAAACACCGTCTTTCGAGTATATCATGCTCGTACGGCGCTGCCGTAAGTCGGCAAAGTTTCCTCACGGAAAATATACTGGAACAGATCAAGAGAACTCACCGTTGCTCGCCGAAATTGATAATCTGTCCCCGAGGCATAGCGACGGGTGGTAACATGACAATTACGGTACTCTCCTCTGGCATCCTTGACGATAGGAGAATTATGTCGATACTGTAGCGATTGCGCATAAATAAAATATCCCGGGAGCGTTAAAAGATTACATGATGTATCGTAAGTGCGATATTTACAAGCAAGGTGTAGCGGGGCGGTTGTTTGTCCATACCGGTAGGGCAGACCCCCAAGCACAGCTCCCATTGGCTAGCGGCGAAAACTGTCGGCGAAAATGGTCGGCGAAAATGGTCGGCCAAAAATCCCACCCCCAGGAGTATAAATACCTCCCTTCCCCACCTTCTCGACCTTTTCTTTCCTTTCTTCTCCAGCTCTCTTTGCCTTTTGGCTTAGATCAAGTGTAGTATCTGTTCTTTTCAGTGTAAAAACTGAAATGGTTCCAACGGGACCAATTCTTTTTTATACTCATTTTTGCTTATCCCGGGTCTTGGCCTCTAGCTTGCTATGTCTTGACCCACTGTGTCGCTGGTATTTCACTGCCTCCAGTTTGATGCGAAAGATGCTTTTTTTTCCTTTCCGGTTTTCATTATCGCTCTGGCTGCTGTGCGAGGGGATAAGGAAAAGTATTTTGTCGGAGGTGAGGGATTGTGAAGAAGTTTGTTTCGAGGGTGTTCTATCTTGTTTGGTTTGGAGATGTGTCGTAAGCTTTGAAACTATAATCGATTGGAATACCTGTCGATATTTCTATAAGATAAGTAATGACATACGGTGCCGTTTTCCATTCAAAAGTTGGGATGTTTTATTTGTAAAGGTTGGCTCTGAATTACATAAGCTCCTGGCACGATAACTTAAGCCTAGTATCATAGATTACTGTATGCTGAAACGACTAAGGCAGGCCCTGTTTTGGCTATAAAGGATTAAGCGAAGGCGTTTTCCTTACGTGTTTACAACAGATCATAAAGAAAATTCTTATCTCACTGGATTAGCGGGAGGTGAACCTTACCGGTTAGTGCGGGACCCGTGCTGTACGATAGATGTTTAAAATAATTTCCGAATCCCTGCAGCCTAAACTACATTTCGCCTCAGCAATATGCTCTAAACAACAGTATCCACGGATATGGCGCCGGGAAGAGTAATGCCGCCCTTCCTGAACTCTATTCCTCCTTCCGGTGCCTCCACTACCCGTCGATCTCTTTCCGCATCCCCCAAAAGATATCTCTCTATTTAAGCTCTACATCGGTCGCTAAAGTCATTCCACAATCTAGTATTTGCTCGAGCCGTGCCTTGCCCCCATTAGTGGGTTTCGTGATTTGCAGAAATCCACTCTTCCGGTACGAGGTTTAGATTTCTTCTTGCCAAGAGTTCCTGGGCCTGCCCGTTATACCGGGGAGGTATTCTAGCTAGTTCTCACGTTTGGATAGCTGGTCTACCCCCCCACCCCTCTCTCTAGTTTTGCCGTAGCTTCCCAGCCTAGTGTGCTGCTGTGGTCTGGCCGCCACCCAGCCCCGAGAGAGCCTTTTTTTTCCCTGATGGGCCCGCCCCGGGCGTGGATTTGTGGATCGTTGCAGCCTTAGAACATATTTAAGATAAGAGTTGTTATATAATGCTGAATTCTAGATATGATACTGGACGTTGGCATTTGAACCCGGATGGATATTTATAACGCTGACAAGGAGCCGTCCGAAGCCTCACACGCTTATATTATAAAAAATACAATCCAACTAAGAAAGCACATAGAACCTCATCAGTAGTTCTAGCTCAGAGTTCAGAAGTGGAGTAGGTTTGATTGCTTATAGTGCATCGGTCATAGGGTTATACGGATTGCGGTTGCATGGATATGCAGATATTGAAATGACTATTACCTTCACTACAACCAGTAACTCTTTAGCTATAATACACACTATAAGCATCAAAATCTCTTTGAATTTTTAAAACAAACAATTTCCCCGGTTAACCCCCGTTTCCTCAGCGGTCCCAACGAAATCCGGACCCCAACCCAATTCGTAGTATCATAGCCTCTGTTATCTCCAAAAGAACTACAAAGTGATCATTTCCTCTTACCATGCTTACCGACCCGGGGTCCTCGATGGCAACTCCGGAAGCAAGCACCAGAGGGCCAATTCTACGGTGTACATCCCGAGTATTGGCGGGTGAATCATAGCAACCCTAATAATCTGTAAAAAAAAAAGTCTACAGCCAAGAGGAGGGGGAAATACCCTTTACGGTAAGCAATTTCACCTGCCGCAATTGGAAAGCCAGTACTTCCTGCAGCTCCGAGCACGGTGCCAACTGCCATAGCAGAAATGTGCAAGTCACTCGGCAATAGCTTAGTTAAAATTCCTAGGATCTAACTTTGCTAGCTGCTTCTCCACGGTCCAGGATAACCAGGGTCTGAGTTACCAAAGGGTACACTGGTGCACAGAAGAAACCAAGTAGACAAACACTGCGGATTATTAATACCGTCAAAAAAGTGTGTGGGTAGAACCTACCCAACAGAAGATCCAGCAAAGGTTGGGAGAAGCCAGGACATGAGCTCGGAGATGAAGGATGCTCAGATGAAGAATGACACAGGGCCTTTCCCTTGCCATTTCGGAGGAAATGCTTCAATAACCCATAGTAGGACGAAGCGGCCCATCGCGATGGAGAAACAGGGCATTGAATTAATGAGACTAGCACTAGAAGAAGACTCCCCACGAGCTTCGGTGAGGCAGACGACCTTGGTAGTAGTTAGAAAAGAGCTTCAACTCCCTAAGACTGGATACTCATCATCCCCCTTTACCCCAGATAGCAGGAGTTTACGGCTAGTCGGACCAATATAAGTACTCACTTTCAACACCCCGATTGAGAAATAACTTACGAATAGCGCTAGAATCCAAGAAACCTCTCCCAGTCGATAGTGAAGTCTTGGGTGAATAATCTGAGCGAAATACCTTGCTTTTTTAAAAAATATTTTGTATGATCTAAGCCTGTCTTATACGAGCTGCTGGCGCCTCGAGTATATTTCGCGCCATTCTTATCTCAAAATGAGAGCATGAATACCGTCCAGAGCCCCCGAGAATCGAGAGCGCAAACTTCTCCCAGTTAGCAACGATTTACCACAAAGCTTTAAAGACCAACAAGAATATAATAATATTGATAGTACAGGACCCCCCGCTGAATCGTCGCATTTGCAATCAATGGGGCAATCGTGAACCCGATACCAAGGCAACCCTGTAACATCCCCAGAAACCCGCTGGCACGGGAAAGGCTTCCAGCCCAGACACGGGCTGCCCGGCAAAGCCCTGCGATACCGTATGCTACAAAACATGTCGCAACCGGAATGACAAGCCATGGAGACCGCAGAGCCAGAAATATATTTCCTAGTCAGACACATCGGTGGGAGTTGAAAGAGAAACTTGTTCTTGATGGGATGAAGAATGGGATGGCACTTGGCGGTATAACTAGTCGCCATGCGGGACGGGTAGGGTAGATAGATAATGAAGCGGAAAGCCTGTATTGGTAACACAGCCTGGTATCAAGGAACGGGCTGCGCGGGGGAGGGGGATGGGGGGGAGTGGGCTATTGGCTATTCGTAAGGTGGGGTTATAACAGCCTATAGCTCGGAGATATTCTAACCTACCTTACCTATGAATCCTACTTATGTGCTGAATTGGGGATTTGGGAAGCGCTGTCTGTTAGTCTGATAACCTAATCAGACGCCAAGGTGCTAAGTTAGTACAGTATGGGGCGGGTCTTGTTTCAATATCATATGTTTTCCGAGCTGTATTGTATGTACCTGTCCGGCGTCTGCCAATCTTATCTATACTACCTCGCTTTACTAGAAAGAAAGCTATGTATACAAGGCAATAAATAAGGAGAGAGTATCTTACCGGACCTAAAACGACTAAAATGACTATAGCAGTTAGAACCAACACCTGCCCTCCCGAGACAAGAGAAGTAAAAAATAAAATAAAATTCTCCTTTTTATTTTTTATTTTTTTCTATTTTCTATTTTCTATTTTCTTTTTTCTTTTCTCTTTTTTTTTGTGATTTCCGCCAACCTCCCATTCGCTTCTGCTACCCGCCGATCGCCAACCTTTATGGTCTAGAGTCGGATTCTACCACCTCGTAGCAGGATTGTTAAACCCCACAGCCCTATTGATGAAGGGCTAAGTTCTTCAATCTCCCAGTCCCCATAGCGCAGGATTTTTTTAATTATCCTGCCCTACATGACGGATCGTTCAATAATAACTGATTGTCAGCATGGATTGAACTCCTGGGCTCCCGCTAATTGCGACAGAAGGTTTAACCACTGCGCCAGCTAGGTATTTCATGAAAGGTAAACTTGGGAACTAATACTTATCCTACTGGAAGCACCGATTTGGGGGTTTTAATGGCTAGGCGGTGTGTTTCTTCCTTACCGGTAGCTGTTAGTAGATTTCAGCGGGGGTATTTTTTTTTACTCCCTGGATGTGTTTAATGAGAGATTCTCAGCGATTTTAAGCAGAAGTAGTAAAACAAGCAGATTTTGGGTCGTAAAACCTGGAGAGATTAGGCGATTCTTAGGCAAAGGACTTCCTCAACGGTGACTCTACAAGCCTCCCACTCAAATTTCAGCCCCACAAAGCCCACCCAACTAGCAACAGCCGGCAATTACTCACACAAAAGGGCAATCCTAGGTTACAATAGGCCTATATTCGCCCCCCCCTAATCATCTTCATAGACTCAAAAGTCCAGCCCGCCCTCCACTAAGGAAAGAAAGGAAGGATGGGGTCATGAAAAAGCATTCCTGGGACCGGCCGTGATGCCTTTGTCACACATCCCGAGCATAATACATTCGTGGGTAATTCCCTATTATTGCGAACCTAGATACAAAGTCGCAAACGGTCACTCGGTAAGTAGAGGTTGTTCTCTCCCTATGAATTAGGATGGGAGGGACCATATCAAAGTGGCTTGATTAATAGGAGAAGAGACAAGAGAAATATGGTATACATAAATAAAAGAAAACTCTAAAAATCTGCAATGCTATTTGATCCGTTCCTATTAGCTCACATTCAGATAACTTTTTCTTCTTTTTTCTCGTAGGCTACGGGGCTCAAAACCCACCGGGCTCTACCGACAATACTTCTTGAACGCAGGCGACGGTAGGTAACTCTATCTATAGGTATGGTAATCGTCAGGCAGACGGGGAATAGCACTGGTGAGAGGGGACAAGAGCGGCGGCCGGGAACACTACCCCGGATGCCCACCAACCGTTAATTCCCTATCACCTCTTGATGTCCACAACGCCACACGGAGACCTCCACCGGCTCATGAGCCCCTCCTAGTCATAACCGTTAAATCATCTGCGTCCAGTGAGACATCGCTACTTCCCACTACTACTGGGCCAACTCACTGCACAGCACTCCACCAGTCTAAAAGGCAAGCAATGATCCGAACGAAGGAAGGGTTCACACAGTGAAGTGAACAAAAGAGGAGAGGTCGATTTAATCCAACGAGTACAGTACAATACACAAGCCACAGAGCCAAACCCAGCAAGAATTTCACCGGACACTAACGCCAACGCCACAATACCCGCGTGAAGAGTGAGTTATATTAGTCGCAGAGCCAGCCGCAACAGCACCAGCAACATTACCAACAAATATTGGGGATACAGTAGCACGTGATTTTTCGTAGCCTTTCTCAAACTGCGGGGTTTCTAGTTTAGCTTTGAAGAAATCACGAAGTGGACTGTTTACCTCTGGGATTAGAATCTAAAGCGTGGTTTTGGCTCCATGCGCTCGGGAGAGGCCATTGACAGAGATAGACCTACCCCCCCAAGGAAGGAAATAATAGACCCCCAGCAATGAATAGAACGAAACATGAACAGAGTCGGTATTTATTCGCGGAAAGATTGCTCCAACTCTGTTTAGCAAAAGAGTTTTCGCTGTCAACTGCTCCCCCGTCATCACCAGAACTTAGTACCGTTGAGGCTAGAATGCCGCGGGTCTTAATTGGGAATTTATGGAAGAAGGGAGAGGTTATATCATCCCAGACCCCTGAGGTTGTGATACAGCACAATAGTTTAGAGATTTCTCTGCTCACTAGGTCTGATTCCTGATGCTTTCTCCAATCACCTGGCCTCTCATGCCCACCGTACTACCGCGGTAATATCCGCCTCCGAACCCCATCCTCCCATATATGGGACTGACCAAGATTGAGAAGACCGGGTAGGTTTTTGCTTGAAAATAATTGCGATACTAGGTGGAATGGAGAAGAGTTTGAAATGTGCCAGTATCATAAGTAGGATGGTAAAAAATATAAAGGAAAGCAGTCTTGCGGAATAGCTGTTGAAATCTGACTGGTTCATTTCGCCATCCAGCTAGCCCACATTTCCATGCGGTTCCGGTTGAGGGCAGATATAGGTGGTTCAAAATCCTGTTATTAAATCCATAAAGATATCATAGTAATAATATTCTACTCCATCGTAAGGATTCCAATAATCGGACCTTGTGCCGGGACGTTAGAGTTGCCTCTCTTAGTCAAGTCTGACTTTTTTTTGTTTTTTTATCTCGGGGAGTACCGTAGAATTCCGAAAATAAGGCGCATTTAAAAGTTAGGCGCACCGTGACCTAGCAACCGGCTAACGGCAGACAAGTAAAGCTTCAACTCTAACAATATTGTTGTCAATAATAATAGCTTCCATGTTCTGGCTCACGATATCTGGAAGGGCGCTTTTTTTCCCTTCTTGCTAAACTAACACAGGAGCTTATATGAAAACTTAAAGTAACTCTTGATCTTTTGTCAATTAAAACATATACAGCTATATTTGCAAGATCCTGCTATCATTCCGAGTACTGTCAGCTTTTGGAAATGCTTCCCCAGTGCCCTGCTTTATTATTTGCTGGGTCGGGTCATGGTGGGGGCATGTGGTGTCCCTGGGGGTGTATTCGGGAGAGAGTTATCAAAAAGACTCTAGCTAGCCGGCTGTGGGCAATCAGTATTGCTTTTGAGGTATAAGGAAGGGTATGAGACCATTACAAACATAGGTACACTTACTTTCTTCCGCTTGTGCTCCCAATCTCTTGTCTACCCAGTAAGAATAAAAGAAACAGGTATTTTGCCTAACTTCTGAATAACAAAAGAAATAAAGAACCAAGACTTCCACTGCTTCCTACTATTGGCATGATTTCTAGATAAAGATTGAGCTTCCAAACTACCTTGAGATAAAGGAAACTACTACTAGAGTATCCCGAGTAGAAGCAACCTGAAGTGAGCTTACCTAACATGATACTTCAATTAAGGATCCTACTGTGTGGTCTGCCTTGATATCTCTTACTATTTATCCCAGTGTTCTCCGCCATCGAGGGTTCCTGTGGGCCTGGTGAGGGGACCACCAAGACCCCCGGATCAGATGGGACAGCAAAATGTAGTCCATTCTCGTCCTTGAATTCCCAGTAGGGCTGTTATTAGCAAAGACGAAGAGTCCTACCACGTGAAACAACTTCTGCCAGGAGACAGCAGGTAACTATATACTGGTAGAACCACCAGAGATGGCGGGGAACGGCAGAGAACAGTGGAAACCATTGGAAAACGGTGGAAGATGGCGGCAGAGGGCGGCGGAAAACGGGGGGCAGTGCTGGACAATAGGGGACAATGGAAGACAACCGGGAACAACAGAGGACGATGGGGGGTGGTAGGAGACTGTGGGCGGCAGTGAGCAGTGAGGGGTAAGATAATGTTGTCCATCCTCGTCCTGACTTACCACAGATGGACTGCCCTGTTGCGAACACTAATCTATCCTAGTTGTCATATCTAGTACCAAGTACAATCATTAGCTTTTCATATAGAAAGTAAACTAACTCGGAGTTACTCACTATCAACTAAAATCTCATCCTCCTCTTCCTCATTAGCTACCTCTTTTGCCCCAGCCAATACCCCTTTTACATCCAATATTTTGACAAGCTCTTCCCAATTATCCTCATGAAAGACCCCTCTGCCAGTCTCCCGCTTGCCCCTACTCCCAACTTGGAGGTTGCAATTTAGCCCATATCTAGTATGGTAATTGACAGCTAAATTGGACAAGTCTCGGATATTAATAAGATGGTCCTCAGATCCGTCAGGCTGTAGTGAAATGCCTGTATCTCGAAAGGATTTTTGAATAAGATCTGAGTGTTCCCGATGTAATTTATCCCATGCATCCCCGACACACTTGGTAATTAATATTCGTCGTTCACGAATTTTCACATCTCCCTTTCCTGGAAATTCGCTTTTCCAACCTTGGTCAAGATAGACCTGTAGAAAGTCTCCGATGTATTGTTTAAATGGCTTGTTGATATGAGTATCTTCGGGCTGTAGATAACCAGTCATTCCTTCCGGAATAAAGGCTGTACTTGTATTAAGATGTGGGGCAGAGAGTGCCTTCAGAACAGGGAGCGTGCAATGTGTGGGGCAAGTATCGAGAGTAAGAAGGGAAGGAGGTGGGGGAGAATTCAGATCAATGGAAAGAATTCTTTGCGAAGTTGAGATTGCAGTTGTATACTCCTCATCAATCCATTGCAGCATAGCAGCGGTATTGAGATATGCCCTTTTATTGAAATGTACGCTTACGCGGTCATCATAGAAGAGAGCTTCCTTTTGGATCTGAGCGCCTTTTCCCTCCCCCCTAAATAGCAAAAGAGGCTTGCAGTGTGGTAGTCCGTCAGCTGCAATCAATATCATAACTGAGGCTTGCCGCTTGGTCCATGATTTTGTAGGAACTTTTTTTTTTATGGATTTATGACCTCGGGGTGCATAGGTACGCCGTCCATAAAAGTCAAAAGGTAGGGCCATTTGATCAATATTGAAGATAGTTGAGGGAGTGTACCGGCCTATAGTATGGACCTTTTCGTTCTGCCGTGGTCTCGCATTATATCTAACAAAGCCTAAAAATTCTGAAGCAATCCTTTCATACTCGATTGGAGTCTGCTGCGCTTGTGAGGTGGGAGCACGGTAGGAAATTTTGAATCTGTCTTTAAAGCCACTAAACCAACCATCCGAGAGCTGGCAGGAGTAGATTTTCTGGCCATTCAAGGTAGTTACCTCCTCCGGATACTCCTCCTCAAAAATCCGCAGTGCGTGGGATTCAAACCACTGCCTCGTTATCTCTGATCCATGATCGACTTCCTTCTGCCAGAGTTCTGCAAGCCGGGATTCCATCCTTGGCCATAGCCTTCTACGTCCACTTCCTACTACTTCTTAGTATTTTCCCAGATAAATATACAAGTTACAGGCATAAAGAACCTGAACATAGGAAAGAGGAATTTGTATGGCAAAATATCTGTATGTATTTGACTGCTATACAAAATTCGGACTCAAATGTTTGAAATCATTATGCCTGTAACTTGTATTTAAAAACACAGTACGTACCAATACTGCGTGTATTTTCCTTTGCATTCAGGATTCGTCTACTAGTATCATACCCCTTCCACTTTCGTAGCTGGCTTTCATTATAGCCTAAGATTGAGGCAGCCCGACGAACTGACAGTCGTTCAAGAATCATCTCACCTATGATCGGTTAAACAACTAAATATTAAACAGAAGAAAAACATCAAGCAGGTAATCTGGAATACCATTGGCATCTTGATACCATTCTCGGCCATTCTCCAGAAAGGTTAGAGCCTCTAATCTCTCTTCCCGGGTTGTTGTTCGTCTCTTCTTCAATCCTCCGTTCCCATGGCCATATGGATGTTGATACTCAAGCCGTTTTCCACCTGGCGGTGGTGGGTTTACGATCTCGATATGGGAATGAATTATCTGGGAATTTGCTAATACGAGATCCTCAGTCAAGGTAGGATTAAAGATCGCTTGGGGGTCCCGTGGAAGCAGCTGCCGTGTTCGTGCACCTATGGAAACTGGAACAGGACCTGGTCTTGGTGATCGAACTACTGGATCAGAGAACTGTGGGTTTGGGGAAGACATGATAAAAAGATTATGAAGATAATTGTATTTGACTATCGTGCAGCCAAAACTTTAGGCACATAGGTAGTCCGTTGTGGTTGTCTTGTTACCCTCATTATCTCCATCTCTAATATATGACGTCTATCTTACAGATTATTGGTTCAACTAGAAACCCTAAACCTTAGCTACGATTCTCCCAACACAAATCTTGAATAAGGCGCGCGCCTTATTTTCGGAATTCTACGGTATTCGTAGATTTTTTAATAGTGTTTTTCACACTTTTCCATAGGAGGAAATTTCGGACTACCGTACACAGCAAGTGGTCCGATTATTCAAGTCCTAGTGGTAACTGAATGACTTCAGGGCCCGTTGTTTGCCTCCGAAAAACGCCGTCTTTCGTGTAAAATGGACAACGAGCGATCTGATGTGTCGCTGAACTATCATGCTCGTACGGCGCTACCGTAAGTCAGCAAAGTTTACTCACAGAAAATATACTGGGAAAAATCAAGAGAACTCACAGTTGCCTCCGAAATTAATAGTCTGTCCCCAAGGCATAGCGGCGAGTGGTAACATGACAATTGCTCTCCTCTGGCATCCTTGACGATAGGAGAATTATGTCGATACTGTAGTGGTTGCACATAAATAAAATATCCCGGGAACCGCAGCGTTAAGACGCTGCATGATGTAAGTTTGCAATACTCACAAGCAAGGTGTAGTGGGGCGGTTGTTTGTGCATAGGGCTCGCCCTCCCAACCATAGCTCCTATTGGCTAGCGGCGAAAACTGTCGGCGAAAATTGTCGGCCAAAAATCCCACCCCCAGGAGTATAAATACCCCCCTTCCCCACCTCCTCGACCTTTTCTTTCCTTTCTTCTCCAGCTCTCTTTGCCTTTTGGCTTAGATCAAGTGTAGTATCTGTTCTTTTCAGTGTAAAAACTGAAATGGTTCCTACGGGACCAATTCTTTTTTATACTCATTTTTGCTTATCCCGGGTCTTGGCCTCTAGCTTGCTATGTCTTGACTCACTGTGTCGCTGGTATTTCACTGCCTCCAGTTTGATGCGAAATCCACTTTTTTTTTCCTTTCCGGTTTTCATTATCGCTCTGGCTGCTATGCGAGGGGATAAGGAAAAGTATTTTGTCGGAGGTGGGGGATTGTGAAGAAGTTTGTTTAGAGGGTGTTCTATATTGTTTGGGTTGGAGATTGTAAGCTTTGAAAATATTATCTGTCGATATTTCTATAAAAGGAGTGGCATGCGGCGCCGTTTTCCGTCGAAAAGTTGGGGAATTTTATTTGTGGTGAAGGTTGATTCTAAGTTGCATAAGCTCCTAGCAATATAGCTTGAGCCCCGTAAATTACGCTCAAACACCTAATGCAGGCTCGGTTTTGGCTATAAAGGGTTAGGCGCAGGTGTTTTCTTTACGCATTTACGACAGATTATAAAGAGAACTCTCATCTCACTGGACGAGCGGAAGACGGATCTTGCCAGATTGTGTGGGATCTTTGCTGTGCATGATTAAAATAACTTCTTAATTCCTACAACTACATTTCGCCTCCGCAATATGATCTAAACAACAGTATCCACGGATATGGCACCGAGGAGAGCGATGGCAGAGTGCCATCTTAGTTTATTGGGAGGGGGTAATACCTCCCTTCCTGAACTCGATTCCCCCTTACGGCGCCTCCGCTACTTGTCTATCTCTTTCTGCAACTCCCGAATGCTATCCCTCAATTTAGGCTCCACATCGGTCGCTAAAGTCATTCTACGATCTAGTATTTTCTCGAGACGAAGGTGCCCTGCCTCCCATGGGTTGGTCCCGTAATTTGCGGAAATCCACTCTTCCGGTATGAGGCTTAGACCCCTTCTTGCCTGGAGTCCTGGGCCGGCCCGTTATTCCGGGGAGGCATTCTAGCCAGTTCTCTCGTTTTTCTGTAGCTGGTCGACCCCCCCTTTCTCTACATTTGCCGTAAATTCCCAGCCAGGTGTGCTGTAGTGGTCTGGCTGCCAGCCAGCCCCGATGGAGCTTTTTTTCCCCCGACGGGCCTGAGACATGGATTTGTGGATCGCTGCAGTCTTGAAACATATTTAGGATAAGAGTTATTACATAATACTGAATTCTAGATATCATACTGGGCGTTAGCATTTAAACCCCGGATGGATATATCCATGCAGACAGAAGCCGTCAAAAGCCTCACACGCTATATATAAAATACTATTCAACGAAGAAAGCACATAGAACCTCACCAGTGGTTCTAGCTCAGAGTTCAGAAGTGGAGTATGTTGGATTGCTTATAGGACATGTGGTCATGGGATATGCGGATATCGAAATGAAAAATCACTTTCACTCCAGCCAGTAACTCTTTAGCTACAACACTATAAGCATCAAAATCCCTTTGAATTTGCAAAACAAAACAATTTCCCCGGTTGACCTCCGTTTCCTCAGCGGTCCCAACGAAGCCCGGACTCCAACCCAATTCGTAGTATCATAGCCTCTGGTATCTCCAAAACAACCACAAAGCGATCATTTCCTCTTACCATGCTTACCGACCCGGGCTCCTCGATGGCAACCCCGGGAGCAAGCACCAGAGGGCCAATTCTACGGCGTACATCCCGAGTATTGGCGGGTGAATCATAGCAACCCTAATAACCTGTAAGAAAAAAAGTCTACAGCCAAGAGGAGAAGGGGGAAATGCCCTTTACGGTAAGCAATTTCACCTGCCGCGATTGGAAAGCCAGTACTTCCTGCGGCTCCGAGCGCGGTGCCAACTGCCATAGCAGAAACGTGCAAGTCACTGGGCAATAGCTTAGTCAACATTCTCAGGATCTAACTTTATTAGCTATGATACTTCTTCACGGTCCAGAATAACCAGGGTTTGAGTTACCAAAGGGTACACTGGTGCGCAGAAGAAACCAAGCAGACAAACACTGCGGATTATTAATACTCCGTCAAAATAGCGTATGTGGGTAGAACCTACCCGACAGAAGATCCAGCAAAGGTTGGGAGAAGCCAAAACATGAGCTCGGACGTGAACGATGCGCAGATGAAGAATGACACAGGGCCTTTCCCTTGCCATTTCTGAGGGATTGCTTCTATAACCCATAGTAGGACGAAGCGACCAAGGGCGAAGGAGAGAGATGCCATTGAATTAGTGAGGCTAGCCTGAGAAGCAGACCCCCCACGAGCTTCGGTGAGGTAGACGAACTAGATAATTAGAAAGGAACTTTGGTTTCATAAGACTGGATACTCACCATCCAGCTACCAATTGTCACTTTTTATTCCGGTTAACACGAGTTTACGGTCAGCGCGACCAATGTGTGCACTTACTTTCAACACCCCAATTGAGAAGCATGAATACCGCTAGAATCCATGAAACCTCCCCCAGTCAATAACTATGTGTTGGAGGTATAGTCTGAGCCAAATACCTTGTTCTTCAGAATCTCCTTTGTATGTTCTAGGCCTGTCTTATGAGTGCTGCTAGTGTCTCGAGCATACTTCGCACCATCCTCATCCCAAAATGAGAGCATGAATGCGATGCCGCCGAGAATCGAGAGTGCAAGCTTCTCCCAATTAGCAACGATCCACCAGGGAGCCTTAGAGACCAACAGGGATATAATAATAATGATAGTACGGGATTCCCCGCTGAGCCACCTCATTGGCAATCAATGGGGCAATCGTAGCCCCGATACCAAAGCAGCCTTGTAACATCCCTAGAAATCCACCGGCATGGTGGAGGCCTCCAACCCAGGCACTGGCGGCCGGGTCAAGCCCTGCGATACCGTATGATACCAAACATATGGCGACTGGAACGACCGGCCATGGGGGATGCAGAGCTAGAAACATACTTCCTAGTCCGCTGCATAGGGCCGCTATAGCGCCGGCACCCCGACGCCCGAGTGAGGAGTGTGTTTTGTTTCCTGTAGCGGCGGCCACAACAGCGCCAACGACATTACCAACAAATATTAGGGTAACTGTGCCATGTGATTTCTTGTAGTCTTTCTCAAACTGCGGGGTTTCTGGTTTAGCTTTGAAGAAACCATGAAGCGAACTATTTTACCTGCGGGATCAAGACCTAAAAGGTGGTTTTAGCTTTATGCACTAGGGCGAGGCGATCGACAAATATGAACTTACCCCAAAAGAAGAAAAGAATAGACTCCCGGAAATTATTAGAATGAAACATGAGCAGAGTCGGTATTTGTTCACGGAAGGATTGTTCCAACTCTCTTTGACGGAAGAGGTTTCACTATCGCGGGTTACCCCGTCATCAGAAGCACTTGAAGTCTTTTCATCAAGCCTGCAGTCCACGGATTCATTGATCTCGCTGGTAGAGATAGTAGAAGTGATTTTGGAAGCCATAATGCTACCCCGCCTAGATAGTATTGGCGGGGAAGGGCTTGAATTTATCTTTGATTTATCGCAATAGAGCCCCCCGACCCCGCGCAGCTCTTCCCCTACCGGTATCATATGTGCTTACGGAAGATGCTGTTCGTGATCAATTCCTAACACCTGCCAAAAATATTGATGCCAAGCAGCCCAGGCCTCTTGGGAGTTGTATTAACGGCATATCAATATATCTGCCGGTAGTTCGCAAACCTCGATTCCAAATGACGATTTGAAAACCATGTGCAGATCACGGCTGTCTTAAATCAAGGTGCGCCAACACCCCCCAAGTAGTTAACTTACCCCCGTGTGCTGTACAGTGCCATAGAGTGTTACCGGTAATCCAGCCAAGAGGAGATCTTACACACCATAATAAATCACGCCCGCCCACTGCCCCCCACCCGATTCTCCCTACAGTGAAGGCAGTAGGGTACTATAAAGTCCTCCGGATAACAAGGGGAAAACAATTCATCGCAAGATCTGGGCCCCTGAGGCTAGAATACCGTATGTCTTAACAGGGGATTTGTGGAATAAAGGGACAAAAAGCAGATCATCCCAGACCCCTAAGGATGTATCCCGGTAGTTTAGAGTTCTTTCAGCTCCCTAACTTAGGAGTGATGCCCGGTGCTTTCTCTAATCACCTGACCTACCGTTCCAACTACACTACCGCGTTTATTTTTGTGTCCGAACCCCCTCGCCCCTATATGGGACTTGCAAAGATTGAGCTCAATCGGGTAGGTTTTTGTTGATGCTCGGTAGAGTAAAGAGAGTTTAGAAGGCACCTTTAAGATAGCAATAGAATAGGAAAAAAAAAGGAGGTTTGCGGAATATCTGTTGAAAAAAAATTATCACAAATGAAATATAACTGCTTCATTGACCTCCCTGCTAGCCGACAACCACACACCAAATCCCGTTGAGCTCAGCTAGAGCAAAGCCTTGTTATCGAATCTGTAAAGATAGTGATATTTCAGTTTAAAATAGTAGCACTTACAAAGCAAGTACAAATCAGGCCAATACACTTGTACCGGTAGGAGCTTATTGGTAGTATACTAACTTATACACCATGTTTGTGTGGAACATTGTGTACTCAGTTTAGTCTATAGTTAGCAGCGAACTATAATACCGTCTATACTTCCCCGCTGCTTCGAAACCCGACTCCCTGGCCCTCCCAAAGCCATACACCTTCGATGTAATTCTCTGCCGGAGTGCACTTCTGAGGGTTTTAGTTCTATGGCGGCTAGCGACTTAAGCGTCGCCGAGCCTTAGCGGGTAGACATAGTTCTAACGGGATGTACTGACACTGGTCGGCAGAAGTAGCGCAGTTTCGCCCGGAACGCAGATATAAAGAGTGAGTAGATAGGGCGGGCTAGGCGCTTGGGATCGCTGAAGGCTAGGTATGATACCTCCAATGGTATAATATGACTAAATTTATCCACTATTTCAACTTCTCAAATGCCAGTGGGTAACTATAGCTTACACCGCCCAACCCCCCGTCCCACTACCTCAACTGCTATACCGCACCCGCACCACCTGTCTCCGACAGGAAGGACCTGACCATTTAAACCTGAACTCTGTACAGGCGCTCAGATACCCGGAGCTAATTTGTCATCCAAACTTTTAGTCCTATATTTGGGCTCTCTATACCCCAGACTAGATAGAATGTTTGCACAGTTTCCAACGTGGGGCTCTGCTCTCTTCCCCCCCCTACTTTTCCACGGGAGTTAATTTTCCCCACGGTATCATACTCCACGCATTTCTACCCCGCAGCGGTGAAATTGAGTATTTTCACTTTTTTTTAAGCATTAACTAGTTTATTAGCCTCGATGTTAAACCGATATCCTAGGTGGTTACAATATGAAATTGATGAGCCTGGTCCTACCATAGACAAATATTAGCTTGGCAGAAGTTCTTAACTAACGTGATTTATGGCCCTGCTTCCAAAAATACTCAAGTCTCATGATAATGATAGAGCACAGTTTCTCAAGAGAGATTTAGCCTTCTTCCCCGCTTTGCGACCTCCCAAAAGGATCACTCTTCTCCCATAGGCTTCTAACACCAAAATACTGTATATATTATAGCATCGAGCATGAATTAAAAAAAATCCCCATCTGCTAGGAGCCGGCACATCAAGGGGGGGGCAAAAGCCTTGGTGGAGACTTGCGTAACCTCCCTAGCGCTGGAAGAGCAGATATACTGTTCTGTGCTAACAAAAGAAACAAGAAATGATTAGGAAAGCTGTGGCGGGAGTGGTGAGAACTATGCCGAGGGGGTCGTAAAGTGGCGGAGTTGGTTGAACGCTGAGATCCCGCACTTGGCCCCGGTGTGATCCCAAGCGCCCTTAGTCACTAAGCGGACTCCGGCCCGGTACATCACCTCAGGCCTTGGGCAGAGCGGGAACGTCAATCCCGTAGAGGGGGCGACCATCTGAGAGCGCGGCGGCAGGCAGGCAGATATCCTTTTTATTTTAGCTGTTAGTAACTTCTGCCGATCTTGTGGTTCCCTGCCAATCAGGTCTGCTAGATGCGAGTGATTATCCATGACCTAGAGAATGATGAGAGAGGACCGATCGGGCCGGGCTGGTAATGTGAAACCTATTTGTTGGAAACTGTACTCACGGGTGTGCTCTCTTCTTGTATGTTGCTGTAGTTACAAGTGATACGTCATGACTACCTATGTCACCCTCCCCCTTTCCCTTCTCTGAATCTTAGCATCTCTTCTGTC
>Ga0307509_10001259_pt1 | contig 42961 bp, 62 predicted proteins | sample 10_EM_MG_FD_202245 | JGI IMG/M metagenome (GOLD analysis project Ga0307509, IMG submission 202245) | Populus trichocarpa ectomycorrhiza microbial communities from riparian zone in the Pacific Northwest, United States - 10_EM | ecosystem: Host-associated > Plants > Roots > Unclassified | place...
CGATGTCAGCTTTCTTCGCAAGCGACATGTCGCGCGCGACTTCGTAGTCAGGGAAATGAATCGCGGAGTCCGCGAGGCGCCGCGTGTCTTGAATCTGGCGCTCCAGGCGATCGAATTCGTTCTCGTGAATCTCCGGCAGGAAGCGGCCCTGATTGCGGATGTCCGCGGGCTGGGTGAGCGGGATCACGGTGCGAATGTCGATGGTGTGGCCCGCCGCAGGCGCCACGGTGAACGTGACGCTGCCGCCTTCGCCGGTCGTCGAGGTCGTCACCGAATAGTCGGTGACCAGCGTCTTTGTGGTCGGCACGCCGGTCGCGTCCAGGATGTCGCGCACCACGAGATCGGTGTCGGCGAAGATTTTCATAGAAAAGTTGTATACGGTTGACACGCCGTTTCCTGCAGCGCGCGCCGGGGTTCCATTGCTTGAGACCGTCATGTCAGCACTCTCCTACTCTCCGGCCGCCGAGGCAAGCCGGGGCGCGTTGCTAGGCAAGGTTTCATTGGGCTCCCACCAATACGTCTGCCCCCAATCCCGGGCGGCGGCAGAGCGTTGGCGCGCGAGATATCCGGGGCTCAAGGTTTCCTGGAGGTCGGCGAACCCGGCGTGATCGATTGCTGAACGGAGGTACCAGAGCGAAAGAAAGGGAAGATTCTGGCGAGTGAAGCGGAGAAGTTCTGCGCCGAATTTTGAATCCTTTCCCTGCATCTCTTGACCGAGATTGCCCAGCGTCACATTGAGTGCATCGAGAGCTGTTCCGACGACAGGGCCAGCCAAATTGCTCCAGTTAGGCTGCCCGCCGCGCGAGTTGCCGCCCATGCCTGAATATAAAAGGTCGCCGAAGATCCCCAAGCCGCCGCCTTGCGCGAACGCGGCGCCCCAAAACTTTCCAGTCGTGGCATCGCGTGGGTTCTTGCCGCTCACGATGTCCTTCAATTCCACGGCGAGCGCGCCGAACAGCGTGAGGCTCGTCATCAAACCAAGGCTATATGCAAACTTGAGATGGCCGAAGCGCGAAGGCGGTAGTGACTTGATGCGCTCGATGTTCCGCAGCACCACGGCCAACGGGAAGCTCTTGAACAGCATCAACGAGCGCCCGAGTTCACCGCCGAACGTGCCCGCCTGGTGGCCTTGCGTGATCGCGGCGCGCGTCAACACGTCAGGGGCGATGACCGCGGTCTTGGCTTCGTTATCGATGAAGCCCAACATGGCGGCGGTGGCGTGATTGATCTCGCCGTCCGTGAATCCCTCGACGTCGCGGATCGCGTTCGCCGTGAGCAGGTCGCGACCGCGGATGTTCTCCGGGACCGCGGCCTGCCAGATGCTCCAGTCCTTCGGCGTAATGCCGCCGGTCTTCAGGCGATTGCGGTCGAAGTCGGAGAGCGCGCCCCAATCGGTTTGTTTGAGCGTCGCCAAGTGATCCTGCAGCATGAGCCCCATGCCGGAGCGCAGGCGCTGCGTCCAGCCCTCGACGAGCTGCAGCTTCATCGTGGCGTTGGCGATCTTCTCGGCGCTAAACCAGTCCTGACGCATGTTGTCGCCGTGCCAAGTCTGCATCTCGCCCGCGATGCTTTCCACGGCGAGCCCGAGTCGCGCGGCGTCGTCGGTGATCGTGCGGCTCGACACCGACGCCATGAACTCGCGCAACGCGTGCCCCAACGGAATGCCGTTGTACTTCGCCGTGGCGAGCCACGTCGGCGCGTCGTTGATCGAGGAGATCATGATGCCCTGAAGTTTCGTCGCCGACACCCAGTTGCGAATCGAGCGACCCACGGCAGCAGCTCTCGGATTTACCGGCGTCGCCGTGGCGCCGTTGATGGTGTCCCACACCATGTCCGCGGTCGCGCCGAATTTCATGACGCCCTTCACGGGTTTCCCGGCGAGGCGCGAATCCTCGATCTGCGCGGTGTCTTTCAAGAGCGCGTAGGTATTCGCCGAGTTCGCGCCGAACGCCTCCATCATCGCGATGTTCTTGCCGTGCGCCTGCACGTGGTTGTGAATCGCGGAGAACACCGAGCCCGTGCCGAACTCGCGCATGTATCCCAGGTAACTCTCGGCGTCCTTGAAGTGCAGCATGCGGTGGGCTTCGTCGTAACGCGAAGCCCGCGAGCCACCACCTTTCGCGCCTGCCTCCTGACGGATCAAGCCTTCCGTCGACAGCGTGTCATAGGCGTGATCGAGGAACGCCACCATGTCGGCGTCGTTGAGCGGCGCGCCATCGGTGCCCACGAAGCGCTCGCGATCCATCATCGGCAGAATCTTGGCGACCCAGGCGTCTTTACCGGCTTTGATGATCTTGCCGGTGTCGTGGGGCTGAGGTAGATAGCTGTAATCTAGTTGGCCGATATCAGCGCCGGCGGCGTTCTCGCGCGTACGCATTTTCTCGACGACTTCAAGATAGGTCTTGGCAGCTTTCTTGGCGACTGCGTTGCCGGTGTCCTGGCCGTAGACTTCGTGCACGAAATCGCCCACGGCTTGCGCGTTTTCTATGAGCCCAAGGAACTTAGGCTCCGCGGCGTGGAAGGCGTCGAGCAGATTGCCAAAAAGTTCGTTCTTCACGCCGGTGATGTACTGATCGAGCTGCTTGAGGCGCTCGAATAGCGCGGCGTGAAACGGGTTCTTGCCGCCGAGTTCTGCGCTGCGCTCCGTCATGTGCGCGGTCTCGCGCGCCTGCGCGGCGACGTTTGAGAGCTTGCGCTGCACGGCTTTCGCGGCGTCCGCGGTGTCGGTGTCGAGACTGCGCTGGGCGGCGGCTAGAATGCGCTCACTCTGCGACATCGCCTGGAACTTCGGGTCGAGCCGGGAGAGCTGTTTGAGGTTGTCGACGAGACGCGCCTCGATGCGCTCGGCCTCGCCTTTCCCCAGCTTGCGGTTCAGGTACTGCTCGACGGCCTGGATGCAGGGGCTTTTCACGCGCCGTGCCCCAGGAAGCACGTCGCCGCGACTTCGTAAACCCCGGCCTCGTGGACGTCGCGCTCGTAGTCGGCGCGGATCTGGTCCGCGGCCTCGGCGACCGTGGTCTTGACTGGGTTGCCGTCTGCGTCCACGCCGCTGTAGATCACGGCGTCTGGCTGGCTGTCGGCGAGCTGCTGCAGGGCGTCGAGTTCGGGCAGCGTCTCGCCACCGGCCTCGGGCTTCGCGGCAAGGGCGTCCTTGAGGGAAAGACGGGAGACCGGCGGATTTACTCCTTGACCGGGAAGATCACCGGGTGCGGGAGAACCCCGAGGCGCTCCTGGTTGGCCTTCATTGCCGCGCGCATCTCTTCGGGAGTTGCCGAGGTCAGCGCCTTGCGGATTTCTTCCGGCGAGGGTGGCGTCCACTCCCGCGCGGACTGCCCGGGCGGTTGTTCCTTGCTCATTGATCTGACTCCTTTGACGAAAGGAATTATACCCGGATTCGTCATGGATTTTCAGCGACTTACCAGATTCCTGGGAGGCCAACATGCGCGGCGCCGAGCCTTCCGGCACCTCGTTGTCATAAAGAGTGGTGTGGTCGGCTTCTGCGGCCAACTTCTCGAAACCTGCGGCGAACCCCTTGTGCGCCTTGAGCAGCTCGCGCGGCGGCACGAATCTCATGGTGCGCTGCGCGCGGCGGTCGGCGCGTCGCACCGCGTTCACGGGGTCCACGGTGACGCCATGCAACTGCACCTCGTAGCCCGCAGCTTTCAACATGCGGATCTCGGCCAGCGCCTTCATGGGATCGGCGAGCGTGCGATCGAGGATGATGTCGGCGTTTTTATGGATCGCCGCGGCGAGTACGCGCTTCGCAAGTGCGCTCGACTCCTCGTGCACCACGGCGGCAGCCCTGGAATCACCTTTCGCGATGATCGCCTTGTACTCCGGGATCTCTGCTTTCAGCTCATCGGGATCGATGTGCACGGCGCCATCGGATTTGATGAGCCCCTTGCTTTCCAAGAAGCGAAGGATCGTGCCCTTGCCTGACGCCCCGCCGCCGCCCATGAGCGTTGCCACCGGCTTGCGGCCTTCCACCGTCTTCGCGCCATCCACCTGGCGCGCCACGATGGCGTCACGCAGCGCCACGCGCTCCGGTGACATATCGGTGTCACGCGAGACGAGCAGTGGGTCGCTGTCGGCGAGCGTGCGCGGCGGCACGGTGGTGCCGAAGTTTTCGAGGTCGAGCACGGGGTCGGGATACGGCACGTCCTTGGGCAGTCCGGCCTCCACGTTGGCCGCCGCCTGCCGTGACGCCTCGATCTGCGGTCCAGGCGTGAAGCTCGCGCCGTCGTGCTGCGCCACCTTGGCGCCGACGTCGACGACCCCAGTCGCGGCGAACTGATCGAGGGCGTCGCCAAGCGTATCGGGATGCGCGACGGCAGAGCGCAAATCGGCAGGAGTTCCTGGCGCCGTGCCTTCCGCGAAACTCTTAGCGTTGCGCGCCGTGAGTACGGCATCGATCTGCGTGGGGTTGAGCCGGGGATTGAAACGCGGCGCGGTAACGTGCACCAGCGTGCCGAACAGCAAGCCCGTCAGGGCGTCGGTGGACGGCGAGGTGGCGTCGACGCCAAAGGCCTTGGCCTGCTCGTCATAGCCCTGCGAGCGCAGGATGGCACCCTCACCGGCACGAGACGCTGAGCCCAGCGCGACATTACCCACAGCTCCGGTCACCATGCGCTGGGCGAGCGTGCCGCCCAAGATGGGCAGCTTGGCGCCGGCCGCCGCCGCCGCGCCTTCGAGAGCCGCGGCAGTTCCCGCCGTGCCTGAGTCCACGCCCTGATCGACGAGTTCCTTGCCGGAGGAGAGCGTGACGCTGCCGGCGAGCAGCGGCGCGCCACCCACAACCAGTGGCGCCGCGACTTCGCCGAGGCCGCCGAGCACCTGGCCCACGCGTCCAACTTCGTTGGCGCGCGGCGTCCACGCATCGCGGGCGTGCTCGCGCAGAAATTCCTGCTGGCCGCGCACCTCGTCGGTCATCGGGAACAGGAGATCTGTGCCCGTGAGCAAAAAGTCGTTGAGATTGGCGACGCCACGCACGAGACCGGAGAACGCGCCGGTAGGAATACCGCGGAGCAGCGGCGAGCCGAGATCCTTGAGTGACTCCACGTTGTTCGCGTTCGCCGCGGCGAGCTTGTCGTCGGCGGTGGCGTCGGTCATGGCGAAGATGTCGGACATCAGTGCGCCTGAAACATCTTGGTGGCCGCATCTTCGGGGGCGGCGAGCGGCTCAGTGGGCGCGTTGAGATCGATGATGACCGGTTTGCCCTTGAGCTTGAACGGCTGGGAACCAGAGGTCATCACGTATTGCCCCCGGATGTTGGTGACACCGAGCGACGGAAAGGCGTCAGTCGCTTCTTCCTGCGACACGCCGCGCGTCTTCATCTCGGCGACGAAGCGCGAGAACACCGCGTTCTCGAACGCATCGCTGTCGTAACCCAAGGGCGGCAAGACATCGCCGTAGCCGTGGAAGTCGACCTTCTCACCCACCGCGGCGCGCATGGTTTCCTGCAGCAGCTTGCCGTCTATCGGCTCGCCGGCTGGATTCAAGCGTCCCGTCTGCGCGCTGCGCCCCACGTAATACGCGTACGCCGATTGCTGGGCGAGTTCGAGGGCGTCCGGGTTGCCGGCGAACGCCGTGCCCACGGAATCCGTAAACGCGGCATCGAATAGCGCCTTGTCTGGCTCGTAGAGGGATTTGACGGGCTTGCCGTCTTCACTCTTCTGCGCGCGCGACTTGTTGACGATGTTCTCGCCGGTCACGATGGTGCCAGCGATGATGCGTTGTTCGGTCTGCTCGTCAGGCGAAAACAGGTGCGTCTTGGTGGTCACGGGATTGCGGCGCCCGTAAATCTGTCCTGCGTACGCCTTCACCGGGGAGTCGGGAGCGATCTGCGCCATGACGGCGCGGTAGCCTTGATCGCCCAACGTGTTGCGCAGAAAATCGAAGGTCTGCGCCGCCTTGTCGGCATCCGCGGCATTCAAGCCCGTGCCGATCTCCTTTGCCTCGTCAGGCGTGAGCATGGGCACAGCGGTTCCCACTTTCTGCGACACCCCGCCACGGATCGCCTCGCGGTTCTTGAGTTCCGCGGCGATGCCAGCCGGGTCTTTGGGCAGCGCGTTGTAACCCAGGTTGTTGTCGACGGCGAACTGCGCGGGGTTTTTCTCGCGTTCCTTCGCGCTCGCCAGTGCGGCGCGCACGACTTCGTTTTGTCGCTGCAAGCCTTCGGCGGCTCCCACGCCACCCTGGACGTCATACTTCTTCACCGTCGCCGCGACTTCCTCCGGGCTCTGCGTGTTGATGAGCTTCAAGTCGAAGCCCATGCGTTTGTCGGCTTCGAGCTGGCCGTGGATCTCAGCGCCCTTGCCGGGGAACGCGGCGTCGATCTGCGCGGGCGTCAATTCCTGGCCGGCGGGCACCGTAAGGCCTGCCTTGTAGCTCGCCGAGAGGTCTGAGATTCGCCCACGTATTGCGGCTTCGTATTCGTTGCGGCCTTCGCGCTGCGTGGCCTCGATGGCGCGCGAGAACTTGAGCTGATCGTCGGCGCTGAGTTCCGACTTCGCGCCAGCGAGATACTTCGCCGCCAGCCCCACGCGTTTGTCGGCCAGCATGCGCTCGATGACGCCGCCGTGAAGCGCTCCAAGAGCCCTCATTGACGACTCGTGCGTCTGCTCCTCGCTCCATCCGCGCACGGCGGCCTGGCCGGCGATCGTGCCAAGCATGTCCTCGCGGCTGCGTTTGAGACTCGCCGGGTCGTTGTAGTTGAGCGCGCCTGATTCAGCGGCAGATGCAACACGGGCTTGGGCGGTTTGGTCTTCGTACTGCGTGCGCTCCTGCAACTCGAAACGGTTGAGCGAGCCTTGCAGGTTCTGGCGATGCTGCAGGCTGCTTTCGAGGTATGCCTGCTGCTGACGTTCGCCGCGCAACGATTTCGCGGTCTGCGTGACGTGATCGTCGAACTCAGCGAGCACGTTCTGACTCACGCCCAACGCATTGGCGCCGCGCTTCGTGAACGCGCCGTCCTCGGGGTCGTAGAGCGCGGTGTTCGCCCAGCTATCGCGCGCCGTGTCGGCGGCGAGCACCGCGGTGCGATCGGCCTGCAGGCGTTCACGCTCCACGATCTGCTGAATCTGACCCAAGCCGCGCGCGAAGCCTGAGGTGTCCGCGCCTCCATTCTCAGAGACGCGCGCGCCGCCGAATTGCGCGGGACGTACCTGGTTCTCGGCGGCTGGGACTCTAGCCATAATACTTGTCACCCGTCAGAATCGGGGAATCCGAGTAGTTAGGAGTCCGCTTGCCGATCTTGCCGATCGCCGAGCCGATCTTGGCGAAGTCTTTCGAGTTGTATGCGCCGGCAAGGCTTGAGAATGCATTCGCGTTCGCCGTCGCCGCCGCGCTCTGCCCGCGGTACAAGGCATCCTTGGCGCCGATCTTCAGACCGTAGGCGTCGAGCGCGGCCTGGTTGCGGATATTCGCGATGTCCTCCTCGCCCAGCGCCGCGGCGTCTTCCTGCAAGGCGAGCGGAGAACCCAGGTTTTGCGCGCCACTCGCGCCCACGATGGCGCGCTGCTTGCCGATGAACTGACGCACCTGGCGCCGCGCGAGGTTCTGGTTGGCGACGCCGGCGCGCAGCGTTTCGTCGGCCTGAAATCCAGACAAAATAGCATTGTTTTTTGCTTGCGCCTGCGCCACCTGCCCTTGATTAATAGAAGATGCGGCACTTACGCCAGCAATGATGAATGGAAGAGCCTGAGGCATCTAGCTACCCAACCTTTGACGCGCGATATTTCGCGCATCTGATATTGCGGCAAATGCGACATTGGCGGCTTCCGTCTGGCGCTCTGTAAAGATTTTCCCCAGCCAACTCATGTCCACGAATGCAAACCACCTTTCTCGCATTCATGGCAGAAATTCCATCACTACGAAGCGTGTTCTCTCTTGGGGTTACGGCCTCAAGGTGGTCTGGATTTACGCATCGCCGCACCTTGCAAAGGTGGTCCAGTTGCAAACCATGAGGAATGCGGCTTTTAAAACACTCGAAAATCACAACATGCGCTCGGCGCAACTTGCCATTGAACCGCGTGGCGCCGTATCCGTTCTCCGAGATCACTCCAGTCCAAAGCCAGCAATCAGGAGTTACCACTACCTTCTCGGCCAGAATTGACTGAATCGTATTTTTTATGCCGTGCGCCATTAGGATGATTCCGACAAGACCATGAGACTGATCCTATCGCTTATCCGCTGACGCTTCACTCCCAGCCAGTCCGCCCATTTCACGACATCGGCGCGATCATGCTCCAGCGCACCGCGCAGCTCCGTCCAGTGCGCGAGGAGTTCGGGGAGGAAGCGCTTGCACATGCGGGCGAACGCGAAGCGGTGCGCGCAAATGTGGGTGGTGCCCGTGATGTAGAACTCGCCGATGCCACCCAGGACGCCTAACGGCATGACGCCGAACATGGCGAGCGGGACGTCTGCCGCCCACATCGTCCAGCGATGCCCGACGCTTTGCGCGAAGTTGTTGGCGACGGCTTGGGCAGGCGTCATGCCGTACACCTCGGCGAGTTCGCGCACGCCGGCGGCGGGAATCGCGGCGGCGACAGGCTCGACGTCTTCTGGGAGTGCGACGCGGATCACTCGCCGAACTCGATTTCGGGAATGATGGCGATGAGCGTCATGGGGAGCGGCGCGCTCTGCCGGATGAACACGCGGCCGTTTTGATCTGGCGTGGTCGGGACGGGATAGGTGAACACCTCGTTGAGCAGGGCCGGCGGATCTTCGAGATTCTCGTTCTCGCGCGGCGGCAAGGGGTCCAAGTGATCCACATCGGGACCGATCTCGATGCCACGCGTCTGGTAGAGCTGCAGACTGATCTGCGGGATGCGTTTGGTGTTGGCGCGCACCGATTCGCCGCCCGGGATGTTGATATCCAGGGTCTCGACATCGCTGTTATAGCCCAATCCCACGAAAATGCTGGCGCCGGGAGCCGTGAGTGCGCCGTTTCCCGATCCATCCAAGGTCTGCGGGTCGACGTCCAAGCCGTCTGCGAGGATGCGCACCGCGGCACCCGCGAGGTGAGCTGCGGTGAACGCGGTGACGGTGATCGCCATGAGCACGCTTACCACGCCGCGACACGACACGGGAACCGTGGTGACTGGCACGCATGACACCACGGTGGGTGACGTGTAAGCCGTGATCGTGAGGCGCGTCCACGTCGCGCCCGCGATCGCCTTCATCCAAAGCTGTTTGCCAACTGAGGCCGGCGAGAATATGGGAAGGCTGACGGCCGTCGCCGTCACGGTGTCCGCGTGATCCCAGGTCGTGCCGCCGGTGAGAGTTATCTGGGCGCCAGACGTCGCCACGTAGGAGCCCACGTTGATCGCGCAGTCCAGGAACAGCGCGTCGAGCGTGATGTCGGCGAACTCGCGCGGCGCGAAGTATTCTATGAAGCGCTTGGGCGTGCCGCCGATCGTGCGTTTCACGATGACGTAGGTCTGCGAGCGCCCGAGATACGGGATGCTGCACGCGCCTTCGAATTGGCCCTGCGTGTCCCACGGCGACCAGCCCAGGACTTCCTGCTCGCGCAGGTAGGAGAGCGTGGGCATCACGCCATCGCTGCGTACGGCGTGCAGGAGTGAGAACGGGTATTGCGCGTAATCCATGCGCTTGACCGTGGTGCCCACGGGGAACAGGTGTTCGGCGAGGATAGATAGCTCGCTGCCCGTGAACTTGTCGTATTGCAGGGTGTAGAGCAGGTCGCGCACGCGGCGCCCATCGGTTTGCACGTAGGCCACGGAGTCCCCGAGATCCACCGAGCGTACGGCGGGACTGCCACCCACTGAGTTCTGCGGCTTGAAGCCCAAGGTGGATGGCGTGAGCACCTCGTCGACGCCATCCGTAACCCGCCACACCGCGGAACTCGTGACGGCGAGCAGGGATTCCACGGCGACCAAATCGGTGATCGCGTTGATGCGCCTGGCGTTCAAGAAAAACGCGAGGCTGTCGTCGTCCTGGCTGGGAACCGAGGTGCCGAAATCGTAATACTGTCCGTTTCGCGACCCCCACACGCCTTGCGGCTGTCCCGTGGTGCCGGCGAAGAAAATGCGGTCCTGGAAATACGTGCACGTCGCCGGGTAGCCCTGGTTGTCCGACCACGCCCCGAAATTCCACAACGAGGTGCGCTTGGCACCTGCCGTCAACTGCGTGACGCGGATCGCGACGCCGTTTCCAGGCGCCACGGCGAAGGTGATGTTGCCGTTGGGCTGCGTCACCGTGTACAGCGTGGGGTCGACGAGTTCGCCGTCTAGGGTCACGATGTAGTCGGCGGCGACCGCAGACGTGTTGCCGGTGAGGGGACCAAAGACCGTGGCGGCGCCGGTTCCCGTGAAGGGGAAGGGCCCGCTCACCGCAGCCGCCGAGCCCACGACGGTCGACGGCAGGCGGCGTAGCACGGTGCCCGTGACCTGCGTGGCGCTCGTGAATCCCGTGATGCGAATGACGCCGAACCCGGAATCCAGATACAGCCACGACACGCCAACGACATCGGCGAAGCTCGCGATCTTGTTGCCGTCGCCGTCCATTTCCGTGCCGCTGTCATGGGTCGGCGGAATGCTGCCAGTCGCCGTGTTCGCCGCACTCGCCGCGGCAGCCACGCATTGGTAGGTCTTGCCGTCGTTCCTTCGCACCTGGCCGACCGGCGACACGGCGAGCAGCGTCAGGATCTTCGTGGGCTCCCACGGCTTGATCGAGGAGACATCCTCTTGCTCGACGCGAAACAGGGCTCCCACATGCGTGGCCGCGAAGATCGCCGCGCTTGACGTGATCGTGACGACACCGGTGACCGCACTCACCGCGACCTGAATTGATTGGTCGCTGTTCTGCGTGAGAAACGGGCCATCGTTGTACGCGGGCTGCGTGACCGCGAAGGTGGGCGTGATCGCGGTGCGCCGGATCTCGCGCTGCGCGACGCGCTTGCACGTGATGGTGAGCACGTCAGCGCTTTGCGTGAACTGCAGGGTGTCGAGATCGGATTCGAGATACGGAGTCACGTACTCCAGCACAAAAATGCTGATCGGATCGTAGACGCGCACGAAGCCTTCGGTGAACTCCAGCACGTAGGCGGAGTCCTCGGAGAACACGAACGGCACGAGCCGTGATTTCTTGGTGACGCCGAATTTCGTCTCGGCGAGGAAGAACGAGCCCGGGCGATTCATCGCGCAGCCGTGGGGGCGGATGACGAGGTTCGTGCCCTTACGTAACGCCGTGCCGTACTTCGTGAGATCGGTGCGCCCACTGGCAAGCGGGGTGAGTTCCCCGCTCGCGAAGTTGGGCTGCGTGAGCGTGGTCACGTCAGTACCGGCAGGAGATCGACGGCGAATCCGCCTCGGGGTCTTGCTGGGCCTCGTTCATCATCTGCGTCATGGCAGTCAACACGGTCTGATTCGCCATGGCGCGCGCGTACTGCGCGCGGCTTTCTTTCACCTGCATGCCGGGCGCGATGTCGGCGCCGAGTTCCCAGCCGAAGGCATTGTTGAACAGTGCCGAGTAGGTGGCCGTCACGGTCTGCCGAAACACGTAGTACAGATACGCGCTCGGGATGTCGGTCATGATGACGTTGGAATTGCCGTCCGCGCTCGTGCCGATCTGAAACGGCACCTTGGTGGCGCGGACCTGCGGATTAGACAACACCTGGGCGAATGGATAGCTCGACAGCCAGAACGTGGGAGCCCGCAAGCCGCCGGCATCGCACACCGCGACGGCGTGCACGCAGTCCTCGGGGTACTCGTAGACATACGGGTAGCCGGGATACGTGACATCGGTGACCGCGGCGAGCGCCACGCTCTTGCGCGCGAAACCCCACGGCGCGAGTTCCAGGAGTCGGTCGCGCACCAAGGGATACCAGAACGCGCACTGCCGCACCGCGACGTTGGCTTCCACGGCCTCGTCAAGGCTCGTTATGCGGATCGAGCTGCCGGTGCGATACAGCGCGGAATTCGAAAGCGTTACCGGAGTCATGGCCTCACCGTCCAGCGAGGCTAATTCACGGCCTCGGAAATCTTGAGCGTGATCGTCTCGCCGCCGATGGTCGCCACACCGATCTTGGTGCGCGGCGCGTCTTCCTTCGCCATCATCGCCATGCAATCCGCGACAGCGCGCGTGTTGGCTTCGATGGCGGCAATCAGTGGGCCGAGATCCTGAGGAGCCGGCATCGCGGCGCGCATGTCGGCGAGGGATTTCTCCCCCGCCGACGCGCGCTGATCGAACACCGCGGAAGCCCCGCCGATGGCCGCAGTCACGGCCTTCTCGACGGCGGCGTCGATGAGATCGGGCAGCCCGGCCACCAGCTCCTGAAGCTGGGCAACGCTTGCTGCCTTCGCGGTCTCATCGCTCGCCATTTACTTTCTCGCGTCCGCCTTCACGTCTTCCACGGCCTTGAGGGCCTTGGAATTCGGCGAGACCTTCACGACGTCCGTGTCAATCTCGACGATGGTGCCAGCGGCCACGAGCTTCTCGCCATCCCAATACGAGGGACGTCCTGCGTGATCGTGTGGCGCGATGACTTCGAACTTCTTGCGCGCCATCACTGCACCGCAAAGGCAGACGGGTACGACTTCGTGACATCGGCGAAGTCGATGACACCCATCGCGGTGAACGAACCCGCGGTGAGCGGGCCCGTCGCCACGGTATACTGCACGCCGAGATAGCGCTGGCCGAGCGCCAAGCCCTGCGCCGTGGTCTGGTGCGGGATCGGCAAGTTGATCTTCGCTCCGATGACGAGCAGCGCTTTTCCGATGGGGCCGGAGTCGAGGATGATGGTTGGCGAACCCAGGTTGGCCGCCGCCGAGGTGATGAGCTGGAAGCTCACCGTGGCCGCGCCCGCGGCGGTTGCCGCGATGTCCACGGAGATCGAGACATTCAGCTCCTCGCCTGGGCCAATGTCGCGGGCCTGCGAGAGATCGAGCGTGTTGGTGGAAACCGCCGAAGCCGTGACGGCCTGCGCGGCGCTGAAAACGATGTTTGCGTCGGTGATGGACATGATTAGATTACCTGATTAGGTTACGATGGCGAGATGAACAAACCGGCAGGCAAGCAGGCTCACAAACGTAAGACTGATTGCACTCCCGAGGAGTGGGCCGCGCATCTCGCGTGGCACCGTGAATACAACCGAAAGAATCGAGACCGAATACTCGCGCGACTGCGCGAAAAGAACTCGCGTCCCGAGGTGAAGGCGCGCCGCAAGGCGCGAGACCAGACTCCGCATTCCAGAGCGATAATTTATCGCCTGTCGAGAAAGTACCGCACCGGCATGGCACACGAGATGGTTGAGCGCCTTCTCGATCTGCAGCAACACGCTTGCGCGATATGCCGCCGACCGTTCAGCGAAGCCCTCAAATACGGCGCAGATCATTGCCACGACCAAAAGAAACCGCGAGGGCTTCTCTGTCGTCACTGCAACACTGCTGAGGGTCACATCAAACACTGCGGTCTCTCTCCTGCTGAGTTTGGCCGGCGGCTTGCCGAGTATCTCGAAAAGCCGCCGGCTAACTACTGATCTCTAACTGACAAGCGTCTCCGCCAGCGTGAGCTGGTCGACGTTGCGGATGGGGATGCCCTGGAAAGTCAGGCGGCCCTTCATCGGGTTGCCGAACTGGCTGAGTGCATCGTCGATGGCGAGCGCGTTGTTCGACTTGCCGAGCGCCGCGATGCGTAGCATCGAGTACACGGTGCGGTTCATGTAGAACGCGGGGCGGATGTCGTTCCACTTCGGGAAACGATCCATGGCGCGGCTCATCAGGTTGATGATCTGCGTGGCCGCGGTGTTCAACTGCGTGCCGGTCTGCGCGACGAGATCCGAGACGTCGACGTTGGCGATGCGCACTGCGTAGCGCCAGTCCTTGGTGACGAGACCGTTCTCCCACACGAACTGCGTGCGCCACGCCTGGAAGCGACCACCCACCGCATCGATCACGGTGTCCTTGCCGAGGTCGTTCATCTGCAGCCCGGCCTGCGTACCCTTCGGGTACATGCAGTAAATGGTGTCCGGACCCCAGCCGACGAGCCAGATGCTCGTGTTGTCGGCGCCCGCGCCACCGGCGAGGATGATGTTGGCGCCGTTGCCGGCCGTGGTGAGCGAGTAGCGCGTCGACAGACCGGTGTACGTCTTCTGATCGACGCCCACGTTGCCGTAGAACATCGTTGACGTCTGCTGCTGATTCATCGACTCCAGGAATGGCTTGTCTTCCTGCAGGCGAAACGCCTGCGGGTCGCTGGCGAGCTTGACGAGGCGTTCATCGACTTCGCTGTACGCTTCCATGAGCGCCGCGCCTTCGTCGACCTGCGCCGTGGTGCTCTTGGAGGTCGGCACGCCGGCATTGACTTGGCGGAAATAGACGGTCGGCAGACCGGTGCGCACCGTGACGCGTTCGCCGGTCGGCAAGTTGCCCTCGGTGACCACCATGTCTTCGAGGTTGTCATTGGCCTGCGAGAGCAGCTCTGCGACCTTGGCCGCGGAACCGTTGGGATCGAGGCGCTTCGCGGCGTCGTAGAGCGTGAGTGCGCCAGTGGAAAGAGTTGCCATGGGAAAATCCTCAGTGTTTGTTCATGCTGGGATACAGCACGGACGTGAGTGCAGGTTTCTGCGCCGACGCGTCGCCGGGTGCAGGGGGAATGGATTCACCGAGTTTCTGGCCGACATTCCAGAGGAGGTGCACCATGTCCGGGTCACTGTGCAGACCGGCGTCGAGCAGCTTTTTGGCAAGTCCGGGACGGCCGAACTTCGCGAGCGCCATGTTGGCGATCTTCGCGCTGGCCTCGAACTTGTCGCCGCCGAACTCCGGGTCTTCCCGAGTGGCCTTGACCTTGACTGCATCCTCTTTTGCGATTTCCTGCGCAATGGCGGTGTCCCGGGCTTCGATGAGCTTCGGCAACACTTCGAACGACTTGTCGATGAGCTTCTGCGCGTTCTCTTGGCTCAACCCGAGTTCCTTGAACAGCGGGGAATAAGCCTCGATCTGCACGGCGTCGAGTGCTTGGCCTTCGGGGGCCTTGAACTCGTACTTGTCTGGCGCGGCCACTGCGGGCTTTGCCGGCTCACCGGGTTTGGCGTTCGGATCTGCTCCGAGAACCGGAGCGGCAGGAGTATCGCCCGCCTTCGGAGCTGCAACGGGCGGCGCTGCTGCGACGACTGGAGCGGCTACTACCGGAGCTGCAGGTGCAACTACGGGGGCGGCTGGTTCGGCTGGTTTGATTTCGCCTGGCACTGAGAACTCCACGACCTGTCATGGTCGTGGTCGGGAACATATCCCCGTAAGACAAGAGGTTGAACTTTTCGGCGGTAAATATGACAATCGCGTCAGTGCCCGCCAACCGCCGCCAAGATCAGAAACTTCTTACGTCCTCCGAGGCGGCGGCCTACATCGGACTCAGCCACCGCACTTTTCAGCGCATGGTCGCAGAGAACGAACCGATCCCAGCAGTGCTGGGGCGCAAGCGTCGCTGGTACTTGGCCGAAAAGCTCGACGCGTGGTGGAAGTCGCGCGAGCGCTAACTACTTCGTGACGATAGCTCAATGGTAGAGCCGAGGTCTGTGGCGCCTCTTACGCTGGTTCGATTCCAGTTCGTCACCCCAACTACTTTTTCTCTTCCCCACTCAACAGCACGGCGACCAGAATGGCGTCCGCGAACTTCCCGGCGAGAATGCGCGCCTTCAACCACAGACTCACCGAGCGCGCGCCTTCGTTGAATCCCATCACGGCGGCGTTGGTGTGAAAGCTCTGTCGGTGCTCCAGCGCGTAGACCATGATGCCGCGCACGAATCGGCGGCCCCTGGGATCACTCAGCACCCAATTCAAGTCTTCGCTCGCCGTGCGCTCGGCGTCGTTGCTGCGGCGTTTCTGGTCGTCGAGTTTCTTGGGGTCGCTCGACGACTGCGGCTCGTCGCTCATAGCGTATACTCACTCCGCTTAATCACACGGAGTTCGCGATGGAAATATGGACCAAGATTGCGCGCCTTCCTAACTATTACAGTTTCTCCAGCGAGGGGCGCATTCTCAGCGAGTTTGGCGGCAAGAAGCGCTTCCTTGCCGGCGTCGTTGGCCCGACTGGATACCGACGCCTTTGCGTCAAGTTGCCGAACGGCGAGAAAGCGAACGCCTTTGCTCATCGGTTGATTATGGAGGCTTTCCACGGACCCTCGGATCTGTTTGTCAATCACAAGAACGGCGTGAAGCTCGACAATCGCCGCTCGAATCTCGAATACGTGACGCCAGCTCAGAACTCAGCACATGCCAACGATGTACTCGACTCATATGCTCGCGGCGAGAAGAATCCAACCTCACGATTCACTGACGAGCAAGTCAGGAGAATTCGCGCGATGTGCGCAGCGGGGATGAGGCAACGAGAGATCGCGAAACTTTTCGGCTGCGCTCAAGGCACAATCTGCTTTATCAATCTGCGGCAGACATGGGCGCATCTTTAGGATGCGACCGCATCCAGCACTGAACCATCTCCGAGCTTCGCTTGCCCAAGATTCTTGGCTGCTGCCGCGCCTTCCTTGAGCTGCATCATCGCCTGTTCTTGCTGCGCTGCCGCCGCCTGAGCTTTCGCGCGCGCCTCCCTGATCTGCGCGACCTGCGCGTCAGTATTGATGATGGTCGGCACGGTGCCGCTCAGATTCGCCATTTCGTCGATGGCCTGATCGACATTCAGCTTATCGAGCGCGGTGGGCGCCACTCCGGCCTCGGCTTGCTGAGCCGCGAGACCGAGGATGTATCCGGACAGTCGATTCACGCCTTCAACTGCGGCCAAGTTCTGCGCCTGCGCGAGGATCGAGACGTGCTCGATCTTCAGCGCCTGACCCATGAGGGCATCCGGCGGCCGGGGAAACGCGCCCTGCCGCAAGCGGATGGCGAACACGCGATCGATGGTGGAATTCAGCATGGTCGTCGCGGATTCCACGACCGGCCCCAACATCATGAGCTTCTCTTGCTGCTTCGCCGCGGTCTTCGTCGCCGTCTCGTCGGCGTCCTGCTCGCCCTGGATGAACAACGCGAAGATGTCGGCGAAGAACACGGTACGCACGCGCTCCTCGATGCCGTTGATGTCTTCGATCATGCCACTGCGGTCGGGCTTCCACTGCGCGACGGGCTCGAAGCCCACGTTACCCACGCCGGGCTCGACGAAGGTGACGTCGCCGGGGAGCTGGGAGGTTTTCTGATTGCGCAACGATGGGTGACCCTTCATCGGCGGGTCGGCTTCCTTGTCGATGATGATGGCCTTGCGCTTCTCCTGGAGCTGCAACGCCTTCGCCGAACCCAGTGCATCCAGAGCAAGGCCATTGCCATAGCTGTCTCCCTGGTTGAGAGCGAGGCTCGCGCACTGAATCGGGAACTCGTTGAAGCCCGCCTCTTCGAGAATGCGTTCGCCGGCTTCGCGCGACGCCTCGAAGTAGTACGCCAAGAACGGTTTGCCCTTGGCGTCGGCGCGCCCGATGTCGCGCGTGTTGTTGGGGATCACGAGATACACGAGATCGACGTAGGTCTCGCGCTGCTTTCTGATCCACGCGTCGCGGACGTTGGGCGAGATGTTGGCCCAACCCGCGTCATTCGGGTCTTTCGGGTTCTTCACCCACCGCTGCACGATGGCGCGAACCGTCCACTTGAACTCCACGGCAAAGCTGTCGACGACATCCTTGGCGTTGCGCGAGAAGTAAAAGCTCCCCGCGGTGTACGTGCAGCAATGAATGCCCTTCTCGCTGTCCTCGAAGATGCCCATGGCGAGGTTGCCAAAGGTGCCGTATTCCTCGTAACCGACACGCACCGAGCCATAGAAATTCGACTGCGAGAACGTGTTGCGCATGTCGGTTTCGACGGCATACAGCCACTCGCGCACGCCGTCTTCTTCCATCAAGTCATCGGCAACCGTCTTGAGCCTGAACCAGGGACGGGCCTGGGAAGTCGTGCCGACCTGCATGCCTGCGCCGAACGTGCGTCGCGCGATGATCGGCGTTTCGTTGATGATCTTGAGATTGCGCTTGAGCGCCTGGTTGGGGCGTTCGTTCAACCAGCGCCCGCGGAACGGATAGAAGTTGTCGGCGAGGTCGCGCCACAACGGTAGATAGGGCTCGCGGCCTTCCTTCAACGAGCCGAGCACGCGATCGAGCGCGCAGCGCTGACTTTCGTCGTCGTAACCCTCAGCCACTGCCGAGCGCTCCCGCCGCCTGGCCGGTCGGCGAATACCCACCGGTCAGAATCGTCGAGCCCACGCCACCACCGGCCGCGGCACGCCGCACGCGTCGCCGCGCGTTGAGCGCCGCGCCTTCGACGTCGGGAAACACGGGAGGCGGTGCGGGAGGTTTCGGCGGCGCCTGCAGGATGGCTCCCGCGGGGTCGAGCAGCGAGCGCGCGGTGAGCGGCTGGCCGTCCGCGAGATTGGAGGCGACGCGCGCGCCTGGGTTCAGGAAGTTGCCGACCCCGGAGTGCCTGCCCAGCACTCGCGAGGACAGGCTGGTATTCGAGATCAAGCTGCCGACCGTGCGTGCCATGTAAGCCTCCAGCGTCGGAGAATAGCCTCAGTCATCCATCTGCGCCATGAGCAAGAGCAAGGCGATCACGCGACGTCGCGTCGCCTCGCGTTCGGCGAGGATCTCGGCAACGGCCGGCGTGATCTCCGCGCTTAACACCGGCGCGGGCTCAATTGAGGGCTCAATTGAGGTCTCACTTGGGGCCTCAGTTGAGGCCGAGCGGAACACCGGATTCTCGAATTCCATGTCGCGCGTCAGCGCGTCGAGCATGCGGTCTTCGGCCTGCCGGGGTTGTAAAGGGGTTGTGAAAGTCCTTTTTCCCCGGCCATGCCCGCCTAACACCTCAGGAATTGCAGGCGTGAGAGAGATCAACTCGCCGGCCGCCGTCATGAACGACACGCTCGACGCCGTGATCGAGCCGGCGTCCTGGGCGCTCAACAAGCCCGCCGCGAAGCTGCCGGCGATCGACGCGCCCACCAGTAATCCGGTCGCCGTGAGCTGGCCGGCCGCCACGGTTTCAACCACTGCGGCACCAGCCAAGGCGCCGGCACCCGACAACTGGCCCGCTGCGATGGCACCGGCAACCGAGGCACCGACCAGGTTGGCGGGCGAGAAATCGGCCAACACGCCGGCCACGGTGAGCGTCGACACAGACGCGCCTTGCAGCGCTCCCGCGCCCGCGATAAGCGCGGCGGCCACGGTTTCAGCGACGGCAGCACCCTGCAGTGCTCCGGACCCGGCGAGCTGGCCGGCGGCGACAACCGATGCCACGGCGGCGCCCGTCGCGTTGGCGGTGCCCTTGAGGTTGCCGGCGGCAACGGCTTGAGCCACGGCAGACGCGGTGAGCGCACCGGCCCCCGCGAGCTGGGCCGCCGCCATTGTCTCGGCGACCGCGGCGGCGGTGAGCGCGCCACTGCCCGCCAACTGTGCGGCGGCGACCGTGCCAGCGACTGCAGCGCCTTCCACCGCACTCGTGCCAGCCGCCACCGGAAACCCGCGTTGCACGAGCGCGAAACGCCTCGGCCCGGGGTGGTTGCCGGGGCCCTCGGTGTTGAGGCGCACCGGGGCGCCGGCCGCTCCAGCCGCAATCGCGATGACAACGCCACCCCAGCCCGCGACCCCGGTGCCCGCGCTTCTCGTGCCGGTCACGGTGAGCGTGCCCACGGCGCCCGCCGTTACGGCGTCGCGCGTGTCGAGACTCGCCGTCGCGAAGGTGGTCTGCGCGTCGTTCTGTTCGGTGTACGAACCCGGAGCCGTGAAGCCCCAGGTGTCCGTGCCCACCGTGATGTCGAGCATCGAGAACACGGCGATGTCGTCACCGGCCGCCGCGGTGCCCGAGGTGAGCGCAATGCTCACCGGTGTCGCGTTGCCCGTGGTGTTGGGCGTCGCCACGGTGAGGAAGGTGCGCGGGTTCGTGGTGTTGCGACCACTCCACGCCCCAATGAGCATCACGCAGGCATTGTTGACGTTGGTCGTGAACGCGTAGGAGTCCGATCCCGTCGCGATCTTGTCGAAGATCTCGACGTGCGAGCCGTCAGGAACGCCTGACGCGAATCCGAAGCTGCCGCGACTCGTCCAGCCCGTGGGCGGCGTCACGGTGTCCGTGGTGATGCCGTCGAGCACCACGAAGGCCGCCAAGTAATCGTTGGCCGCCGTGCCCGTAGGCGCAGAGCCGGTGAGCGTGGTGCCTACGCCCGCGGCTCGAAGGGTCTGCGATGATGCTCGAAAGGCCATCTAACTACCTCGGCGCAGCTAGATGGCCCCGCTGCCTATGGGGGCCTATGGCGCCGAGTTGCCGCGACTCGTCACCGCGTACTGCTGCAACTGCATGCCGTTGCCCGCGTTGCTGATCGAGAAGCCGCCGAAGAAATCGAGCGTGTTGGCGACCGTGTTGTCGAAGCCCGTACCCACGGCGGGCGCGGTGTCCGGGTAATTGCACGTCGAGCCGCCGGTCGTCGAATCCGCGGCTGCCGTGCTCGCCGCGATCTGCACCATGCGCCCGGTGATCACGGCCTGACCCATGAGATTCGCGAGCGTGCCGTTGCCCACCGCGCGACACGTCAACAGGATCTTGATGTACAGCGGGATCGTGGTGTGCGCGGTCGTTGTCAACACGATGGCGCCGGTGTCGAAGGCGATGACCGAGCCCACCTTGACCTGGAAATTCATGGTGCCCGGCGTCGTCACGATGTTCGAGATGCCGAGCACGGCTTCGACCTGGAGCATGCCGCCGATGCGGAAGAAACTCGGCGGCAGCGTGATGAAGGCATCGCTGGCCGAGGTAGCCGTTGCGCTGGTGAGCAGCGACTTGGCGGTCGTGAAGGTGTTGTAGAGCGTGCCCGCCGTGGGCAGGCTTGCGATCTCTTGCCACCAGGATTGCGAAGCCATCGGCTAACTCCTCACGGCACGGGGATCAAGACTTCGACGAACAGCGAACGCATGATCAGGATGTTGCTCGCGCTCGCCGTTGTCCACTGGCCGGTAAACACGATGTCGTTTGGCACCGTGGTGTCGAGCGCCACGCTGCCCGTGCCGGGAATCGAGATCGCGGCGCCGCTTTGCAGGTTGCCCGTGGTCTGCGCCTTGATCGAGCCGCTGGCTCCCGTCGCGGTGACGGTTGCCACGGTCTGCAGGAACCAGCCGGCATTCGAAAGACTCGGGATGAGCGTGAGCGCGCCGCTGTCGGAGATCACGGAGCCCGCAAGGCCGCCGGCTCGACACCGCAGGCGAAACCCGAGATTGACGAGACCAGTGGAGAACGTGCCCATCGCGGTCAGGCGAATCGTCAAGCCCTCGATCATCGTCGACTGATTCTCGGAGGGCAGCGTGTAGAGCTGATCGAAGGCGGTTTCCGCCGTCGAGTTGGTGATCGCCGCGCTGTCGGCATCGCTCGCGTAGCGGTTCTGAAAGCCGTAGGCGTTCGAGAAATGAATCATGGACATCGGGCCGCCTTGGCGCTGATGCGCTCTTGTTGTTAGGCGAGAGAATCATCTTCAATCCAGCTTGGCGGACAACGCGCCGATCGCAAAGTTCGGCGTGATGCCGGCGCTTACCGCGAGGATGACGTGCTTGTAGATCAGCCCGGCGCCGGTGGTAGTGAGATCGATGGTCGCGCCGCCCGACGTCAGCGCGATCGTGATGTCGTTGCCCGCCACGGTCTTCACGAAGTACACCGTGCCTTCCGTCATGCCGGTGGGCAGGACTGCGGCAGGCGTGGGATAGAACGACACGCGATCGTCGACGATGAGCGTGACCTGGGGGACGGTGATGACGTCGGCAGCCGTTGACGTGAACTCGCCAACGTTTGAGATATTGCCGACCGGGCCGAAGGCGATGATCTTCGAAGCACCTGAGGTCGCAAAGCCAACGGACCAGTGCGTAATCGTGTTGCTGCCGCCAGTGCATGGCGCGAACGTGACGGCGGCGGCGTTGGTCAACGTGTTGGTGGCAACCGTGAAGCCGCCCGAGGTGCGCGCCACGGTGGCGCGCGCGTAGCCGGTGTACGTGGCTTCGCTCGTCGTCTGATCGCCGGCCTCGCCGGGGTCCGCGGTGTGCAGGGCGACAAAGAGATTGGTGAGCGGAGACGCAGCGGCGTTGTCCGCGAGATTGGCGATGGCCGTCGCGTTGAAGATGAGCTTGAGGAGATCGTTTTCCGTCGTGTTGCCGAGACCTGCGATTTGACTATCCTCCTAGCTGCGTAGCCCTGCGTTTACCACTTGGCGCCGAGACTACCTCATCGATTCCTACAAAAACAGGGCCGGACGGCCGGCCCCGAGGATCGAGCGTCAGCTCCTGGAAAGCGGATCGTAGTCGGCGGTGGAGTTCTGCACGGCCTGCAGCCAGTTGGCGGACGCCATGCGATCGACGTGCACGGGTTGCGCGAAGGTCGTGAACAGCGCGTCGGCGTAGTTCGGCGAACGCCCGAGGCGCAGCTTGATCTGGTCTTTGTCCTCAACGATGAGCTTGTCGCCTTTGAAGGTGTACGTGGGCACCGTCATCTCGGCGACGATCTCGGGATTGTTGGGCAGCGCACCGCCCTCTTTGACCCACTGCGTGCCTTCAAACCATATCTCGGCGCGCTTGTTGAAATACTTGGGATTGTTGGGCTTGCCGGCGAACTGCACGTCTTTGGGATCGCGTCCCAAGGATGTCATGGCGTCGATCCACCCCGCGCCGAACCCCCCCGTGCCGTCGACGAACGTGGCGTCCGCCGCGATCTTGCGGTCATCGCCATAGAAGTCATTCCACCGCGTCATCACAACCCCGGCGCCGTGCGTGCTATCCGCGTTGCGCAGCACGACAGGCGTGAAAGCCACGATGCCCTGGCGCGGGTAGATGATCGAGGGATCGTCGCCGAACCGGCCCACATCAACGCCCAACAGGCGGGCCGCGAATTCGTACTTGTCGCGGCTCACGTGTTTGCCCAGCGCGGCGTTCACCTCGTCGGGACCGATGAGCGAATTCATGGAGTGCGGCGGGAACTTGCCGAACACGTTGACGAGCACCCACGGATTGTCGGCGCCGTACTGCTTGATCTGATCGCGCGCCCACTGCAGTGAGACGCGCGGGCTTCTCTTGGGGTCGTCGGGGTCGCCGGTGATCTCGACGACATGCCAGAGGTCGCGCCCCGTCGTGCACGCCGCGTACAGCGGGCCTTCGAGGTGCGTCGGGTTGCCGGCCTGCAGGATGTGCCATTCCTTGGCAGAGGTTCCGATGTTCTCCGAGGTCGCCATCACGGATTGCGGGATGCCGCCGGATTCGTCGACGACCACCATGACGTATTCGCTGTGCAAGCCGCGCAGCGTGTTGCCCTGCTGCTCGGGGGTCGCCGACTTGCTCCAACGTCGAGCCGCCATGTACCAGGTCACGGGATGCTCGCGGCTGAAAATGCGCTCGGCCTGCCATTCGAAGAGTTCGGTGAGCAGCGGCGAGCGCATGCGCCACTTCTCCATCTCTTTCCACAAGTTGTCACGCAGGTTCTCGCCCGAGATCGCGGTTGCGAGGATCTCAGGGTGCGGCCTGGTGAGCAGGAAATTCCACGACAGCCACGCCAAGAGCGCGGTCTTACCAGGGCCAGCGCACGCTTTCATCGCGATGCGCGGCTGGCGCGGGAATTGCTCCAGGACGTCATCCTGCCACGCGTCCGGCGTGACGCCGAAGACATCGCGCACGAACTTGCGCGGGTCCTCGCGCCACGCGCGAATGCGGTCACTTGCTTGGCGTATCGGGTCCGGCGACGCTGCCATTTACCAGTTGCTCCAGACCGATCTTGCCGCTGTGCTCGTGCTCGACCTTCTCGCCGTATTTCTTGGGTTTGAGTTTCGAGGCCAGCCACTTGCGTGTATCAATGCGCACGCGTGAGCGCTGGATGTGCTCGCCGTTCACCTCGTAGCCGCCGCCGCGCTGCTCGCTGCGCTCCATCCAGTCATTCGTGCCGTCGTCGGCGATATCCAGCATTTCCTCGGCCATCGCGTCGGCAGACTCTTCTTTTGCGCGCGCGTATTGTTTCATGAACTCTGGGTATTTGCGCATCCAGGAGAACACCGTGGCTGCGCAAGGCATTGATTCTCTTGAGCACACAGATCTCAGTGATTCACCAGCGGATAAATCGCCACAAATTTCGTCCGCAATCTCCTGGGTGAACCCGCATGGGCGTCCTCCTGCGTGCTTTTCGCGCACCTCGGCGTCAGGCTCTTGAGGTTCTTCGGTCATTTAGCAGCCGCCACGGCATCTCGCGCAGAGTAGAACGGCCCTTTGAAATGCGATGGAAGATTCCAGCGATTCGGGCTGGCAGGTAACAGTTCGATCCGCCACTCGAAGTGCGGAGCGCTGTATCTGCGATCCAGGGTTCCGTCAGCGCGAGAGTTCGTCATCCTGCAGTGCAGGCGGATGTGCGGCTTCATAACGCGGGCCCAATCCTGTCGCCAGCCACGAACCAAAGTCGCGACCAGTGATTCAAACGGGCAAAAGCCCGCAAGGTGGCCACCTTAGGCCGACGACAGGATTCCGCGTTTACACCGCGGTTAGGGCCCTTCTCTGGGGTGTATTCGGTCAATTCATCACCGCGAGCTTCACGGTATGCGAGCCGCAGCCGGTGTCCGCGAGGTCGATGCGCGGGTACATGGTGAGCACCTGGGGGGCGAGCTGCGGGCCCTGGATGCCCATCTGGATGGCGTGGATCGCAACAAGTTTCGGCGGCTCGGCGCGGCACTGCGGGTAGATTTCCCCGCCCATGCCTGGGCCGATCGAGCAGTGCATGCAGCTATGACAGCCCTTGGCAGGAAGTTCTGTTTGCTTGGCGTTGAGCAGTGGGAGGTCGTTCATGGGGCTCTCATTGTGCGGCGCGCGGTGCACGCAAGGCAATCAGGGCGCGACGTAGCGTCTTCTTCCAACCACCGGGCGAGCCCTTGAGCTTGGCGATATCGGCGCGGCGGCGACGCTTGACGGCATTCCTACCGAGGTTGCGCGGAACTTGTTTGGCGCGCTTCTTCACAGCGCGAGCCGTGACAGGAAGTCGGTGAGCCCGCGGTTCACGTCGACGGCGGCGGCGGTGAGGGCGCTGATGCGATCGCCGAGCGGCGAGAGTACGGGGCGCGGCGTGACAGCCTGAGCATTCTTCTCTGCCATCGCTGGGTTCATGACGGATTGGCAGCGATCGTGGATCGAGCCGCACAGAGCGCGCAGCATCTGCAGTTCGCGGTCGAGTTCGTTCAACTTGCCGTCGATCTGCGTGATCTCCACTTGCGGGGAGGCGGGGGCGTTCAGTCCAGGGGATGCAAAGCTCATGGTGATTTCCTTTGCCGCAGTGCGGCGGTTACTTTTCCAAACGTGCGGCGATCGAGCAGAGCGCGCCGCTGATGATCATGGCGGCGCCCCACGCCATCCAACCCATGTTTGGATGTTCGATGTCACGCATGCCGATGAGACACAGAAGCATGCCAACGGCGGTATCGAGTGCGGCAACAATGCTCACGCCGTTACGTTCTCGGGACGCCACGGCATGAGATCCCAGTCGCCTGGCGTGAAGTCGACGCGCGGCTCGGCGTCGCCATCGCTCGGCGGTTTCTTGAGGCACATCTCGCTTTCGAGCGCGTAGCTGTGACTCGGGTCGCCGTCCGCCATGATCTTGTAGAAATATCCCGGCGGCTCCTGCGCGTATGGCGGCAGGTTCTTCACGACGTCATCCATCCACTCGGGAAGCGCGAGGATCGTGCACTCGATGCCGCGGTACATTGCGGGCTCGACGTGCTCTCGGAATACGCAGATGTCTCCCACCTTGAAGTTCATGGAACGATCCCCTTCTTCGCCGCGTAGTCCTCGCGATTCGCGGCGTTGATGTTAGCGCGATGCCGCTCGCGATACGCGGCCATGGTTATTAGGCGGTGCGCACGGTTGTCGACGTAACGCCGCCTGGCTTCGGCTTTCTCGTGATCGCGGTGCGCGAGGTATCGATCGCGCAAATGGCTCTGCCGGCGCTCGCCGTTCCTCTCCTGCCACAGCCACATCAGGATTGCCTTGCGCAACCAGCGCCAGCCGTCTTGCGCAATCTTCTCGCGGTAGCGGGTGTCGCGAACGACCTTGGTGCGCTTTTGGGCGGCGAGGCTCATGTGAGTTCCGAGAACGCGTTGAGGAATTCCCTTCGAGCCTCGTCACGAAATACGAACTCATCCACGAGTGAGTGGAAATCATCGCGCACGGCAAACCACTCACCATTTATTTTGTGATGCGCCAGCAGCTTGTGAAGTTCTGATTCCGAGGAATGGGCATCTTTGGCAGAGTCGTAGTCAAGCGTGAGGGCTAATTTCATCGGGAATGGGCAACCGGCCTGCAATTCCTTCAGTCGCTGCTTTGGATTCTTGGCTTTCCCGATCTTCACGAGCTTGTTTCCAAAACTAAGGCAGACGGCGAAATACACATACGCGGCATTAGGAGCTTCTGACCTTCGGTCAGACTCACCTTGGTTTGAAGACTCTTGCATTTGAGAATCCGAAGACGCTGTAGAAATCATTTGCCGAGGGTCGCTGAGTTTCGGAACGGATGAGCCTCCGCAGTTACGCAGATGCTCGTCCGTTCGATCTGCCGATGGGCGATCGCTCGTTGCCTGCTTCATTCGGGATTGCTCCCGCTCGTTGTCGCGCTCCCAGGCTCTACACGCTGCGCGCTCCGTGGCCGAGTCCCACAGTACGGAGTCTCGTCTTGAACCCTGCCGTGGATGCCCCGACAGCTCAAAACAAGCGGTAATGACGTGTAGTTGATTGACCGACGCTGGGTAGGTAGAATCCCACTCGTCAGTACCGCAATACCGACATTACTCGCGCTCATTCGAGTACGCAAGGGCCCCGAAAGGGGCCTTTCGCGTTTTGCGGTCTGCGAGATCACTTCTGTTTCCATTCCCGCCACCCCTGCGAATACGCGTGCAAGGCGAGCTGCAGCGCGTTGGCGAGGCCCAACTTGCGACGCGCGCGGGTCACGAAGCAGGACACCGTGCGCATGTCGAGACCGAGTTCCAGCGCGATGGTTTTGTTGAGCTTGCCGGCGGCGAGCATGGCGGCGACCTGGTATTCACGGGTGCTCAATAGCTCTCTTTCTGACACCAATTGTCGCGCCAGTGGTATAACGCGCGCATCCTCCTGGGCAATCCCAATACGCGACAATGCCCGGCCGGTGGCCGCGGTGTCGACGGATGCCGCGGCTTTCATCCGCGCACCATGACGTACCTGGCGACCCTGGAGCGGCCCACGCGGATGAGCTTGGACCGTATGGTCCAGCGTTTCCGCAGCCCGTGGATGCGCGCGGCTAGCCTGCCGATGCCGAACTTGCGCAGCGCCTGAAGCGGGGTGATGGAGTGGCCGGCGGCGAGGTGGCGCTGCAGGGCGATTTCTTGCGTGACGCGGCTCACGGCTTCACCCTCGAATAGAAAACCTTTTCCCCCTTGCACCCCGTCGAGAGCTTGCTGGTCTCGCGCACGCCGTACTCGCGTTTCGCGTAGTCGAGCGCGCGGTCGAGGCCCATGGCTCCCAGCTTGCCGAACCTGCGATACAGCTCGGTGCGTCCGGTTTTCTTCTTACGCGACGCGCCCAGGTACTCCGCGATGCGCCGCGCCGCCTTCATCTCTCGATCGGTTGTGTTTTCCATAGTTGTGAGGTTAGCACCGAAAGATCAAGATTGCAAATCTCTGTAGAACGGCAGAGAATGCACCTCGTTGAGAAACTTTCGGGAGAGACAGATGAGCTACGGATTGAAAGTGACAGCGCCCTTCCTCGTGAAGGGCAAGTGGGCCTGGCCCACCTGGATCGACGCGAAGTGCGGCGGCAACAAGCACGCCGCGATCATCGACAAGGGCAAGGCGCTCGGCGCCACCGCCTGGGACTTCGGGCAGGCTGATGTCGAACTCGTGAAGGTGGCGTCATGAAACTGAGAAAAGCCATCGCCTACGCCTACGCGACCAGCAACCACGCCGTGGAGCTGGGGCACGGCAAGACTGGCTGCTACTACGTCAGCCAGAGCGCGCGCCACGCCAGAGCCTACGGTGCGGTCTCCGAGGCAGAACGCATCATGGTCCTGCTGGTCGACGCGCTCGACGAGAGAAGCCGGGCGCTGAGTGGCGCAGCGCTGTTCGCGCGCAAGGGAAAGATTCCCAACACTGGCGTGGTCGAAAGATGGACCGAGCTGGGGAATGGAGCATGAGCGAGCAAGACGTTTGGCAGTGCCACCTCGCGTTCGCGAAACTCGAATTGCTGGAGCTGCAGGCAGGACGCCGCGGCCTCACGCAATGCCCTGGAATCGAGGCCGTCGCCGGGGCCATCGCCATCGCAAAGCGGGACGCCGAAACCGACGCCCAGATGCGCGCCGGCATGCGGCAGCTCAAAAAGGATGGCGGGCTGTGACCTTTTGGCGCTCCCTGCACCTCGCGACCGCCGTCCCCATGCCGCGCTGCACGTACATCGGCGAGATCCCACGTCACGCCACCATCGATTCCGGGCGCCGCGCCTTGCTCATGGTGGTACATGACCGCGTGGACTACGCCGCGATGCGCGCCGCCCTGGACATCGGCTGCGCCAATGCGTGGCCGCACATCGAACTCGCTGACATCGAGGCCCACATGATTCCCGCCAAGCTGCAACCGCCCCTGCTCCTCGAAGTGCCGGCCGACATGCCGGTCATCCGCATCATGGAGGCGCTGGCATCAGCCGGTCTCACGCTGCTCGACACCGGCAAGGCGAACCGGCTACGCGTCGAGAAGATCGAGGATCATTTGCGGTACAGCTCGAATCCGTCGAAGTAGATCGTCGGGCTGTCTTTCGGGCCGGTCATCGTAAAGCCCAGCGATTCGAGATTCTTGGATTGCTCGCGCCGCAAGCGATCGTAGTCAGACTGACTGCACGCCACGCGCTTGCAGGCCGGCTTGTTCTGTTTGAACCAGGCAACCAGCGGCACGAGCGCGGCCTTCACTTCCTTCGGACTGCGGCCTTCTATATCAGCCATCGGTGTTCTCCTGCTCGCATGCCGCCTTGGCGAGTTCCGGTGATGTGAAGGGCGTGCCGGCGATCGGCGTGGCGTGCGGCTTCGAGAGGCGCCACGCATCAAACACCGTCTTGGCGCCATGCGTTTCGCTCACGAAGAACTGCCCGCACAGCGAGAACCAGCACGCGCCGCGGCGCTCCCATTGCAGGCTCACGCCGCCGCCTTCTTTCGCAGTCCCAGGTAGATCAGGATTTTCTTGCCGTAGCCGCTGCGGTTGCCTTTCAGCACGTCGCACAGGTACGCCTCACTGATCCCGATTTCTTCGGCCAGCTCTCTTTGTGTGCGGTTGCCGAGGCGGCGCACGAGCATCTCGCGAGGTTCTTTCATCGCGGCAGCATACACCGCCATTAGCGTATTGCAAACTATTCGCGAAGTGCGTAGGATCGCGCAATGACATCCGGGCGCCTCGTGGGCCTCCTACTAATCGCAATCGTTCTGCTGCTCGCTTGGGCACGCGGACGGGAGTAACAGATGAACGAAACCGTGATTCACGTCGAGCCGCAGGTTGCGAAGCGCGAGCGCGCGCTGGTCCCCATCCAGTTGAGCGCCGACGCCACGCCGATGCAGATGGTCGCCGCCGCGGTATCGCGTGGCGCGACCATCGAAGAGTTGAAGCAGCTCATGGATTTGCGCGACCGCTACGAGGCTAGCGAGGCCCGCAAGGCGTTCAACGAAGCGTTTGCGGACTTCAAGGCCGAGGCCGTGAAAATCGTCAAGCGCACCGAGGTGAAAGACGGGCCGCTCAAGGGCAAATTTCACGCCAATCTGTTCGACGTGGTGGATGGCACCACGCCGTTCCTATCGAAGCACGGGCTCACCATTTCTTGGCGACTGTCGAAGGACGAACCCACGTGGATGGAGGTCACGTGTACTTTGCGTCACGCCCTCGGGCACTCCGAATCGGTCGCCATGGGCGGCGCGCCAGACACCGGCCCGGGACGCAACGCAATCCAGGCGCGCGGCAGCACGAAGAGTTACCTCGAACGATACACGGCGACCGCGATTCTCGGGCTGGCGGCGCAGGACGCCGACACGGACGGCGCGGCGCCGTATGAGCGCGTGAGCGAGGAGCAGGCCGCCAATGTCCAGGCGTTGATCGAGGAAGTCGGCGCCAACAAGATCGCGTTTCTCAAGTACCTCAAGGTCGACGCCATCGCAGACATCGCCGCCGACGCGTACCGCGACGTCATCCGTCTCCTCGAAGACAAGAGAAAGAAATGATTCAGATTCTCAACTGCATTCAGGGCGAACCCGAGTGGTTCGAAGCGCGCCGCGGGCTTCCCACGGCATCCGAGTTTTCAACCGTACTGGCGAAGGGTAAGGGGGGCGGTCCATCCCTCACCCGCAAGAAATACCTCCTTACCCTCGCCGGGGAGATCCTGACGGGCGAATGCGTGGAAACCTATAGCAACGTCCACATGGAGCGCGGCCGCGTTATGGAGGCCGAGGCTCGCGACCTCTACGCATTCAAGACCGACGCCGAGTTGACGCGCGTCGGATTCGTGAAGAACCTGGAATGGATGGCCGGGGCGAGCCCGGATTCCCTGATCGCCGAGGATGGCGGCATCGAGGTGAAGACCGCGCTGCCCCACATCCAGCTCGAACGCCTCGACGATGACGTCTTGCCGCCCGAGCATCGCGCGCAATGCCAAGGAATCTTGGCGGTCACCGGCCGGCAGTGGATCGATTTCGTGTCGTACTGGCCGCGGCTGCCGCTGTTCGTGAAACGCGTCGAGCGCGACGACGCCTACATCGCGGCGCTGAAAAGCGCGGTGGCCGAATTCAACGCCGAACTCTCTTTACTCGTGAGGAAATTTCAGTGAGTCAATCGCAGGAAATCACGCTGATCCAAACCGGATTGGCGAGCATGGATCGAGTCGCCGCCGGCATCGCGGAACTCACGACCAAGTACAGGGGCGTGATCTACGAGGTAGTGACGTCAGAAGGCATGGAGGCAGCGCGCGAGGCGCGACGTGCCATCAAGGCGCCGCGCGTCGAGGTCGAGAAGATCCGCAAGGAAGCCAAGGCGCCGATTCTGGAGCTGGGCCGCAAGCTCGACGCCGAGGCGGCGCGCATCACCGGGGAACTGGAGAAGCTGGAGAACCCCATCGACGCACAGATCAAGGTCGAGGAGAAGCGCATCGAAGCAGAACGTCAGGCCAAGATCGCCGCCGAGGTGAAGCGCGTCGCCGACATCCACGCGCGCATCCGCGACATGTCGAACGGTATCACCCTGCTCTGCGCCACGACCCATCTGAGCGTGCTGCAGAAATGGATCGACGAGACCGAGGCCATCGCGATCGACGACTCGTTCGCCGAGTTCCGGGGAAACGCCGAGATCGAAAAGGCCGATGTACTGCGCCGGCTGCGCGAGCTGTACGTCGCCGCCAAGGCGCACCAGGACGCCGAAGACGCCTTGCGCGCCGAGCAGGCGCGACTCGCTGCGGAACGCGCAGAACAGGAGGAACGCAACCGCGTCGAACGCGAGCGCATCGCGGCCGAGGATGCCGAGCGCCGCCGGGTTGCGGATCTCGATGAGGCCAACCGCCGCGAGATCGCGCGCGCCACGCAGGCCGCCATCGATACCGCGAATGCCGCCGAGTCCGAGCGTCTCGCCGCCCAGGCGCTCGCGCTCGCCGACGCGCAGCGTGAACTCGACGCGGAGCGCGAGAAGCTGGCGCCGCCAGTCGTCACGCCTCCCGTCGCGGAGAAGCCAGCCGAGTGCCCGTATCAGTTCGCGAGTTTCCCGCGGCCCACCTTTGAGCAGATTGTGTTCTGCGTTGGCGAGCGCTGGAACGTGTCCGACGAACAGGTGCGCACCTGGATTCAGCCCGTGCCGGAGTCGGAGCGCTGAGTGGCGGAAGTATTCCTACGCCGCACGCTTTCTGGATTCTCGCCGGCTGACGAGGCGAGCGCCGAGCTATGCCGCAGTTTCAAGATCAACGAGACCTATCGCGCCGACATCGTGCGTCCCCGCAACGGCCCGTGGCATCGCCGATACTGGAAGCTCGTGAGCGTGGTCTACGAGAACTGTGAGCAGTTCGCCAGCGCCGAGTTGCTCCACGGATACCTCAAGCTACGGTGCGGTGTCTCGACGCCAGTGGCGAGCCTTGCGACTGGCGAGGTCTTCATGGTCCCAGGATCAATCGCCTTCCACCGCATGACGCAGGAGCAATTTGAGGCGTTCTGGACGAAGGTGGTAGAGGTGGTGACGACGGAGATTATTCCGGGCCTAAATGCCAAGGATCTCTCTCAAGAGATTGAGAAGCTCTGCGGGCTGGCAGGATGAGCGACACCCCCACCAAGGCCGACCTGGAGCGCTTCCGCAAGCTGCAGGAGCTGGGCTGCATTTGTTGCTTATACGCGGGCAGCGGATACCGGGCGCCTGACATTCATCACTGCCTCAGCGGCGGCCGGCGCATGGGTCACCAGTACACGTTGCCACTCTGCCCAGAGCATCACCGCATCCCGAGCACTGGCGCCGTCGTCGGCCCGGGTCTCGCCGATGGCTCGCGCGTGTTCGCCGCGAAGTGGGGCACGCAGACCGAACTGCTCAACGAAGTGAACAGGTTGATCAGTGATTTGTAGCTGCCCGCTCATGTGGACACCGATCCCCGGCGGCGCCGTGCTCACGCGCTTCGCTCTCGATTCGCAATGCCCAACGCACGGGCGCCCGATTGATGGGAGCAGGCCGGAGTCTCCTGCGGTTCGTCATTCCGCAAACAACCCGGTCAGCCCGACGCAGGTCCAAACGGCAAACATCTTGCCACTCCCGCCTGGGGTCGAGCCGTGGTCCGCTGCGAGAACGCGGCTAGATTCGGACGATGAGATTTAGTTGCACATTCGCTATGCGCGAAGTACACTCTCTCCCGCCGCCCCACAGGAGCCAAGCGAGATGAACCTGATCTGCTCTGTCTGCCACACCGCCAGCCCCGACGAGTTCGACTGCTGCCCATGCGGCGGCCGTCTCCTCGCCCCTTCGATCTACCTTGCCCGTTGTGATGCCGAAGCCGACCGCATTGACGAGATGTGGTCGGCGTTCCACGCGGTGAAAGAGGCGGAAGCGACGTACAGCGAAGGCGCGTTGTTCAAACGCCAGGCCTCGTAAACAACAACTATCTACCGGAGCCACGCGAATGGAAATCACCGAAGTTCACGCCAAGCGCATTCTCGAATTGCTGTCCCATGGGCTGGTCAGTGGCCTCGGCACTCCCGAGCCTGGAAAGATGTGCATCGAGGCCGTAGTGAATCACGCGCTCGGTCGCCCCCACGGCGACGACCCAGGCTGCGTCCATGAATCTCTGCGCAGCCTGAAGATCCGGCTGAACGATTCAAACTGGTCGAGCAACGCGGCTCGCGCCAAGGGACTCACGCGACTCGGCCTCGCCCAGCTCGGCAGTAAAGGCGTGCTCGACACCGAAGAATTCCGTCAGCGCGTCAACACGCTGCGCATTCAGATGCTGGTGCCGATCCGATTTCGCATCGCCGCCAAGAAGCAGAAGACGGCCGAGCATCGCGGGTTGTTAGAGGCGGCGGCTTTGATGCTGGAGCAGGCCCCGACCCGAGACAACTGCATCAAGGCGCGGGATACGGCGAACAACGTCTACAAGGCTGCGGATGAGGCTGCGGATGCGGCTGCGTATGCGGCTGCGTATGCGGCTGCGTATGCGGCTGCGGATGCGGATGCGGATGAGGCTGCGGATGCGGCTGCGGATGCGGATCGCGATAAAATTCTCTCCGACTTTGCCGAAGCCGTCGTCCAGATCCTCATCGACATGAAAGCGCCGGGCTGTAAGTGGTTAGAGCTTGCTCCCTTGGCCTCGCTCACCAATGAGCGGGTGTCGTCATGAGCACAGTAGCGCAGCCGACGCCGAGGCCGTGGAGCGCAGACGGCTTTGATGTTGAAGCGGGATTGACGACCATTTGTACCACCTACCAGTGGGCTCATGGAATTGATCCTTACGGCGTCGAGAACAGCGAGATCGCGCAAGCCAACGCCGCCCACATCGTCCACTGCGTCAACAGCTTCGACGCCCTTACCGAAGCGTACAAAAAGCTTTTGCGGCATGTGCGCGACATCAGCAGCGTGGTGTCGTTCGTCGGGCGCGAAGGCTCTGGCGATGAGATTTGCATCGACGGTGAGAAAGCGCGCGAAGACTGGTGCCCGATGTGTCGCATCGGTGAATGCGTTCAAGACGCCCTCAAGGTGTCGCCGTGAACCTCTACTGCGCCGATTGCTCAACGCCGCACGACCTGGATCTCGACGAGTGCACCCACTGCGACTGCGGCGGAAAGCTGATTGCAGCTTCCGTGCATCGCGCGCGCCGGGAAGCCGAAGCCGATCGCATCGATAGGGCGTGGGAGACGTATCACGCGTCAACGGATGAGCCGCGATACATGGTCCCCGGCATTGCACTCGGTTTAGTCGCCACGCTCTGCGGTGCTGTCGCGCTGGTGGGGATGGTGGTCACGTGAGCCGCTACGAATCCTTACAGGAGATCCCGATGAGAATCTATCTACTGACGTTGCTCGCTTTCTGCTCGATTGCCTGCGCACAGACGGCGCTCGATCCCACGCAGAGCGGTGCGTATCCCGCCTTCCCCACCTTCGCTGACAAAAGCTGCGGGCACGTCACGTTGAGCGTCGAGCAGTACGACGGCGCTGTTGCGATGGTGCGTGCGGTGACGACTTGTCCCGGCAGTGGGCGCGGTAGCAAGGCTCGCACCTGGCTGTACTGTACCGCGGTGGCGACGCCTGACGGGTACACGATTGTCGTTGGTGAACGGCAGCTCGTCACGTCGTGGGTGTTTGGGAGCGCGCCGATGGCGTGTCCGGTAGCGGAGAACAATCATGGGGCGTGAGATTCGCAGAGTGATTCCCAACTGGGAACACCCAACCAAGGAATTCGACCGTATTCGTGGCAGGGAGACCGACTACCAGCCGATGTTCGACGAGCCCTTCGATACCGCGATGGACGAGTGGTATGCGAACTGGAAGGCGTGGAAGCTAGGCAACCCTGACTTCGATAAGCACGGCAAGGATCACCCGAACTACTGGGACTGGTCCGGCGGCCCGCCAGATCCGCAGTACTACCGCCGGAACTGGAAACCGGAAGAAATGACGTGGTGGCAGATGTACGAAACGGTTTCCAAGGGGACGCCGGTCACGCCGCCATTCGCAACTGACGTAGAGCTAGTGGACTACCTCTGCAAGCACGGAACTTTTTGGGATTCCACCCCTTGGAAGCGAACGAATGCGGAGGCGTTCGTTAAGTCTGGATGGGCACCGTCAATGATGGTGTATGCCGGGAAAATCTACACCGCCGAAAACATGGCCGAAGTGCCATGACCATCCAACTACCCGGCGTGCCGGGGAGGGAGCAGAACAAGTGAACATCTACGGCCAACACGGATGGTCTTGCCCGTATTGCGGGCTTGCTCATGCGCCGAGTGTGCTGACCTGTCCGGCTACGGTCACGTATTCCAACAAGATTCTGACTCGCACGGATTGCGGATGCCCAGACGGTCATGAGCGGCATTCATGCTGTTCTACTGCTTGTCCGCGAGCCGGCTTCGTTAAACCGGAAGAGCGGACGTGAACGCCTTACCAGAGGAGCCACAGGCTAAGTTGCCCAGCGATCTCGCGCAGCACATCACGTTCGAGGGCTGCGACTACGTGCTGATGTCGCCAGAGGATTACGACGCGCAGGCGGATGAGGTGCGGCGATTACGTGAGGCGCTGGAAGGGAATCTGGAGCCGCTGACCTCGGCGCAAATTGAGCTGCTGCGGCAAAAATCATTCGTTCAGGGAGCGGCTTACGCGCTAGCCACCATTAACCGCAATCACGATCAGCCAACGATGGTTGCAGAAGTATTAATTGCACTCGGCGTGACTACTGCCGTTGAACTAGGCAAGAACGGCGTTGAACTTTATGACATTGATGGATTGCGTGACGCACTTGAATACATGCGGCGCAGAGGAATAGCCACGAAACGCCAGCGCGCCGCCCTCACGCCGCGCGGGAGCCGGACATGATCTCGGCGGAGAGGTTGGAGGATCTGATCTACTGGTTAGACCGCAAGTGGAATCGCCACAAGGAAGAGGAAGACTTGGAAGCAGCCAACGCGTTGCGTGAGTTTTCGAAGCTTCGCGCCCAGGGGTTGAGCCAGGAGGATAGAGAGGCGCTGCACGAAGCTGCGGATTTCATAGAGCCGAGGCTTATGTCGTCCACCTTGGCGACATCGCGTGGCCACGAAATAGCCGCCATCCTCCGCCGCCTGGGAGGGCAGACATGAGCGTTCTTGTAGCCGCGCTCTACGTGCAAACGAACGGCTGCTACTACGGGCTTCCTGACGTGGACCCGTGGGATGTAGATAGGGACGCGCGTAAGTACGCGGGCCCGTATCCAGTTGTCGCGCACCCGCCGTGTCAGAGATGGGGGAAGTTCTGGGCCGGCCAACCACTGCATATCAAGCGCACTGGCGAACGAAAGACCAAAGGCGATGACGGCGGGTGTTTTGCCGCAGCACTTCAGGCGGTGCATACATATGGCGGCGTGATCGAACATCCCGAGGGCTCCCATGCGTGGGGCCATTTCGGCATGAGGCGCCCCCCGAGAGAAGGCGGCTGGGTTGCTGCGGAAAGTTGCGGCGGCTGGACTTTGCGTCCTGGCTGGACGTGCTGTGTTGAGCAGGGCAGTTACGGCCATTACGCACGCAAACCGACTTGGCTGTATGCGGTCGGCGTCGATCTGCCGGAACTCAGGTGGGGCAAGAGCGAGGCCAAGCTAGACCCCCGCGTCATCGAGCGCATGGGGCTGAAGCGGGCGAAACGGTTGGGCGAGGTTGGAGCACGAGGGGGTGGCAAGGACCGCGCTGCGCGAATCGGTACGCCGCCAGAGTTTCGCGACCAGCTTCTAGCTATTGCTCGAAGCGCAATCAGTATGTCGGAGGCCGCATGACCACCCGCCCCACAGTCGAGGGAGTGAGTGAGAACCTGTTCGAGTCCGCTGTCGAAGCGCTGGGCGATCTAGCCGACTATGCCTACAAAAACGGGTATCACGAGTTTGGCTACGATCCCGTACAGGTAGTAATTGACGCTCGCGAAGCCGCCAGCCAGCAGCTCGCCGATGTGCTGACGAAAGATCGGCTCAAGACCAGTGAGATAAACATTCTCACGGCAGAGAACCGCAAGCAGACGCAGCAGCTCGCCGAGATGCGCGAGGCTTTGGAACGGATTGCTGCGTCACACGGCGCGTCCGATCATTCATGCTCGCGCCGCGGCATAGCCGATGCGGCATTAGAGCGGTTCGCAGCTCATGAAGCGGTATGCAAACACCCACCAGACAGCGTTACTTGGGATGACAGCGACAAGTTAAACGCGTTTTGGAGATGCGGGGACTGCCTATCTAGAATCCGCTACGGGGAAGTAGATGGCGATCCGCTCGATATCTCTCACCCAGTAGCCTATCCCGCCTCTCCCTCGCAGCCCGAGCGGGGGAAGTGTGCAAAGTGCAATGGATCGCGCCGTGTGCTCGTGGATCATGGGCAGCAACGCGACCAGTACGAACAAGCATGTTAAGGGGACTATTTGAAATAAGGCAAAGACAGCGCCTTACCGTTGAGACGCTTGGCCTCGAAGTTCCTGGTGCAGAGTGGGAGTTTGCCGAATAGACTTTGCCGACTTGCCGCCGTTAGCGGCTCTGAACCAAGCGCCGATGTAAATCGGTAGCAACCGCGGGCCGACGCGGGACAATCAAATATAGGCCTTCACCTACTGCGAATCCACATCTGACATGCCGCAAGCGTGTTCCTGTTCTCTTCCGCTTCTACTGCGTATTGGAGGAGGTCGGCTGAGGGGTCGAAAGTATCGAGCGCATCCGCTTGACCGTCGTGTCCTTCGGTGCCTGTAGGATCGACTGCGGAGGCTGTGGCGGGGCCGGACACACCGGTGGTGGTGCTTGGCATCCTGCGGCAAGAAAGGTGAGGCAGAGGCTTAGCGCGCTCCAAATCCAATGCTTTGTTGGCATCGAGTAACTGCTGGTCGATCTTGGCATTGAGTTCGCGTTCATGTTTGCGGCTTTCCTGTTCTGCAAGTAGATCAGCCTTCGACTGGGTAAGTTCTATAGCCAATGCCTTGGCATGCTTTACGGCAATGTGTTCGCGCCAGATGAGGAAGCCAATGGCGAGCGCAATTGCGGCGTAGGCATAGAGGCGAAACTGACTCAGGCCGAACATGCTAAAATCCTCTCGCGCTGTGCCCAAGCTGATTCACAAGGCGTGGGAAGTAAGGCGGTTATGGCGAAGTGAACGGGTGAATCCGGCGCCAACACGCAACGAAACCAAGGCGGGAGTTTGACTACCGCATCTTGTCCAGCGCTACTCACTTCCTCGGCCTTATCGTCACAGGCCCAAACCAAGTTTCCATTATCATCACAGATCCTTCACGATATCGATGAACCTCAGCAAGTCGTTCACGATTACGCCTTTGCGTATTTTCCGCACTTGGCAATAAGGACAACACCCTCTGCCGGTTTCGGTACGACAGAGGAGCGGGGGCGGGAGATCGCAGTATAGCCGTCAGCCGTAGCCCGGGTTTTGTCGCACTTTGCTCCAAGGCGAGCTGTGCCAGCTTTTGAACCTCTGAGAAAGACGAACCGTCCATAATCAGACCTCACGTTAAAAGCTGTAGGCTCAACTACAGTTAAGTCTGTAGGTGGGCTGGGAGTCGTATCCTGCGTGACTGTCACAGCAGCCGTGGCATTTGCGCTCAACGCAGCAACGGTCTTGGTCGCGATGTTCGATTTAGCGGATTCCTTTCCAGTTGAGCTGATCGCAGTCACGGCGAAGAACCAGCTTCCATTCGCTACATTCATTACCGCTGTTCCCGAAGCCGGAGCTGTCACCGTCATCGCCTGGCTCAGGGTCGTCGCCGAGGTCCCAAAATAAACCTTGTAGCTCGCAAGGTTCGTCAAAGGAGAGTTGTCCGAATTCAAAGTCGGTGGGGTCCACTGAATTGGAACCGTGACAGTCGTAGGGAAAACACACGTCAGCACATAGCTTTTGCTAGCAGTGACTGCTACAAAACTCTGATTACCACTAGCTCCCTTACTCCCGGTCCAGTCACCTGATGCTGTACAGCTCGTTGCTGTTGGTGTCGTGGACCACGTGAGGGTTACCGGTGTTGAACCGATGGCGGATGTCGGTGCAGCGGTAAGCGTAACGGTTTGGGCTTTCGCAATGCCTGTCAGGCCGACAATGACTGCGAGAATGCGGATGAAGTCTTTCATGGAGTACCCTTAGAAGTATTGATGAAACCTCGCCAGAAAGTGCATAGCGCAATGGTCGCCATGTAGTACTTAAGGTGTGCTGGAGGGATGATTCCATCAACAGCAGCTAGAGCCGCTATTGTACCCCCAACAAAGCCAAGGATCTTGGTTCCGTGATTGTTCCACCAGTTCAATGGATTCATTGCCATTCTCCACTACGCATTTGAATTGCTAGACGAGTTGCTCGTATACCTACTTGCTGGGCCCAAGTCGTGCTCAACATGTTGGAAGCTGCGGCTTCATAGTCACCATTGCGCACTTGGTTAAGGAAGTTCGGCCAATCCTTGATGCCGTCATTATCGAACGGCTCAAGACCTAGATTGAAGGCCATATTGATCAGCACGCCTTGTCGTGCGGGATCGAGCTGAGCAATCCACGGCAGGTCGCGATAAAGAGCGCCAGTCGTTTCGCGAATGTCGTAGTCGAGCAGTGCGTCGATGATGGAGTCAGGAAGCCTGCCGCCCTTGCGAGCATCGATGAGATGGCCGACACCAATGGTCCAGTAGCCAAGCGAGTCTTGGTAAGCAGATGGCTTTCGCCCTTCATCGCGGATGAGTTGAACGCGCAGCTTTTCGGAAATCTCGGTCATACGATCCCCGACTTTCGTTTCAGCACGTCGATCCACGCCTCGTGTTCTGTGACGCGATTCGCGATGTCATGCTTTGCATGGCGCAGGCGCAGGACTTCTTCCTGCAATTCCTTGATCTGCGCGGCGTGCACGGCGAGACCCACGGCCATACCGCGTTGAACGCCGAAGTAACCCGCGATCCACGGACCGATGAGCGCGACTACGGCGAGTGCGATCTCGAAGCCCGTAGGCATCAGAAGATCCAGGCGCCTGCAACGAAGCAGGCAACGCCGAAAGCTAGTACCGCGTGCCAGAGCTTCACGCTGCCGCTGCGGTTACAGCCAACGCTGAGCGCGGCCTTGAGGTTGCGAATGATCACACCGCCGTCACTTCCGCCCATGCGCCTTCTCCTTTCCAGTCATGCGTTCAAGATTTCCAGTAGGCCCGTGCTGCGTATCGCCTGGCACCTTCCAGCCGTTCAGCATTGCGTAGGATTCCATATCGATGAGCCTGCGTTCGGCGAGCCACGCTTGGGTCTTGGTATCGTGCTGTTCGCTACGCAATGCCGCGAACTCTGATCGCCAGTTTTCGCGTTCGGTCTCCAGCAAATTGCGCGTGGCCTTGCTGTCACTCATGGCCCACACGCCTGCAGCGACCGAGAGAAGCATCACGAATATCGCGGCGCCAAGAATGATGACGCTGGCATCGACGCGCAGAGAATTGCTGTTTGCGTTGCCGCTCTCACGAGCCGTTACGCGCGCATCCACCACCTGGCTGTCACTGTTTATCAAGCGCATCCGGCCCTCCTCGGGTGATCTTTCCCTCCAGGGAGTCTTGCCGGACTTCTCCGCGATCAATCTGCTTCTGCTGCATTTGAACCAGAGATTGCAGGGAGGCGATGCTTGCCTGCTGAATAGCCTGCGTGTCTTTGATCTGGAATATTTGCCACATGATTCCAGTGGCAGCGGCAATCAGCAGCGCATCGACAATTCGCTTCTCACGCGAGTTGCCGTTGCGCGTGTATGTAGCGCCTGTCGCATTGCTGGCGTGGATGTCCTTGAGCTGATCTTGCTGGTCGTCGCTCATTGCGATGCTTCCGCCACGAGGGCGCCCGTGATGAGCGAGCTGCCGAGACCGATGACGATTGAGGCCCAGGCCGGATCATCCATCATACGTTCGCCGCCACCGCGATCTGAAGCCACTGCGCGTAGTTGAGCGCGTACTCAAGCATCACGGTCTTGCGAGCGACGCCCACGATGTCAGCGCCACCGATGAGCCGAATGTTCCCGGTGTTGTGCTTGAGCGTGGTGTTGCCGTCGGTGAACACGAGGGTGAGGCGCTGGCCGGGCACCGGATTCGCGAGCGTGTTGATGTTCGTGGCACCGGCATTCGTGACGACGAGCTGCGTGACGCCGCCGTACACGTCAGGCGCCGTGTCGGCTGCGGTATAGACGCCAGTGATGCCGCCCCACTGATCCTTGACCACGACCTTTTTGTTGGTCTGCGCGGCCTGAAACTCGGCCATGAGGTTGAGTAGTGTCGAGTCGATCTCGTTGTCCGCGATGCGCACGACCGCAGCACCGCCGGATGGCACGGTCGCAGTGTTGGTGGTAACGAACACGAAGCGCACCGGGCTGTAGCCAGCGCCAGAGATAGAGCCATTGAAGCTGTTGCGCAGCACCTGGACGTTGGTGATGTCGAGCGCGCCCTGCGGCGCGTTGGCACCCAGCTCAATACACCGGTACGAGATGTTCGCGATGTTGGTCACGAAGAATTTGTTGTCCGTGATCTGCACGCCCAGGCCGTTGTAGATCGTGAACTCGTTGGCATTGCCGCCGACGGCGTGATCCGAGCGCACCGTGTTGTTAGACACCTGCACGTTGGAGATGCGGTAGAGCGTGGGGTTTGACTGCTCGCCAACCCACAAGGAGGGCACCGCGTTCTGCCGGCCGAACATCTCGTTGCCGTCGATGATGCAATCGCCGATGTTGTCGGCGGTGGGCGTGTCCTGCTGCACGCCGATCGCGCCATCCCAGTAGTCGATGATCTTGTTGTTGCGGATCGAGTAGCCGCGGCCGCGCGCGCAGAAGATCGCGGGACGGGCGGTGCCGGCGACGCCTAACTTGTGGTCGCGAATGATGTTGTCGTGGATGAAGGCGCCGAAGTCGATACCCGGGTTCGGGCTGCCGCGCGCGCCGTAGATCGAATGCCGCTGGCAGCGACGGATGACGTTGCCGCGGATGTGCACATTCTTGGCGCCCGCGAAGTGCACGCCGTAGCCCTGGCCACCAAGGACACCGACCATCGTGTCGATGACGTTGTTGAGCGCGAAGCAGTTCTCGTAGCTGCCGGCGCTGTCGGCGTTGAAGCTGATGGCGGCGTTGAGGTTCTTGAAGTTGCAGTTCTGGACGCGGATGTTCGAGAGCGTCTGGCCGCTTAAATTTCCGACGCCGTACTGGGTGTACGTGGCTCCCGCGTTGCCATCGCCCTCGAAGCGGATGCCATCGACGACGATGTCGTCGCAGGTGCCAACGAGCTTCAGGATGATCGCGTCGACCGCAGCGCCAACGAGTCGCAACCGACCCACACCACGGAATGCGAGGTGCGTCTTGTTGGTGATGTTGAGGCCGGCGCCAGTGATCTTGTAATCACCGTTCAGCATCAAAGTCTGGCCAGCGGCGAGAGCTGTGATGGCCGCCTGCACTGCGACGCTATCGTCTGTCGTCCCATCGCCTATTGCGCCGAAATCTTCGGGCCACACAAGGCGGCGCAGTACAGTCGCCACGGATTCGGCGACCGCGCCGGTGTCGGTGCGCCGATAGCCGACCAGGCGCGAGCCGTCGCTGCCGGAAGTTGTGACAGCGAGATCGGTGCGCAGCGCAGAATCGTTGCCCGTGCCGCTCAAGCCGATCGGCAAACCTGAGGCATCGATGCCTAGGAACTTACCAACGATGTCAGCTTTCTTCGCAAGCGACATGTCGCGCGCGACTTCGTAGTCAGGGAAATGAATCGCGGAGTCCGCGAGGCGCCGCGTGTCTTGAATCTGGCGCTCCAGGCGATCGAATTCGTTCTCGTG
>Ga0307509_10001260_pt1 | contig 42936 bp, 33 predicted proteins | sample 10_EM_MG_FD_202245 | JGI IMG/M metagenome (GOLD analysis project Ga0307509, IMG submission 202245) | Populus trichocarpa ectomycorrhiza microbial communities from riparian zone in the Pacific Northwest, United States - 10_EM | ecosystem: Host-associated > Plants > Roots > Unclassified | place...
CGATTTCGTGCGGCGCCGCGAAAGCGCCCGCGAGGCCATCAGCGTCGAGGCCTTGATCGAGGCGATCCAGCCGCTGGTGAAGCTGCAGGCGCGCAAGAGCAACACGCGCATCGAGATCGACCTGTGCACGCCCGCGCCGAAGGCCGTCTGCGACCGCGCGATGGTCGAGCAGGTGTTGCTCAACCTCACGCGCAACGGCATCCAGGCGATGCAAAGCCTCGCGCCGGACCGCGAGCGCGTGCTGACGATCCGGGTGCGCCAGCCGCACCGCCAATGGGTTCACATCTCGGTCGACGACGTCGGGCCGGGGATAGACAGCGATGTCGCGCGACAACTCTTCACGCCGTTCTTCACGACCCGCGACGAAGGCATGGGGTTGGGCCTGAGCGTGTGCCGAACCATCGTCGAGCAGCACGGCGGGGCGCTTGCCTTTGCCAACCGGCGCGACGCGGCCGGTGCCGTGTGCGGCGCGGAGTTCGGCTTCACGCTGCCGGCCGCGCCCGCGCAACCGGCGCGATCGACGCGTGCCGAGGAGGCCGAATCGCCCGCGGCCCAGGCTGAGGCCGAAGTCGATTCCGGCGGGCTGCAATGAAACTGTCATGGCTCGATCTCCAATGGCGCTGGTCACGGTCCGCTGTCGGCCCGATGCGGACCTTCGGCGTCGTCTGCGATCGGGGCTGCCTTCGACTCCTTTTCTTCGACCGCAAAGAACGCCAAGGAGCGCAAAGATCGCAAAGGAAAAGCCTAAGTTTTCTTGGCGTCCTTTGCGCTCCTTGGCGTTCTTTGCGATCCCTCTTAAGCAGCCGTTGGGCAAGGTCCGCATCCGGCCGAAAGCAGACGCTCCAAACAATCGCAACGTTTCAGCGTCGTGGGAGCACCTGTCATGACTGAACACGGTGGTGCCGATCTATGAGCTTGCCTTCGCTTCCAGCCGAACTCGGGCTGCCGATGGTCTATCTGGTCGACGACGAAGAGGTCGTTCGCGACGCCGTCGCGTGGCTGCTGCGCTCGCGCCGGCTGCTGTCCCAGGGGCACAACAGCGCCGAGGCCTTCGAGGCCGCGCTGGACTCCACGCCGTCAGCCGTTCGCGGCGAGTGGCCGACGTCGCCGTCGTGCCTGTTGCTGGACTTGCGCATGGGCGGCATGAGCGGCCTGGCGCTGTTCGAGCGGCTCACCGAGCGCGGTCTGACCGATGCGATGCCGGTGCTGTTTCTGACCGGCCACGGCGATGTGCCCACAGCGGTGGCGGCGGTCAAGCGCGGCGCGTTCGACTTCGTCGAGAAGCCGTTCTCCAACAACGCGCTGGTCGACCGCATCGAGCACGCGCTCGCGGCGAGCGCCGCGGCGCTGGTGGCGCGGCGCGGTCGCGCCGCCCGCATGCGTGGCTTGAACGACCTCAGCGAGCGCGAGCAGGAAGTCATGCGCCTGATCGCGCAAGGCGTGCCCAATAAATTGATCGCCGACGCGCTGAACCTGAGCGTCAGGACGGTCGAGGTTCACCGCGCTCGCGTGTTCGACAAGCTGAAGGTCGGCTCCGCCGTCGAACTGGCGAACCTGCTGCATCAGACGCAGGCTTGAAAAGCAAACAGCGACGCGATCCTGATGGATCGCGTCGCTGTCGGGTCGAGCTTGCGCGGGTTGCCCGCGGGTCAGCGCTTCGCGACGTTCATCGTCGCGCCTTCGTTGCTGGCGCTGCGAACCGTTGCCACGCTCTTCGCGTGTGCGTGGGTTTCGGCGTCGGGCCCTTCACCGGCAGGAATCAGATCGCCGGTGCGGCGCGCGGCGATCACGGTGGCCTTGATGTCGGCGCGCGAAGCGACGGCCACGCTGCTCGTGCGCGCGGATGCCAGCTCGATGCCTTCGCCGGCCGGCATCAGCGTGCCAGTGGCGCGTGCATCGTGCACCTGTGACTCGACCTCGCTGCGAGTCAGCGCCGAGCGCGATGTCGCGAGCGCGTTGTCGCGCGGCGTCGACGCTTCGCCGGCCGGTGCAAGCGCGCCGGCCGAACGAGCTGCCAGCGTTTCACTGACGACTTCGGCGCGCGAGCGCTCCGTGGCGGCTTCGGGATCGGCGGCGACAGCGGCAGTGCTGGCAAGGACCAGCGCGCCGAAAGAAATCCAAGCGGCATAGCCAGACTTTGCGTTCATGGCGATCTCCTGTTGTTGACGATAAGCAGCAACGATAGAAACCGAACGCTCACGCAACGGTGACCACACCATTACAAGTCGGTCATCTGCCGGCGCCGCTGCCAATGCAGGTGGAATTCAGAAGCCTAGTGGCAATGCAGCTCGGCCATCTTGCGCGTGATCTCGGGCGTGTCCTGGCCCATCGAGGCCTGCTGCAGCAGCAAGGCGCATTGCCGCGCGTTGTCGGCTGAGGGCTTGGCGACGCGCACCGCTTCTGACGCTGCGGCTCGCTTCGGTGGGGTTGCCACCGGGCGCTTCGGTTCGTCGGCAACCACCGGTGCATCGGCGATATCGACCTGGAACATCGTCGCCCCATACGCGGCATCGCAGGGCGCTGCGCCCGCATCGCAGACCGGCGCGCCGAGCAGTGCAGGCCCGGCGGTCGCGGCGGTGTTGCCCGCGACCAGCGCGTAGCTGGAATAAGTGCTGCCGCGCTTCCAGCCCGCGGCCTGCAGATCGCGCGGCTGCGTCGAGACCACGGTCAGGATCGAGCGTGTGCCGGCGGGCGCTTCGGCGGGGTACTTCCACGCCGCACGCGGCAGCGACAGCGCGGCGCCGGCGGCGATGCGGTTGTTCGGGTCGAGCGCGTTCGGGAACAGCAGCGTGAGCTGACTCGTGTCCGCGCCGGTGGCGAAGACGTAGACGTAGCCGGCCGCGTTGCTGCCCACGCTGAACTGCAGGCTGTCGCGCGCTATCGTCAGCGCGGTCTGCGCGGGCCGGCTCGTGACTTGCACGGCGGCCGCGCGGCCGTCGATCACTTGATCCAGCGCGGCCGCGATGGTCGCCGGTGCGGCCAGGCGCGGCGGCGCCGTGGGAGCTGGCGTTGCCGCGGGCGAGCTGGCCGCGGCGACTTGTGTGGGCGCAGACGCCGCCGCGCTGGCCGGTGCGGTGGCCGCCGCGGGTGCGGGCACCGGCGCGGTGGTCGGCCAGAACTTCCACGCGACCGCGGCCACGCCGACGGCGGCGACAGCGCCGATCGCGATCGCGACGCTGCGGCTGCGCGTGGGCGCGGGTGACGGAGTGGCAGTGGTCGTGGCTGCGCGGGTGTGCTGTGGCTCATCTGCCGGCTGCGTCAGCGTGGCGATGGCCGGCGGCGAGTGTTTCTGCGCGACCGTCGCCTGTGGGGGCGTGGTGCTCGCGGATGCTTGTGCGCGCCCCGAGGGCCGGATGATCGTCCGGTCGTCGTCATCGGGTTCGGCTGGCGCGTGAGCCGATGCGGCGGTCGTCGGCGCGAGCGCGGTCATCAGGCGGCGCGCCTCGGCAATGCTCTGCGGCCGGTCCTGCGGCCGCACGCGCAGACAGGCATCGATGAAGCCGAGGAACTCGGGCGAGTAGCGCTGCGCGCCGATGCTCGCGGCGCTCGGCATCTCGTCGTGCATCACGCGCGCCACCGAGGCCTGCGGCGTCTTGCCGCTGATCGCGTAGTAGCAGACCGCGGCGAGCGCGTAGACATCGGTCCATGCGCCCTGGCGCAGCGCCACCGAGTCCGAGTACTGCTCGATCGGCGCGAAGCCGGGCTTGAGGATCACCGTCAGCGCCTGCGTCGCATCGCCGATCACCTGGCGGGCCGCGCCGAAGTCGAGCAGCAGCGGCACGCCGCTGGGCAGGATCTGGATGTTGTCGGGCGCGATGTCGCGGTGCAGGCAGTTGTGCGCGTGCAGATGCTCGAGGCCGTCGAGCAGCGGATCGAGCAGCGTGCGCAACCAGGCTTCGGGCGGCGCATCCAGGCGCGCGCGCAGGTGCTGCTTGAGCGTTTGCCCTTCGAGGTAGGGCATGACCATGTACGCGGTGCCGCGCTGTTCCCAGAAGCGAAACACCTTGAGCAGCGCCGGATGGTCGAAACGGGCGAGCGTGATCGCTTCTTTCACGAAGCTGCGCAGGCCGAGATCGAAGGTCTCGCGGTGGCGCGGCGACGTGACGGTGACCGAGAGGTCGTCCTTGCGCGCCGCCAGCGACGAAGGCATGTATTCCTTGATCGCCACCCTGCGGCCGAGCTGGGTGTCGAGCGCGAGGTAGACGATGCCGAAGCCGCCTTCGCCGATCACTTGCTCGATCGTGAATTCGGCCAGCGTGAAGCCGATCGGCAGTGTGTTGGTGTCGGTTCCGGTCGGACTGTTCGAACTGGTCATGGGGACACTTTGCTGTCAAAACAGTCTAGCGGGTTGGTCGGATCGCACGCTGTCCCTCGCGTCAGGCCTCATTGACACCGCTGGGGGTATCCCCAATCATGCGGAGGCACAGAAACATAGCGACACATAGTATCCGGCGGGTGTCGGTATAGCGAGACGCCGAGTTCGAACTGTCGTCAAGGGAGTGGGTCGGGATGGATTCGGTTACCACAAGGCGCGCGCGCGGCGCGCGAACTGCTGTTCCCGCCCTGGCCTTGCTGTTGCTGGCCGCCTGCGGCGGTGGTGGCGACACCGGCACTGAAAAAGACAGCGGCGTCAACAAGACCTACCTCAGCGTCGAGGTGGCCGACCCCGAAGGCGATGCGCTGCAGTACCAGTGGCGTGTGACCTCGGGCACGGTCGAGAACCGCAACGCCAAGGACACCGTCTGGACCATGCCCGACGGCCCGGGCCTGCACTTCGCGTACGTGACGGTGTCGGACGGCAAGGGCGGCTACGTCGAGCAGCAGTACGCGGTGTCCAGCGACACGCTCGGCACGGCGACGCCGGCGCGCGCGCCGATGAGTCACACGTCGCCCACTGTCACCGAGCCCGATGGGGCGGCGATGCGGCTGCGCTTCGTCTCGGGCGACGACTCGCAGTTCGCAACGGCAAGCGCGTCGGCCACGCGGCTCGTCTACTTGCCCGACGTGCAGGTGTCGGTGACATCAGGCGCGGCCATCGTGTTCTCGGGCCGCTCCGATCTGAGCGGCGAGGTCAAGCTGCCCAAGCTCGCGGTCGCGCAGGCCTACCAGCTCTGCTACGCAACCGCGCAAGATCTGCCGCTGACCGAGTGCCAGACGATCAACGGCGCCAGCGTGGCCACGGTGCGCCAGATCACGCCGCTGCAAGCGCCGCTGCGGCCCGATCGCAACCTGCGCCTGCACGGCCACATCGCGCTGGCCGACGGCGCGGTCTGCGGCGCGCAGAACGAGTTCTTCGCGATCCAGTCTGCCGCCACGGTGCAGCTGCGCCTGGCCGACGGCACCGCGCTGTCGGGCGCGCTGCGCGTGAATCGCTTCGGCGACTACGCACTCGACGCGGCCGTGCCGGTCAGCGCGGCGCTCAAGCTCGCGGTGCAATGCGAGGGTTACAGCGGCGTGCTCGATGTGCCGCCCGCGCCTGCGACCGGCTACGCGAGCACGCTGCCGCTCGAGCTCTCGCACGTGATCCCGAACCGCCGCCCGCAGATGGTCAAGATGGTCGCCAACGGGCCCGACGGCAATGTGCGCGGCAAGATGATCGTGCCCGAGACCGGTGCGTCGTCGAACGCGCTGCCGGGGCCGGACCGCTTCCTCAGCTACAAGGGCCAGGACACGCGCCTCGGCGCCTGCATGTACTACCGCGCGCTCGGTGCCGTCGGCGCTTGCGACGCGCAGGGCAACATGGTCGACCCGATCTCGTTCGACGATTGGAAGCAGCTCAACGGCTTCAAGCCCACCGGGACCAGCACCGAGGTCTCGGCCGACTACATCAACCGGCGCGACCTGAACCTCGTGCGGCGCATGGTCGCGACCCAATCCGCAGCCGACCACATCGCGTTCTACGTCTGCAATCATCCGGGCCCGCTCGGCACCAGCCAGGAAGAGGTCGACGACCTGCTGACCGGCGCACTGAACGACGAGAAGCGCATCGCCTGCGTCGCCATGGAGTGGTCGACGACGGCGGGCGTGAACGGCGACAAGCCCTACACCAAGTTCTTCACGTTCTCGCCGACCGGCGCCTTGCTCTTGTCGATCAACCTCGACGCCCGCGGCGAGAAGTACATGCCGGGCGCCTGCGTCGCCTGCCACGGCGGCAGCAAGTACAACGGCCAGTTCGCCGAGAAGAGCGGGGTGTCGGCGCATCTGGGTTCGAACTTCCTGCCGTTCGACACCGGCAACTTCCTGTTCTCGTCGGCAATCGGCGAGGCGTCGCAGAACGCCAAGTTCTTCGAGTTGAACCGGCTCGTGCGCGCGACCGAGCTCGACGACAACACCGCGACCAGCAACCTGATCAAGGGCTGGTACGGCAACGGCACGACCACGACACTGAACAAGGCCTACGTGCCGCTGGCGTGGACGACGCTCGACGCCGACCCCGCCTACAGCGGCGCCGCGCTCTTCTACAAGGAAGTGATCGGCAGCTCGTGCCGCACCTGCCACACCTCGCTCGGCGCGGGCTTCGACTGGGACGCGCTGGCGACGAATTTCAAGAACCCGGGCTTCGCGCAAGTGCGCTTCTGCGGCGGCGATGCGGACGTTGCCATCAACGCGACGATGCCGAACGCGCTGATCACCCACGACCGCCTGATGGAGCGCGCGCGCAGCGATGCCAGCCTCGCGGCGCTGATGACCAAGTTCCTCGGCTGCTCGGCACCGCTGCCCGACCCGGCCTACCCGCTGCGCTAGTCGGCGCGCGCGATGAATCCACGCAGGACCTGATGACCATGATGATGAAGAGCCTCTTGTCGCGACACCACCCTCTGATCACCGCACTCGTCGGCATGGCCTGCGTGGCGGCCTGCAGCAGCCCGGCACCGAGTGCGGGGACGAGCGCTGCACCCGCGGCCACCGCAGTGGCGCCGGCGCCGACAGCGCCTGTCGCTGCGGCACCGGCCACGGCACCTGTGGCGCCCACAGCGACTACCGAGTTCGTCGCCCCGCCGGCGGCGAAGTTCGAGGACGCGATCGCGCGTGCCGGCGATCAGCTGATCCGCATGGCGCAGGCCGGCATCGGCGCGCAGGGCCGTACCCTTGTCATCGACCCCTTGATCGATGCCAACACCGGCGCGCAGACGGTCAGCACCGTGCGCATGGGCAGCCAGCTCGAGTCGGTCGTCAAGCGGCGTTCGCCGTCGTGGGCGGTCAAGCCGCTGACGCGCCAGACGCTCGCGACCAAGCCCTTGCTGCTGATCGGCACGCTGACGCCGATCAACACCGAGCGCTCGATCGACAAGCAGCCCGACGCCTTCCGCGTCTGGCTCACGCTGATCGACCTGAACACCGGCAAGGTCATCGCGAAGCAGCTCGATCGTTCGACCGTCGATTCGGTCAACGCCGAGCCGCTGCCGTTCTACCGCGACAGCCCGACCTGGCACAAGGACAAGACCGTGCTCGGCTACATCAACTCGTGCCAGATCAACACCAAGATCGGCGACCCGGCCGACCCCGAGTACCTCGCGCGCCTGCCGGCGGCCGCGGTCGTCAACGAAGCGATCCTGGCCTACGGCGAAGGCAAGGTGCCGCTCGCGCACAAGCTCTACAAAGAGGCCGAGCCGATCGCCGACCCGGGCGACCTGCGCGTGCTCAACGGCCTGTACCTGACGAGCTGGCAGCTCGGCCAGCGCGCCGAGGCCAAGGAGACCTTCGCCAAGCTCGTCGCGTCAGGCTTCGACCTGAAGCGCCTGCCGGTCAAGATCCTGTTCCAGCCCGGCAAGACTGCGTTCATTCAGGCCGGCGATCTGCCCGAGCAATACGGCATCTGGCTCAACGCGCTGGCCAGCGAGGCCGGCAAGGTCAATTCGTGCATCCGCATCGTCGGCCACACCAGCCGCACCGGCAGCGCGAGCCTGAACGAAACGCTGTCGCGCCAGCGCGCCGAGGCGGTGGAGCGGCTGCTCGAGCGACAGAACCGCGTGCTCGCGGCGCGCTTGACGGCCAGCGGCGTCGGCTCGCGCGAGGCGCTGGTCGGGTTGGGGACGGATGACCAGCGCGATGCGCTGGATCGACGGGTCGAGTTTCGCGTCGTCGATTGCGTTTGAGTCGTCGAACGCAGCGTCAGGGATGAAATCATGAGTACTCGGACTCGGAATGTGCTGATGCGCCTTCTTCTCGGCGCGGCCGCGCTACTGGTGGCTGCGGCGCCCGCACACGCGACTGGCGACTGGGAGAACGGGAAGACGCTGCACGACGCCAACGGCTGCACCGATTGCCATACGAGAAAGGACAACAGGACGGCGCAAAACATTGTGGATGCGATCAATGCAAATCCGGGCATGTTCAAGTTCAAGCCGGCCGGTACGAATCCACTGTCGACGAGCGACATATCCGACATTGCTGCGTATCTCGGCAACCCGAACTTTCCCATCGCATCGATCTCGCCTACGACCTACGACTTCGGCGGCGTAGCGGTCGGCCTCACGCCGACAAAGTCGTTTCGTTTGTCCAACACCGGCTTTGGGCCGCTCAGTGTCACCAGCGTCTCGGTCAACGACGGCACCAACTATTCCTGGACCGGCTGCCCGAGCGTTGCGGCGGGCGACTTCTGTGACATCGTCGTCACGTTCAAGCCACAGACCGTGGCCACGTTCAATAGTCGCACGCTGACTGTCGTTCACAACGACCTCAGGGCCTCGTCTACTGCAGCGGTCTCCGGCCAAGGCCTCGCGCCGCTCGCCGTCTCGCCGCTGCTGCTCACGTTCACAGCGGCGACCGCGCCGACCGGCGTGCTGCAGACGACGATCACCGATCGCCTCGGGAACGCCCTGAAGATCTGCCGCACCGACGCGGCCACGTTCAGCTTCCCGGCCGACTACACGCTCGATGCGCCTTACACGCTCGGAGGCGACGGCTGTTTCACGACGGCGTCGACGGGCACGCTGCCGCGCGTGATCGACCTGAATGTCCGCTTCGTCGCTGGCGACACCGGCCCGCGCAACGCCAAACTGGTAGTGCAGCGCGCCGACGGGCTGGGCAGCAGCTTCACGGTGCAGTTGCAGGGCAACCCCGGGCCGGTCGCGGTGGTCAACGCATCCAGCCTGTTCGATTCGCCGCCCGACCCCGCGGTCGAGGTCGACAACGACAACGTCCTGAATCGAACCGTCACGCTGTACAGCAAGGGCAGCCAGCCGCTGGTATTCACCGGAGCTAGCTTCACGATCACCGGCGCCAACCAGGCCGACTACGCGCTCACGGGCGGCGGCTGTCAGGCGCTCAGCGGCTTGCCCAAGTTCGACCTGGTCGACTCGTCGAGCGTGCCGCCGTCATGCGTGTTGAACCTGCGCTTCAATCCATCCGATGTCGGTCTGCGTGCACCCGCGGCGCTGTTGATTCAGATCACCGGCGCGAGCGACAACAGCGTCGCGCTCAACGGCTTCGGCTTCCGCGGCCCGCGGCTGGCGGTGCGGCAAGCCGCGATCACGTTGAACACCGGCGATCAACTCGAGTTCGGCACGCAGACTGTCGGCGGGCTGTATGCGCCGAAGACCGTGACGCTGCGCAACGGTGGCACGCTCGGCGACCTCGAGGTCGTGTTGCCGGCAGCTGGCTCGGTGGCCGGATTCACGTTCGTCGCGGGCGCCGGCTGCGCGAACCTGGCGCCTGCGGCCGAATGCACGGTCGATATCCGCTTCGACCCCGCGGCGGTGCAGGCCTACCTCAGCGCGTTCGCTATCCAGACCCGCGCGGCCGGCTCGGCGGCAGCCTACGACACCTTCACGCTGAACCTGCACGGGCAGGGCTCGGCGAGTGCGGTGCCGGTGCTCAGCTGGACCGACACCAGCGGCACGCCGATCAGCCAGGTCAGCTTCCCCGACGCCGACGCCGGCACGCCGCTGACGCGCACGATCCGCCTGTACAACGCCGGCCCCGGCGGCGTCACGCTGCAGTTCGCGAACGTGGTCGGGCTGGACGCGCTGAACTTCGCGCTCAACGCCACCGACTGCAGCAGCGGCAAGCAGTTGTACGAAGGCACGAGCTGCGTGATCGACGTCAAGTTCGCGCCCGGAACGGCCGGCTTGAAGACGGTCTCGATCCAGCTCAGCGCGACCGGCAGCACGCCGCCGACCTTGATCGTTCCGCCTTTGCTCGTTGCCAGCGGCACCGGCATCGCGAGCGCGACGACGGCGTCGCTGCTGGTGTCGTCCACCGCGCTGACCTTTGCCAACACGACGGTCGGCGCGGCCGGTCTGCCGCAGGAGCTGACCTTGTCGAACACCGGCAGCCAGACGCTGCACGTGCTGGCGATGACCGCTGCCGCGCCATTCGGTGTGCAGGCCAAGAGCTGCGGCAGCGTGCCCTTCGATCTGCCGCCCGGCGCCGGTTGCACCGTCAACGTGCTGTTCAACCCGCAGGCCGAAGGCACGCTGTCCGGCACGCTCAGCGTCACGACCGATGGCACGCCGGCAACCCAGTCGGTGGCGTTGTCGGCCACCGCGGAGCCCGCGGCCAATGTGTCCAGCGGGGGCGGTTGCTCGGTGGCGTCTGGAGACACTTTGCGCGACCCGGTGCTGTGGGCGATGGTCTTGCTGGCCATCGCGGTGCTGGTGGCTCGCCGTCGGACACTCAAGGAACGCAACGCATGACCACCCTGATCAGGAATGCCGGCCTGGCCGCCATGCTGAGCTGTGCCGCATTGGCGGCACAGGCGCAGACCGAGTTCACGCCCTACGGCACCCTCGACTGGTCCTACGGCCGCTTCGAGCCCAGCGGGCTGGTGCACGAGAACCGCGTCAACAGCAACTCGCTGTCGGCCAGCTTCGTCGGCGCGAACCTCAAGCGCAGCTTCGACGACGGCTGGACGCTGGGCGCGAACATCGAAACCTTTCTGCGCTTCCAGGACCTGAAGGCCGGCCGCAACGACCGCGACCCGACGCTGTCGCGCAATGCCTTCGTCTCGCTCGCGAGCAACTACGGCAGCGTGCGCGTCGGGCGCCTGCAGACCTATCTGTTCGACACCACGGCGCGCTTCAACGCCTTCGGCAATTCGGGTGCCGTGTCACCCGCGATCCGCCACATCTTCGCGGCCGGCAACATCGAAGGCGTGCAGGGCGACTTCTACTGGAACCGCGCCGTCAGCTACACCACGCCCAACTGGGAAGGCGTGACCGGCAACGTGATGCTGGCCCGCGGCGGCAACAACGTCGAGGGCGACTACGGCGCCGGCAACGTCGTGATCTCGCGCGGGCTGCTGGCGGTTGCGCTGTCGGTGCAGAAGGTCCGCATCAACGACGGCATCAACGACCCGACCGACGAGACCACCTGGCAGCTCGGCGCGACCTACAACTTCGGTCTGGCGCGCGTGTTCGGGCTCTACACCGAGACGCACGACCACGGGCTCGAGGTGGTGAGCCACATCGCATCGGCCGGTGTCTCGGTACCGCTCGGCCCCGGCACGGTGCTGGCGCAGATCGGCTACACGACCGCGACCGGCCCGGCGGTGGACCGCAAGCACACCTCGACCAGCCTGGGCTACGTCTACCCCTACGACAGCCGGACCGACCTCTACGTGCTCGGCATGGACGACCGGATCAAGGGGCAGACGAACGGGCTGACGGCAGCGACTGGGGTGCGGTTCAGATTCTGAATCAGGCGTCGTCGCGACGGCCGAACAGCTGGGTCACGCGCTGCGAGCGCAGCCCGTTGGCGACATACCTGGCGGGCTGGGCCGTCGTGCCCGTCGCGGCATGCCAGTAGGTGTGGCCGCGTTCCGGTGCAGTCCAGAAAGCGTCGGTCTGCGGCGCAGAGGTGGCTGCGCCGACGATGATGCCAGGGGTGTCGGGCGTACCGATGCGCAGGAGTTGTGCCTCGAGTGTTTCGATGCTCCAGTCGTCGTGCAACGCGTCGCCGGCGGCCTCGTCCAGCCGCACGGTCCATTGCCACAGCGCGTCGAGTTCATCGCGACTGGTGGGAACGCTTGCGAGCGGATGCGCCAGCGTCAGCGGGTAGTAGCGGCCGACGCGATCGACCGACGGCATCAGCACGCCGATCCAGGCCTGTTCGCCGACCTTGCCCGGCAGAGCGCCCGGCATCAGCAAGAAGAGCCAACTCGGGCTGGCGAGGTAGGCCTCGAGCCAGTCTGGTTGCAGCCGCATCGCCGCCAGCCCGTCAGAGAGCCAGTGGTCCCAGGCCTCGATGAACTCGGGCGCCAGCCGCCGCGTCGCGAAGTCGCCCAGCGTCGGCAGCTTGCCGTGCCAGCCGGCGGCGGCGAGCTCTGGCACTACAGCGCCCCAGGGCAGCGGAACTGCCGCACCTCGCGCAGGCGGAACGGGTTCAACACGCTGTTGGCCGTCACGTCGAGCCGGGCGCGCTTGCCGTCGAGGTTGAGCAACACGCTGAACTTCTCGGGCCGATCGGATGGCTGCACGTCGAAGCGCTCGAACAGGCGGAACAGCGCCCACGGGCCCTCGAAGCTGAGCGGCGAGGTCGCGGGCACGGTGCTGACGCGGATCTCCGACGCGACGCGCTGGCTCGGCCAGCTGACGGTGACGGCGGCGCTGCTGCCGGCGACGAACTTGAGCGGCTGGCCGTCGACATCGAGCGTCAATTCTTTCAGGCCGTCGGCGAGCTCGGCGGCGCGGATGTCGAGCCGGAAGCCGGGCGCCTTGCCGCCGCTGCGGAAGAACGCGTCCTTGATGCGCGCCGCACGCTGGAACTCGGCCAGCGCGGCCGGCGATGCCGGCACGCTGCCGTCGGCGAGCGGCTTGTAGACCCAGGTCGGCTTGCCGGTGTCGACCAGGCTCGCCAGGCGCCGCTGGTAGAACTCGTCGAGCATGCCGCCGTTTCCGAACAGCTGGCCGAAGTCGTCCGGCAGCACGTCGGCGCGCGAGCCAGCCGCAAACGGGTAGCGGTTGGCAATGCTGCGCTGGCAGAAGTCGGTGATCGGCTTCAGCTCGGACGTGAGCACGTCGCGCTCGGCCGCGCGGCCTTGCTTGGCGCCGACATCGACGAGCGCTTCGACCATCGCGCGGACCATCTCGGGCTGCTGGCCGGCCGCGGCCTTCAGCTTGTCGCCGCCACCACCGGCGGGCGGCGGCGACTTGCTCTTCTGCGCCGCATCGACGGCCACGAGCTGCGTGTAGGCCTCGTTGAAGAGCTTCTGCTGCTCTTCGATCGGCGCCGGCTGACCCTGGAACAAGCGGTGCAGCGCGACGAAGTGATCGTCGACGATGCGCTCGATCGCCTGATCCGCGCCTGCCGTCGCCGCGGCACCGGCCGGTTGGCCACCGGCGAGCTTGCTCATCTCGTCGCGCGCGGCCTTGGCCTTGTCGGCCAGCGCCGTGACGGCCGCCGGTGCCGCGGCCGGCGCCGGCACCAGCGTCGTCTGCGCCGAGGCCTCGCGCAAGAACGCGCTCAGCGGCGAATCGGTGCCGCCCAGCATGCGCGCGACCTCGACGCTGCGCGAGAGGTTGTCGAGCTTCACGAGCCGCACGTCCGCGAGATAGGCGTCCCACTGCTTGTTGTAGTCGTTGAGGTAGAGGCGGCGCACTGCGTTCGTCAACGTGCTGTTGAGTGCCATGTCGCGCAAACGCGCCGGGTCGCTCTTGACGCCGAGCACCCACGGCTCTTCGGTCGCGAGCTGCACCGCTGCCTTCTGCAGCGGCACTTGCTGGAACAGGCGCTGGTAGCCCTCGCGCGTGTAGAGCCCCGGCACGCCGCGCGTCAGTGGCTCGCGGCTGGCACGCGTCAACACCTGCGCCGCGTTCGGACCACCGGCGCGCGCGACCGAGAACTCCGGCGTGTCGTTGCCCACCGCCTGGCGCTTGAGCCGGCTGTAGATGCGGTACTCGAGCGGGAAGGCGACGAGCATGTCGCGCACGCTGGCGACGAGCGCCTTGTCCATCGGCACGGTGGCGGCGGGCGCGCCGTCGGCGAGCAGCGCGTCGAGGTGCGCGTCGAGTTGCTTGCGCTGCTCGGGCGACAGGCTGGCGGCGTACTGCGCGTCCCAGTCGATGCCGATCCAGGCCTTCAGCGTGTCGCGGTCGAACTGGTCCGGCGTGTAGAGCATCAGGTAGGACTTGAGCGCTTCGTACGAGCCTTCGAGGTTGTCGCGGTTCGCGGCGCGCAGGCGTTCCTCGAGCCTGCGCGTGACGCGCGGCAGCATCGCGTGCTCGAGCAGCCGGTGGTACGAGAGCTTCGCCGCCGCGTCGAGCTTGTCGCCCTGGTACAGGCCGAGCGTGTTCAGCAGCGGCGGTGCGTCGAGTGCGAAGGCGGGTACGGCGGCGGCGTCGCGCACGTCGCTCAGCGGCTGGGTCAGCGGCGCCACATCGCCGACCTGCGCGGTCGGCAGACCGGCGACGGTCTGACGCAGCGGCGGCACGCGTGCCACGACCTCGTTGGCGTAGCCGGTGTTGCGCGAGTAGCTGATGAGCCAGCCGGCCAACATCGTGATGGCCGCGACACCGATCACACCGATCGCCGACCAGCGCCAAACCGTGCGGCGGCGCTCGGCCGCGGCGTTGACCGAGACCAGGCCGCGTTCCTCGAAGATGACCTTGTGCAGCAGCGCGCTCAGGAAGAAGCTGCGGCCGCGGCCACCCACCTGTGCGTTAGGGCTGCGGCGCGTCAGGCCGAAGCTGCGGCTGAGCGCACCCATCACGCGGTCGATCGGCGTGCCTTCCTGCGTGCCGCTGGTGAAGTAGACGCCGCGCACCAGCGGGCCGGCGTGCGACGCGCTGCCGCCGGAGAACACCTGGTTCAGGAAGTCGCGCAGCGGCGCGCGCAGCGCCGCGAACTCCTGCACGAAGCCGAACTGCGCCGCGCGCTTGGTCGGGTCGCGTTCGGCCGCGAGGCGGTCGTTGAGCATCTCGCCGAGCCGCAGCTCGAGGCCGCGGTAGCCGGCGTCGAACTCGGGCAGCGGATCGGCGGCGCCGGCGGCGGCGAGGTCGGAGGTGAAGCCCCACACTTGATCGCGCTCTTCCTTCGGCATCTCGCCGAAGGTCTCGAAGAAACCGCCGATCAGGTCGGCCTTGGTGACGAGCACGTAGACCGGCGCGCGCACACCCAAACGCTCCTCGAGCTCGGCGAGGCGCGCGCGCAGACGCGCGGCGTGGTCGGCGCGTTCGGGCGCGCCTTGCTGCAGCAGGTCTTGCACGTTGACCGTGAGCAGCACGCCGTTGATCGGCTGGCGCGGCCGCGTCTTCTTCAGCAGCGCGAGGAAGTTGCCCCAGGCGCTGGCGTCGACGCTCGCGTCCGACTCCTGCGTGGTGTAGCGGCCGGCGGTGTCGATCAGCACTGCGTCGCGCGTGAACCACCAGTCGCAGTTGCGCGTGCCGCCGACGCCGCGCACCGCGCCTTGCGATGCGGTGTCGGTCAGCAGGAACTGCAGGCCGGCGTTCAGCAGCGCCGTGGTCTTGCCCGAGCCCGGCGCGCCGATGAACACGTACCACGGCAGCTCGTACAGATAACTGCCCGGCTGAAGCCAGGAGCGCTTGGTGCTGCTGCGCAGCTTGACCATGGCCTCGTTGAAACGCTGCGCGAGCACCTGCGCTTCGCGATCGCTGGCCGACGGCCCGCTGGCCAGGCCCTTGATCAGCCGTGCGTTCGTGCGCCGGCGCTGCCACACCACAAAGGCGATGCGCGCGGCCCAGGCCAGGCACAGCAGCGCAACGACACCAGCACGCAGTGCGACGCCATCGAACGGGTGCGCATCGCCGATCTGCAGCAGCGGTGCGAGCCACCAGACGATGGCACACAGCATCAGCACCGCGAACGTGCCGATCACGAAGGGATGGAACAGACGCTTGATCATGATGGCGCTCGCGCGACGGTCAGCGTGATCTCGACGCGGCGGTTGCGGGCGCGGCCGGTCGGTGTCGCGTTGCTGTCGACGGGTTGGCTGTCGGCGCGGCCTTCGGCGCGCAGGCGCTTCGCGTCGACCGTGCTGGCGAGCAGCGCCTTCACGGCATCGGCGCGCTCTTGCGAGAGGTGCCAGTTCGACGGGTAGCGCAGCGAATGGATCGGCTGGCTGTCGGTGTGGCCGGCCACCAGCACTGCACCCGGCACGCTGTTGAGCGCCTCGGCGATGCGGCCCAGCAATGGCCTCACGCGCGTCGCGACCTCGGCGCTGCCGGGCTCGAAGAAGCCGTCGCCGGCGATCGTGACGATCGAGCGGTCGGCGAGATCGCGCACCTGCACCTGGCCGGCCGCAACCTCGGGCGCGAGAAAACCGGACAGCCGCGGCGTGGCCGCTGGCGGTGCCGGCGGCGGTGGTGGCGCGGCCACCGCGGGCGGTTTGACATCGAGCGATTGCAAGGCGTCGAACAGCGCCGACGTGTCGTTGTGGATGCCCAGCCGCATCGCGACGAAGACCACGCACAGCAGCGCTGCGACGATGCTGGCGATGACCCACAGCGGGATGCCGTCGACCAGCCGCGCCGGCGCGCGCGCGATGCCCTGCCACCGTGGCGACAGCTCGCGCTCGACGGTCGGCGCGTTCTGGCGCAGCACCAGCGCGAGCCGCTCGCGCACGGCCTCGAGCTGCGCGCGGCCGTTGTCGAGGACGCGATAGCGGCCCTCGAAGCCGAGCGCCAGCACGACGTGGATCAGCTCCAGCAGGTTGCGGTGTTTGATCGGCTCGTCGATCAACCGGGTGAGCAGCTGGAAGACCTTCTCGCCGCCCCACGATTCGTTCTGGAACTGCACCAGCAAGCTGTGCGCGCCCCACATGCCGCCACCGCCCCAGGGCGTGCTCGACGCGCATTCGTCGATGAAGCTGCACAGGATGTAGCGGCCCGCGACGACCTGCTCGTTCGGCAGACCCTGCGCGCGCGCAGTCGACTCGAACTGGCGCACCGACGCCGCGAGCGAGTCGCGCAGCGCGAGCGGATTCGGGTGCGTCGGCATCGCACGCAGCGCTGGGCCGGCGGCGAGCAGCGGCGCGGCAGCTTGCACCAGCGGATTCAGGCCTGCGGCACCGGGCAACTCGGCCAGTGCCGATGCGGGTGCCGCGCCGGTATTGGCGGGCGCGGCCGGCGCCTGTTCGGCACGCGGCGCACGCCCCGCACTCGGCTTGATCACCGTGCGCTCGTTCTCGAACGCCGAGAACGGATCTTTGTCAGTCACTGGAGCCCCTCGTCGAATGAGTACATTCGCCGATCCCCCGTGGGGATGCGGGCCGGCTTGGGAGCGGCCCGGCGCTCGGCCCGCGACAGGCGGGTTGACTCAGACATCTTCATTGCCGGATCGCCCAAAACTCGAGCTCAAGCCCGGGGAAGTCACCCGCGATGTGCATCGCCATGCTGCGCGAGGTCTCGAGCTGCTTCCAGTGCTCGCTGCCGCGCGTCTCGAGCTCGAAGTAGCTGAAGCCGGCGTGGTACGGGATCTGGCGCGGTGCGACCGGCAGCGCGCGCAGCGCCACGCCGGGCAGCGCGAGGTTGACGAGGTCCTTGATGCGGTCGACCGAGCCGATCTTCACCTGGCTGGTGAAGCGCGTGCGCAGCGTTTCGCTCGGCATCTGCGCGTTGACTGCGAGCACGAAGCTGGCTTTGCGCTGCAACTCGATGTCGGGGATCAGCGCGACGCGCACGCCGTGCTTGCGGTCTTGCAGCTCGATCGGCACGGCGTTCTGGTCCAGCACCAGCGACAGCGACTGGCGCAGGTCGGCCATCACCGCGCGGAAGCAGGGCGAGAGATCGTCGTGCGCGTAGGTCGGGTACGCGGGCGGACGCCGAGCCTCGCGGAAGGTCGACAACTCGCCCGCGAGCGCAAGGCACAAGTCATACAAGCGCTCCGGGTGCAGCACCGCCAGCGTGCCGAGGTGCGCGAACTGCGGCTCGAAGCGGTTCAGCGTTTGCAGCAGCAAAAAGTCGGCGATCTCGCCGACGCCAGAGCGGCCCGGCTGCGCGATCAACGCCGCGATGGCGTCGGCCCGATGGCGCACCAGCCCCAGCACTTCGCGCAGGTAGCCGTCGAGCAGCGGCTGCGCGCTGGCATGCAGCGTCGGCGGGATGTACTGCGTGTCGAGCACGACGCGGCCATCGGCGCGCTTCTCGGTGATGCGCGCGACGCCGAGCTGCGTGTAGCCTTCGTTCGCATCGCGCGCGAGCATCAGGCGCAGATTCAGCCGGCCGATCTGCAGCGGCGCCTCGCGCAGGCTTTGCGCATGGCTGTCGGCAACCTCGACCTCGAGCGCGCGGTAGCGCGGCGGCATCGCGCCGCTTGCATCCTCGGCGTCGCTCTCGGGCACGCCAGGGCGGGCCATCGCCACCGCGAGCACGATCAATTCGTTGCGGGCGTCCGCCGGCACGTCGAGTGCCGCGGGCGCGGCATCGACCCCGGGGATCGCGAACGGCAGCCCGTCGGGCAGCACACCCGCCGCGGTGGCGAGCGCGAACTTGCCTTGCAGCAGCGCGGGCTCGTCCAGCGTCAGCACAAGAAACCCGCAGGGGTGGAGCTGGGATGCGGCGATGCGCGCGTCGATGTGGCGCGTGATGAAGCGGTCTTGCTGTTGGAAGTGCTGTGGCTGAAGGAACATGCCTTCGGTCCACATCACCTTGTTGTGCCAGGTCATGTGTGCTCGCTAGTGATGCGTGCAAGAGGTGTCAGCGGCACGGCGCCGCCGACGATACACGGGGGTGTGTGGATTGTCATCATCACGGAATCATGTGGGTCATCTGCCCCGGGTTGACGAAGGTGATCGTGCCACCCCAGGTGCACATCAATGTCGAGCTGTTGTTCAGCGCCGGCGCGTTCGCGAGCATCACGGTCGGCGCGCCGGTCACCCACGGCGCCATCGTCATCGGGATGCAGGGCTGCGGCGTCAGCACGCCCATCGCCGCGGCGGTGGCGGCCGCGACCATCGGGTTGCCCGGGCAAATGCACATGCCGAACGGCGGAATGTTGGTCATCGGGATGTGGTCGAGGATGTTGGCCGCGACCATGTTGCTCGTCACGATCGGTTTGGGCGTCGGGATCAGCGTGCTCGGCGCCACGCCCATCGTGCACATCATCGACGCGCCCATGCAGGTTTGAACGGCCATCGGCTGTCGCTCCCTAGTTCGCGGCCGGCGCGGCGCTGACCCACACTGCGAGCGCGCTGAAGTTGTCGTGGTTCGGCTTGGCCTGCGTCGCCAGGCCCACCTGCGCGGCAAGTGCGGCGAGCCAGGCATCCGGCGTGTCGGCCGCGCTCAGCGACGATTCGAAGAACGCATCGTCGACGTACTCCCAGAAGCCGTCGGTGCACAGCAGGAACGCGTCACCCGCGGCGATGTCGGTGGCCGCGTGATCGCCGTTCACCAGCAAGTCGTCGTCCGGCATGCCGAGTGCGGACAAGAGCTCGTTGCGCTGCTTGTGCGCGTTCATGTCGGCCTCGGCGAGCAGCCGTGCGTCGACCAGCGATTGCACCAGGCTGTGGTCGCGTGTGCGCTGCGCGATGCGGCCATCGCGGAACCAGTACATCCGCGAATCGCCGGCATGGGCCCAGTGCGCGGCGTGTTCGACGGCGTCGATCACCAGGCACACGACGGTCGTGTGCATGTCTTGTGTGACGCCGGGGGCGCGGCTCGCGAGCAGCTGCTCGTTGGTCTGGCGCACCAGTGCGGCGAGCGCGTCGCCGCCGCTGGTCGGGCCGGCGGCAAACGCACCGAGCAGGTTCTGCACTGCGAGCCGCGAGGCCACGTCGCCGCCGCCATGGCCACCGGCTCCGTCGGCGAGCACACAGCACAGATGGCGCGCCGACTGCCAATGGCCGCAGGCGTCTTCGTTGTAGCTGCGGCCGCCCTGGTCGGACAGGATCGCGAGTTCAAGTGCGAGCATGGCGTGCTTTCACCGGGGTGGCGCGTCGTCGCGTTGCAGTTGGTTGATGTGCGTTTCGTAGGCGTGCACGAAGGCCTCGCCGAACAGCTGATGGAATTCGTCCTCGGCCTCGCGCGAGAGCTGCGAATACAAGGTCTCGAACGATTCCCACAAGCGCGACTTGCGGCTCGCCGGGATCAGGTTGGCCAGGCCCGAGCGCGGCGCCAGCGTGGCCTCGAGCTGGGCCGGGTCGAAGCGCGCGAGCAGGCCTTCGAGCGCGGCGCGCATGCCGGCCAGCACGCCGATCTGGTGAGCGCGCAAGTCGTCAAACGCATCGCGCATCGCCACCGGCGCCGGCATGAAGCCGCGCGCTGGCGGCCCGAGCAGGTGCTGCAGCGCGACCTCGACCGAGGGCGAGAATTTCAGCGGGTTGTTCTCGCGCGCGACGATCATCGTGACCTCGGCGCGTACCTCGCGCTTGAGCGCGGCGCGCGCCGCGAGCAACTCGACCGTGCCGCGCGTGGACTCGCGCAGCAGCTGGCCGATCTGGCGCATCAGGCCGGGCGTGAGGGTCTCGAGGCGCAGCTCGGGCACGTTCAGGCCCTCGAGCAGCGAGGCCAGCAACGCGTCGGGCGCGGCGCCCGTGGCGCTGGGCGGCGTCGGCGCGATCGGCGCCTGCACCGGCGCCACCGGTCGCGGCGCGGGCGCCGCGCGCGGTGCCTCGGCAAACGGTGCCGGCGCCGCGCTGCCGCGGCCCGGCTCGGGCGCCGACCACGACAGCACCGCACCCGGTGGTGCCGCGGGCTGTGCGCGGCCGACGAACGGCGTTTGCAGATCGGGCACGTGGTCGGACACCGGCGACGCAGTCGGCGCGGCCGGGCGCAGCAGCGCCTCCAGCGGGTCGTCGTCGGCGCGCGAGAACGCGGGTGGCGCCGCCTGGATCGGCGGCGCGGCGCGTGCGGGTGCGTCGCCGAGGTCGAAGAGGTCCTCGAGCGAGTCAGCGCGGCTGCCCGCGCCCGGCGCGATCAACGGGTCGGCCGGCGAGGGCGCCATCGGTGCCGACGCGTGCACGGGTGCTGCGGCCGGCGCTGCGGGTGTCGCGAACGGGTCCCAGTCGTCGGGGATCGTCGCAGCGCCGGGTGCGGCCGCGGCCGGTGGCGTCGGTGCAGCGAAGGGTGTCGGCGCCGACACTGCGGGCCAGTCGCCGGGGCTGGCGATCCGGTGGGCCGAGGCGCCGGTGTCTGCGAACAGGTCGGCGAACGGGTCTTTGGCCGCGCCGGTCACGCCGGCGCTCACGTGCAACAGGTAGCCGCCGACCTGCAGCGTGTCGCCAGGGGCGAGCGGCTCTTCGCGGCCGCTGCCGACTTCCTTGCCGTTCACCGAGATCGGATTGCTGCCGCGGTCCACGATGACGTAGCTGCCATTGCGAAACGCCACCTGCGCATGCACGCGCGAGACGGTGCGTTCGTGGTCGGGCAAGACCATGTGGTTGTGCTCGGCGCGGCCTATCGTGCCGCCGGTTTCATCGAACGCGGCCGACAGGCGCTCGCTGGGCGCGCCGTTGTAGGTGGTTGCGGTCAACACGAGCATGCGGGATTCCTGCGGGTCACAAGTTGATAACGGGCCGAGCGCCGGGCCGCTATGGGCCACGAAGAGGCCCACTTCGTGGACCTCGGCCGGCCCGCATCCCCTCGGGGGATCGGCGAATGTACGCATTCGCCAAGGGGCTGTCGTCTAGCGGAGAACATACAGGCGCTCTTCGACCACGGCAATTCGCAACGGCCAGTAGAGCCGTGCGCCGCGTGGCCGCTCTGCGTGCAGCGCGGGCTCGCCGTCCGGGCCCAGGCATTCGAGCAGCCGGCCCTCTGCGCAGCGCCGCAGCAACAGGCTCTGCGCGGTCGGCAGCGACGGGCGCAGCGGCGCTTCGGCATGGGCCTGCTGCACATGGGCGCGAAAGCGCGCGAGATCGTCTTGCAGCTCGCGCTGGTAGGCCTGCGCGAGCTCGTCGAAACGCAGCCGCGCGGCGCTGATCAGGCCTTCGGCGTCGCCGCGTGCGAGGGCCAGGGCGATGCCTTGCAAGAAGCCCGCGATCTGCGGCCGGATCGCATCGGTGTCGACGATCGGCGGCGCGTCCAGCCAGCGCCACCGTGGGAAGTTGACCGGCAGGTTCACCGTGCTCGTGAGCACCAGCGGCAGCGCCAGGATCTCGACCGGCGGCGACTCCCACTGGAGCTGCGCCAGCAAGCGCACCTGGCTGTCGTTGGCCGCGACGCCGACGCGCGGCAGCAGCAGGCTCAGGCGTGCGCGCGCATGGCCGTTGCTGAGGCGCGACTGCGGCGGCATCTGCTCGAACCCCGGCACCAGCGGGTGCGGCTCGATGACGAGCTCGAGCCGGTTGTCGCCGGTCAGCGTGTACTCGTGCACCGGCAGGCTGACGATGCCGCCCTCGCGCGGCGTGCGCGCGATCGGGATGCCGTTCAGCAGCGCTTCGGTGGCGCAGCCGATGGCTTCGAGGCGCAGGGTCAGCATGCGCTCCATCAGCCCAGGCTCCAGGCCAGCAGCGGCATCTCGGGCAGCAGCGTGCACAGCTGGCGCGACTGCCCCAGCACCGGGTCGTGCAGCGTGAGGTGCGCGCTCACGGCCTCGACGCGCAGCAGCACGACCCACTGCCAGCCGCTGCCGCCCTCGAGCCGCGGCCGCAGCCCGGCCTCGCCGACCAGCGCGCCGACGCACGGGCCGTCGAGGTTCAGCACCGCGGCCTCTGGCGTCGCGAGCGTCTCGAGCTCGAGCGTGAACGGGATGCGGAAGCGGGTCAGTGCCGCAGCCATCGGCTCGCCCGCCGACTCGGACTGCACGCGCAGCGGCGCCGACCCTGCGGCACGCAGGCGCAGCAGCGCACGCGCGCCGCCCAGGTGCAGCTCGCCGCGGCATTCGAGCATCGCGCTGAAGCCTTGCAGGTCGAGCTCGGCCGCGATGCGCATGCGCGCCGCGTCCGCGAAGCTCGCCGATGCCTGCCAGCCCCAGGTCAACGCGCCGCTGCCCTGCAGCACGCCGAGCTCGGCCGACAGCTGCGCGTGTTCGATGCCGGCGCTGCGCTCCCAGGCGGCGCCGAGGCGATCGACGGCGGTCTGCAGCAGCGCGTCGAGCGCGTCGAAGCCGCGCCGCCAACCCGCGGCATCGAGCGCTCGGCCATCGCGCTCGATGCGCACCTCGGTGGCGCTCGCCGGCGCGCTGTCGCCACCTGGCCACGCCAGCGTGCGCGTGCTCTGGCGCAGCAGCGTGAACAGGCTCTGGCAGGCCGGATGAACCCAGACCTGCATCGTGCCGCCACCGAGCGGCACGCCTTCTTCGCGCAGCGCGCAGGTGGTCAGCTGCAGGCGCGCGATCTCGGGCGGCAAGGTCTCGCCGATCGCGACACCGAGCTCGGCCGAGGCGGTCGTTTGCAGCGCCACGCTCAGCGGCCAGCTGATCGCGCGCGCCTCGGCGCCGCGCCAGTCCCACACGCCGTGCGTGCCGGCGAAGGCGACATGCGGATGCCAGTCGCCGTCGCACACGGCGTGCGTCACGGTGCGCAGTTGCAGCCGCGTGCCCGCACCGGCATCGGCCGCACGCGCCAGCACCGCGATGCGTGGCGGCCAGGCCGGCTGTGTCATGTCGACGCGCAGCGGCGGCGGTGGGGCGGGTGCGGGTGTGCGCACCGGGCCGGTGGGTGTGAGCTCGTAGATCTGCGCTGCGACGGTGTCGGTGGTGCGGATCGCCGCAACCTCCAGATCGCAGGCGACGCGCGGCAGCTCGACGCCTTCGCGAAGCAGCAGCCGGCCGAGCAGGCCGAGCCGTGCGAAGGCCTGCATCAGACCGGCGTCGGCCTCGGCCAGCGCGTCCGCCGACGGCTGCGGTGGCTTCGGCGCCGCGAGCGCGTCGAGCGAGCGGCGCACCAGCTGGTGCACCTTCTGCCACTCGTGGCGCCTCGGGTCGGCGAGCGTGTTGCGGGCCCACTCGAAGCCAGGCTTGTCCTCGAAGCCAGTGCCCCAGACGAAGCACAGGTTGACGTAGCGCAGCGCGCCGAGTGCGATGCGCAGGCCGTGCTGCTCGGCGCTGGTCAATGCATGTTCGACGAAGGCGGGCAGACGCGCGCCCAGCCGCTCGGCCACCGCGGGCCAGCGCGCGGCCAGGTGGGTGCCGAGCCGGCGCAGCAACAGCGTGCGCTCGACGGCTTCGATGGCCTCGGCTTGCTCGGGGGTGAGTTGCAGCATCGGCACGTGCCTCAGGCCGCCGCGCGCGGCGCTGCGGCCGCCAGCTGCACGTCGAGCGCGCCGCCGAGCATGCGCAGCCAGGTGCCGCCGGTCGCACCGGTGGCGTCGGGCAGCGCGAACGCCGTCAGCGGGCCGAAGACCTGTTCGAGCTGCGAGGGCGCGCACAGCGGCAGCAGCGCCCGCATCAGCATCGGCTTGTACCAGCGCAGCGCGACGCGCTCGCGGCCGGGCAGCTGGGCCTCGAGCAGGCCGCGCAGGTGTTCGCGCACCGGGCGGAACGGCGCGTCGCTGAAGGCCAGCACGCCCCAGTCCTCGACACGCGCGCCCTCGCCGGCGAGCAGCCAGTGGCTGAACGCGTGCGCCGGCTCGAGCTGCACGCACCAGGCCTGCGCCGCCTCGAGCGCCGCGCCGCCGCGCTGCAGCCGGCTCCATTCGGCCAGGCCCAGACCGGCGGCCGACAGCATGTCGCCGATCTGCGGCAGGGCCTGCGCGTCGACCACCGCATAGGTGTGCCGCGCCACGCCAAACCAGCGCTGCAGTTCAGGGGCGTTGTTCACGATCGCGTGCTGCTCGATGGCATGTGACGGTGCTACCGCGACGGCAGCGGGTCCTTGATCTTGGTCGGGTCGGTGGGCGCCTCGGGCGCACCGGGTGCCACCGGGCTCGCGCCGCTGCCCGAGCCGCCGCCGCCGCCCGAGTTGATCAGCACCATCGTGCCGGTGATCGAGACGCCCGACGGGCCGATCAAGACGCTGTTGCCGCCGGCCTTCAGCGTCAACATCATGCCGGCCTCGACGACGACGTTCATGCCGCCCTTGATGTGCAGGTTCACGCCGGCCTCCATGGCCGCGTTCGTGCCGGCCTGGATGTGCACGTCGCTGCCGGCCTTGAACGAGATCGCGGTGCCCGCGTCGGTGCTGGCGTCGCCCTGCGCCTTGAGGCCGTAGTCGCCGCCCGCCTTGAGCAGCAGGTTGTTGGCGACATCGACGTGCATCGCGCCGCCGACCTTGTGCTTGACGTCCTTCGCGACGCTGAGCTGCTGCATGCCGCCGATCTTTTCAACGCGGTCGTTGGCGACCGTGACGAACTCGTCGTGGCCGATGTCTTCGACCACGTCGTTCTTCACGAGATGGAAGTGGTCCTTCTCGGACTGGAACCAGACGTACTCCTCGCCTTTCTTGTCCTCGAAGCGCAGCTCGTTGAAGTTGCTGGCCGCCGCGCCCTTGCTGGAGCGGCTCTTCAGCGTGCTGACGGTGGCGTTGTCGGGCAGCACATAGGGCGGCAGGTTCTCGGCGTTGAAGACGCTGCCGGTGATGAGTGGCCGGTCCGGGTCGCCCTCGAGAAACTCGACGACGACCTCGTGGCCGATGCGCGGCAGCGACAGCACGCCCCAGCCCTTGCCGGCCCAGGGCTGCGACACGCGCATCCAGCATGAGCTGTCGGCATCGCGCTTGCCGAGCCGGTCCCAGTGGAACTGCACCTTCACGCGGCCGTGCTTGTCGGTGTAGATCTCGTCGCCTTCCGGCCCGACGACGAATGCGGTCTGCGGCCCTGGAACGACAGGCTTGGGCGTGACGCGCTGCGGGCGGAAGACCTCGCGGCTGTCGAGCGCCGTGAACTGGCAGCTGTAGCTGGCGGTGTCCGTGCCGCCCGATTCGTAACCCTCGTTGCGCATGTCGATGCGCGTCGAGATCACGATGTGCTCGCGGTTCTGGTCCTTGCGCGGGTGGTCGGCGAGCGTGAAGCGATGGCCGATCGTCAGCGCCGACATCGAGCCGTAGCCGCTTGCCGCGCTGTGCCGCGCCTGCAGTTCTTCGAGGCGCAGATGCGCGTAGCGGCCGCCGTCGCCCTTGCTCACGTACTCGCCCGGTTGGTCGTAGAACTCGCCTTTGCTGCCGGCGTGATCGCGCGCTTGCTCGGCGCTGACCTGCAGGTTCGTCGACGGTTGGATGAAGTCGTAGTCGGTCAGCGTCACCTTGCCGGGCTGGATCTCGTGGCTGAAGCGCCATTCGTTGATGCAGTCGAAGTCGATCGCGCCGAGCGACTGCGGCCGGTAGCGGAACTGCGCGTGGCCGGCCACCGGCACGTGCACGCTGGCCCGGTCGGCGATGACCATCATGTGCTGTTCGGCGGTGTGCTTGAAGAAGTAGTAGATGCCTTCCTGTTCCATCAGACGGCTGACGAAGTTGAAGTCGGTCTCGCGGTATTGCACGCAATACTCGAGCTTCGGGTAGCTGCCCTTGAGCTGGTCCTGGAAGTCGCTGGAGTAGGGCTGGAAGACTTGCTTGAGGATCTCGGGCACGCTCAAGTTCTGGAAGATGCGCGTGTCGGCGCGGCGCGTCAGCAGCCACAGCCACGGCCGCAGCTTCAGGCTGTAGGCGAACAGCCGGCCCTTCGCGCCGTCGAGCCCGGCGCTCGTGACGATGCCGTTGAACTGGCGCAGCTTCTTGTCGCTGAGCTCGACCGACACGCTGACGCGCTTGCCGAGCAGCGCGTTCGGGTCGATGTCGTTCTTCTCGGACAGCGCGCTGACGCTGAAGTCGAACAGCCGGCCGAGCTCCTCGACGGCGCTCATCGCGGAGAAGCGCAGCAGCCCGGCCCCGAGGGGCGTGGTCAGCTTCATCAGTGCGGGAGGGTTCGCGGCCATGTGCTCGTTCTCGATGTCATTCCGCGCTGGCTGCGCCGGCCCGGCGCTGTGCCGCGACCAGCCAGCCGTCGACCGGCTTGCCGCTTTCCATGCGCAGGTGCACCGCGTCGAGTGTCACCGGATTGAAGCCGGCGCCGGACAACAGCGTGTCGACGTAGGCGCGCGCGTGACTGTAGCGGCCGTGCGGGTGCAGACGGAACGGCATACCCGCATCGTCAGGGCCGACGCTCGCCTCGACCGTGAACATCAGCCAGCCGCCCGGCCGCAGCGCCGCGTGCGCCGCGGCGAACACAGCCTCGAGCGCGCCGAAGTAGCACAAGGTGTCGGCGGACACGATCAGGTCGCTGCGCTGCAGATGAGCCTGCAAATAGCCCGTGAGCTCGGCCTTGACGAGCTCGTCGTAGACGGCGCGGGGTTCGGCCTTGGCCAGCATCTGCGCCGACAGGTCGACGCCGACCAGGCGCCGCGCGTACGGCGCAAGCAAGGGCCCGCACAGGCCGGTACCGCAACCCGCGTCGAGCACGTCGAGCGCCTTCGCCGCGGGCGCGCAGTGGCGCGCCACCGCCACCGCGATGAACTCGGGCGCGCGGTAGGTGAGCTTGGCGAGCTTGGCGTCGAAGCTGTTGGCGAAGCTGTCGAACACGGCCTCGACGTAGTCGTCCGCCGCGCGCTGCGGGATGCCCGCGCCGGTGCAGGCCGCGAGGTAGTGCTTGGGCAGCGGGTTGTCGGGCTCGTCGGCGAGCCACTCGCGGTAGATCGCGGTCGCTTCGTCGAGCCGGCCCAGGGTCTGGTACGCGACGCCGAGCATCTTGCGCGCTTGCGGGTGCAGCGGCGTGAGCACCAGCGCCTCGCAGTATTCGCACACCGCGTCCTCGGTGCGGCCCAGCGCCTCGAACAGGTTGCCGAGGTTGTTGTGCGCGTCCGCGAGCCTCGGGTCGAGCGCGATCGCGCGACGGTAGGCCTGCTCGGCCTCGAGCGGCATGCGGCGCGCGCGATACAGCACGCCGAGGTTGTTGTACACCGCCGCGCTGTCGAGGCCGAGTTCGGTGGCGCGGGCGTAGTCGGCCGTGGCCTCGTCGAAGCGCCCTTGCTCGAGCAAGACGTTGCCGCGGTTCAGGTACGGGCCCGGGGCGGTCGGGTCCGATGCGATGGCCCGCGCCAGCAACGCGAGCGCCTGCTCGCTGCGCCCGCGCTGGTGCTGCGCGACGCCGAGAAAGTGAAGCGCATCGGGGTGCTCCGGTGCGGCTGCCAGCACGCGCTCGTACATCTGGATCGCGAGCTCGCGTTCGCCGCGCTGATGGGTGCGGATCGCGAGCGCGAGCGCCTCGGCCACCGACAGCTCGGCCGGCAGCGCGGGCGGCTGCGTGGGCGCGGCGGTGGTCGCGGGCGTCGGCATCGAACTCACGGGCTCAGGTCAGCGCGTAGCTGAATTCGCTGTTCGTCACGCCGATGCGCACGGTCGCGACCGGCTGGCCTTCGATCATGCGGTTCAAAAACTGGCGCGACAGCTCGGGCAGCATCGTGTTGGTCAGGATCGCGTCGATCATGCGGCCGCCCGATTCGCTCTCGGTACAGCGCGAGACGACGAGCTTGACGACCGCATCGTCATACTCGAACGGGATCTTGTAGCGCGCCTCGACGCGCTTCTTGATGCGGTTGAGCTGCAGCTTGACGATCTGCATCAGCATCGTCTCGGACAGCGGGTAGTACGGGATCGCCACCAGCCGCCCGAGCAGCGCCGGCGGGAAGATCTTCAGCAGCGGCTCGCGCAAGGCCTTGGCCATGCCCTCGGGGTCGGGCATCAGCTCCGGGTCTTTGCAGAGGTTGGCGATCAGGTCGGTGCCGGCGTTGGTGGTCAGCAGGATCAGCGTGTTCTTGAAGTCGATCGTGCGGCCTTCGCCGTCGTCCATGCGGCCCTTGTCGAAGACCTGGAAGAACAGCTCGTGCACGTCCGGGTGCGCCTTCTCGACCTCGTCGAGCAGCACCACCGAATACGGCTTGCGCCGCACCGCCTCGGTCAGCACGCCGCCTTCGCCGTAGCCCACATAGCCGGGGGGCGCGCCCTTCAGCGACGAGACCGTGTGCGCCTCTTGATACTCGCTCATGTTGATGACGATCAGGTTCTGCTCGCCGCCGTAGAGCGCTTCGGCGAGCGCGATCGCAGTCTCGGTCTTGCCCACGCCCGAGGTGCCGGCGAGCATGAACACGCCGATCGGCTTGTCGGGGTTGTCCAGGCCTGCGCGCGAGGTCTGGATGCGTTTGGCGATCATCTCCATCGCGTGGTCCTGGCCGATCACGCGCTGCGCGAGCAGGGTCGGCAGCTTCAGGATCGTGTCGACCTCGTTGCGCGCCATGCGGCCAACGGGGATGCCGGTCCAGTCGCCGACAACGCTGGCAACGGCCTGGTAGTCGACGGTCGGCAGGATCAGCGGCGTCTCGCCTTGCAGCGCGCTGAGCTTGCCCTGCACGTCGCGCAGTTGCGCCAGCAGCGCGGCGCGCTCGGCGTCGCTCAATGCCGGCGCCGCGACGGCGTCGGCGACAGGTGCCGCCGCCGCTTCCAAGGTCGACCCGGTGCCTTCGACCGGCTTGCCGCCGGAGCGCAGCTTCGCGCGCAGGCCCAGCAATTCGTCGACCAAGGTGCGCTCGTCGGTCCAGCGCTTCTCGAGCGTGGCGAGCCTGTCCTTCTCGACGCCGAGCAGCGACGCCGCCTCGGTCTCGCGCTCGGTCACATCGATGCCGATCGCCTTCTCGCGGCCGATGATCTCGAGCTCGGTGGTCAGCGAGTCGATGCGCTTGCGACTGTCGTCGACCTCGGCCGGCGTTGTGTGCAAGCTGACCGCGACGCGCGCGCAGGCGGTGTCGATCAGGCTCACCGATTTGTCGGGCAGCTGCCGCGCCGGGATGTAGCGGTGCGACAGTTTCACCGCGGCCTCGAGCGCTTCGTCGAGGATCTGCACCTTGTGGTGCTTCTCCATCGTCGAGGCCACGCCGCGCATCATCAGCACGGCCTTCTTCTCGTCGGGCTCGTCGACCTGCACGGTCTGAAAGCGGCGCGTCAACGCCGGGTCTTTCTCGATGTACTTCTTGTACTCGGCCCAGGTGGTCGCGCCCACGGTGCGCAGCGTGCCGCGCGCGAGCGCCGGCTTCAGCAGATTGGCCGCATCGCCGGTGCCGGCCGCGCCGCCCGCGCCGACCAGCGTGTGGGTCTCGTCGACGAACAGGATGATGGGCTTGGCGCTGGCCTGCACCTCTTCGATCACCGAGCGCAGGCGCTGCTCGAACTCGCCCTTCATGCTCGCGCCAGCTTGCAAGAGACCCACGTCGAGCACCAGCAGCTGTACGTCCTTCAGGGCCGGTGGCACGTCGCCGCGTGCGATGCGCTGCGCGAAGCCCTCGACCACCGCGGTCTTGCCGACGCCGGCCTCGCCGACCAGGATCGGGTTGTTCTGGCGCCGCCGCATCAGGATGTCGACGACCTGGCGGATCTCGTCGTCGCGGCCGACGATCGGGTCCATCTTGCCGCTGCGCGCCTGCTCGGTCAGGTCGGTGGTGAACTTCTTCAGTGCCTCTTGCTTGCCGAGCTGGGCCGGCGCGATCGCGCCGCTGTCTTCACCGGGTGCACCGCCGGACGACGAGCCATCGCTCGCGGTCTGGCCGTCTTCAGGCGAGCCGGCGACGATGCGCGCCAGCGAGTCGCCCAGGTCGTCGAGCTTGATCTTCTCGAACTGGCGCGAGATCGCGAGCAGCGCATTGCGCAGTCGCGAGGTCTTCAGCATGCCGAGCAGCAGGTAGCCGGAGCGCACCGCGCTGTCGCCGAACATCAGCGAGCCGTAGACCCAGCCGCGCTCGACGCTGTCGGCGATGTTGTCGGACAGGTCGGAGATCGAGGTCGCGCCGCGCGGCAGCCGGTCGAGCGCGGCGGTGATGTCTTTCGCCAGCACGCCGACATCGATCGCGTAGTGCTTGATGATGCGGTGCCAGTCGGAGTCGGGGTTCTGCACGATCTGCGCGACCCAGTGCTCGAGTTCGACATACGGGTTGCCGCGCAGCTTGCAGAACACCAAGGCGCTGTCGACGGCCTTGTAGCTCAGGCCGTTGAGCTTGCCGAACAGGGTGACGCGGCTGATCTCTGCCATGGTGCTTCCTTTCAGTGAGAGGCGTGGTGGGGAGCGCGCGGACGCAGCCGCAGTGCCGCATCGCCCTGGCCCGGGCGGCGGCCCAGCCAGGTGGTCCAGCCGAGGCGGCCATAGCGCCCGGGCCGGCAAACGGGAACGTCTTCGCCTGCGAGCACGAGTTGCAGGTCCCACGCGAGTTCGAGGCTCACGTAATGAGCCAGCAGCGACTGCACTGCCGGCAGCGCGCTGCCGCCCGGCAGCAGGGCCTCGAAGTCGGCCAGCCGCAGCGGGCCGACGTGGATGCGGAAGTGGTGCTGCCGATCGAACACCATGCTGCCGAGCAGCGCGCCATCGCCGAGCTGCGCGGTCGGCGTGCGACCGGCGGCGCCGAGCGCGCCGAGCCGCGTGCGCTCGGCAACCGGCAACGCCAGCCAGCGGCCGACGAAGGATTCGACGCGCACCGGTGCGCGCAGGTAGGCCGACAGCATCGCCTGCAGCCCATCGGCGCCACGCGCCTGGCGCGCGAGGTAGCCGCTGAAGAACAGCTTCGCGTGGTCGGGCGCATCGTCGCGGCCGCGGTGCTTCGCGGTGCCCAGGCCGATCAGCGAACCGATGTGGTCGGCGAAGCGGTCGTCGCCCGGCCGGTCCAGGCTGACGGTCGGCTGCGCCTGTGCCCACGCGCGGTAGAACAGCAGCAGCAGTCGATGGTGGAACAGGTCGGCGAAGCGCGTGAAGGTGGCGTCGCCGTGGTGCATCGCGCGTTCGCGTGCGTGCTCGGTCAGGTGCAGCGGCAACGGGCCGTTCGGGCCGAAGAGCCCGAAGAAGCGCACCTCGACGCGCGGGATGCCGTTGGCCGTGTCGAGCTGCACCGCCGACAGGCTGCTCGGCGCGAACGACAGCTCCGGTGACTGACCGAGCCGCACCGGCTCGTCGGCCGGCTTGCGCGCAGTGCCCAGGCGCGGCTTGTTCGCGTGGTGCGCTTCGAGCGCGCGCAAGGCCTGATAGAAGTCGAAGCGCCAGGGCTCTTCGACCATCGCGGCCAAGGGGTTGGCGCCCTTCACAGGATGGGTTTCGCGCCGCATCGAGGCCCCCAGTGCTTGATCTCGCCGCGGCCGGCCGAGTGCAGCCGCGTCTCGGTGAAGCCGTTGAGCGAGACGTGGCGCGCGAAGAAGCGTTCGAGCACGCAGCCGAGCAGGAAGGCGCTGCCGCCCTGGAACGCGAAGTCGTCGACCTCGACATCGATGCGCACGCCGCGCCCGAAGGTGATCGGCCCGCGCATCGGCAGGCGCCGCACGCTGGCCTGCATCGCGACCGAGCGCACGCCTTCGATCTGGCGCTGTGCACCGGCGTCGCCGGCCGGCGCGTACAGCGTCAGCAGCTCGCGCAGCGTGGCCGCGCCCTCGGTGGCGTTGGTGTCGATCAGCGACAGGTGGTCGAGCGTGAGCTGGTTGATGAAGCGCCACGCGAGCTTGCCTTCGCGCAGCGACGAGATCGGCCGCGACGGCCCCTTGATGACGCGGATCGCTTGCACCGCAGCCGATTGCTCCAGCGTCAGGTCGGTGCTGCCCACGCCGACCGGCATCAGCATCGGCAGGTCGCGGTTCGTGCACAGCGCTTTGCTCGCGAGCTGGCGGAGGTCGCCCGAGAACGGCGCCTCGCGCTGGTCGACGATGGACAGGTACACCTCGCTGCCCACATACGACGAGCGCGGCCCTTGGCGCTGCAGTGCGGCCGACAGCAAACGCGGCTCGCGCTGCGCGGTGTAGAACGCGCTGTGGCTGCGGTCTTCGGTGTGGAACGCGGCGTACAGCGGCAGGAACGTGCGCTCGCTCTCGACCCCGACGCCATGACCAATCAGCTCGGTGAGTTCGTAGACCTCGAAGTCGGCCGGCCGCGTGCGGTCGACGATGACCTGGAAGTCGTGCGTGCCCGGGCTCACGTGGATGCGGTCGCAGCGGCGCTCGAACAGGTTGATCGCCGGCACGCAATTCAGCGCGAGGCTGCCGGCATCGACGTTCTGATCCAGCGCGGCGTCGGCGCGCTCGAACAGCAGCACGATGTCGACTTCGCTGCCGCCGCGCCGGTGCAGCGCCGCGCCGAGGCCGGTGATGTCGAAGAACAAAAAGCGCTGCGGGAACGCGAAGAACTCCTGCATCAAGCGGTAGCCGTGGAAGCCCTTCAGGCCGACCGGCAGCAGCGCCTCGTCGTCGGCCCAGCCGACCGGTTCGATGCAGGTCGCGGGCAGTGCTTCGCTCCACGCGGTGGAGCGCTGCGCCGGCATCAGCAGCCCGCCCAGCGTGTGGCCGGCGATCAGCTCGAACAAGCGGTAGGCGACATCGTCGATGCCGCTGCAATGCAGGCGCAGCGACTCGAGCGGCAGCTTCGCGAAGTCGAGCCCGCCGGTGGTCTTCAGGCGCAAGCGCACGCCGCTCTTGTAGCGCCGCAGCTGCGGCGACGCGGCCAGCGGCAGGTCGGCGGCGTGGGTGAAGTACTCGACCTGCGTCAGCTCGATCGGCCAGAGCGTGATGTCGTGCGCGGTGCGGAACTGGCACGGCGTCGCGCTCGCGCGCGTGCCCTCGCTGCGCATCTCGCTGCCGCGCGAGATGACCAGGCCCGACACCAGGTTCGGGCTCGCCAGATCGGGTTGCAGCTGCGCGATCAGCATCGCCGGCGTCGGCGCGAGGATCTGCGGGTAGACCACGTCGAGCAAGCGCTGCGTGAAGCGCGGGAACTCGGCGTCGAGCCGCAGCTGCACGCGGCCGGCAAGGAACGCAAAGCCCTCGATCAGGCGCTCGACATACGGGTCGCTGACCTCGATGCCATCGATGCCCAGACGCGACGCGATCTTCGGGAACTGCTGCGCAAACTCCGCGCCCATCTCGCGCAGATGCTGCAGCTCCTGGTTGTAGTGGTGAAGCAGGCGCGGGTCCATGGCTTGTGCGCGCGCCTCAGCGCGTCAGGTCCTTCACCTTCACGTGGCCGGACTCGAGATCGATGTCGGTCTGCAGCAGCAGCTCCAGCGGCATCGGCTGCGCCCACAGCTGGCCGGTGATCCGAAAGCTCAGTTGGTTGTGCTGCTCCAGCAGCGGCGCCGACGCGCTTGCCTCGACGCGCAGCGTCTCGGCCAGGATGCGCGGTTCGTGGTCGACGATGGCCTGGCGCACCGCGGCCTCGAGCGTGCCGATGTCGACGGTCGATGCGGTCTGACCCGACAGCGCCGGCAGCCCGTAGTTCAGCACCGAGCGCTGCGCGTGCGGGTACGGCGCCCACGCATCGGGGTCGGACTGCTGGGTCGCGTTGAACAGCCAAGCCAGGTCGCGCAGCACCGCGGCGCGCAAGCGCGCCTTGCTCATCGAGCGCTGCTCGCGCGCCTCCGAGCGCTTGCCGGGTTCGTCGTCGGTCAGCCGGTCGAGCAGCGCGGGCTGGAGGAAGTCCTGGGCGGAGGTGACCATGTAGAGATGGCTGTGGAGGCAGCTCAGGCGTCGTTGCCGTTGAGCTCGAGCACGCGCAGGTCCATCAGCGCTAGGTCGTCGGTGTCGGTGGCGAGCATGCGTTGGCCGATGCCGATGTACTGGTCGGGGCCGCTGGTCTGCCAGTCGGTGCGGCGCGCCATCGCGTGGGCCGGGTCGCCGGCTTCGGAGCCGACATAGCGCGTCGGGATGAAGCCGACCACCTCGCCGCCGTTGGCGAACAAGAAGTGCGCGGGCATCCAGACGCTGTCGCGCAGGTCGACGGGCGCCTCGATCTCGACGCGGTTCAGGCGCGACATCGGGATCCAGTAGTAGCGGCCGTTGACGATGGCCTCGAGCACCGGCCCGAGGCGCGTGTCGGCGTCGGCGATCCAGTCGAAGGCCTTGCCGTCGGCGCTGCCCGAGGTGGTCGGCGCCTCATCGAGCGCCTGCGCGCGCAGGCGTTGTGCGTCGTCCGGCTCGCCGCGGCCCTCGCGCAGCAGCGCCTCGATCAGCAGCGCGAGCCAGGGCTGCGGCTCGCCGAACAGCATCGGCACGCGCTTGCCGGCGAACACGTCGGCACGCAAACGCTCGCACTGGATCGCCTCGCGGTAGGTCTGCACCATCGCCAGCGTGGAGGCGTCGAGCTCGCCGGCCACATTGAGCTGGTTCAGCGCGCGGTCCCATTGGCCGAGTACACACAGCAGCTGGAACAGGAACACGCGCAGCTTCGCGTCCTGCGGTGCTGCGCGAACCTGGTCCTGCAGCAGCTTGAGCGCGTCGGCCGGGGCACCTTGGCGCAGGGCTTGTTGAGCGGCGGAGGGTTGCATCGAAGAATCTCCACGGTAAGGAAAGGGCGTGGCATGGGCGCATCGCCCGCGCCGACGCGGTCAGGCGCTGGAGACCTGCGCGGTGAAGCTGCTGCCGCCTTGCTTCTGCCCCTTGGCGTCTTGGGCGGCGTAGGTGATGTCGATGCCGGCGAAGCGCAGCTCCAGCCGTTCGACCAGGCCGGGTGCGGGAGACTCTTTCGACTCGATGTCGAAGCGCGTGATGTACGCGTCCTTCAGCGTCACGACGAAGTAGTCGATCGGTGCCGCGCCGCTGGCCTTGCGCACCGTCAGCACCGCCTTCTTGAGCTTCTCGTTGGTGTACATCGCCGACATCAAGGCCGTCGACGACGCGTCGGTGGACTTGGTCACGCACAGGCTGCGCAGTGACGCGCGACCGGTGCGGCCGCCGCTGCGCAGCTCGTCGGGGTAGTCCATCGACCATGACCAGCTCGTGATGTCGATCTCTTGGCCGTGGACCGCATCGTGGGCCTCGCCGCGGATCGGGCCGGCCCGCTCGCCCTCGAGCTTGAGGAACAGGTCACCCTTAGCCATCGTGAGGCTCCCGCGGCGGTTGGCGAAGCGCTGACGCGCGCGTGGTCACAACTTCTGGTGCTGCTTGATGTCGAAGCCGAAGGGCATCGGCGCGCCGCCGGAGCCGTCTTCCTTCTGCGGCACGTAGTCGAAATGGACCTTCGCGAAACTCAGCGAGACGTTCTCGTTGACCAGGGCATCGCCACCCGAGCCGCCGATCGACACCGACGTGATGATGATGTCCTCGAGCTTGATCTTGAGGTACTCGAGCGGCGACTTGCCGCCGTGCTTGCGAATGACGAGGTCGGCCTGCTTGATGTGCGAGCCGGTGGCGCAGCTCAGCATCAGCGCATTGCTCGACGAGTCGACGCGTTTCGTCACCGAGATGTCGTTGAAGTTGACCTTGCCGGTGCCGCCGCCGCCGCCCGAATGCGACGACGAGGCGTTCGACAGGCCCCAGCTCCAGGCCAGCACGTCGATCTCGCCCTTGTGCTTGGAGTCGTGGGATTCGCCCTTGATGCCGTCGAGCTTGAGGAACATGTCTACAGCCATGATTGCTTCTCCGTTGTGTCAATGATTTTTTGGGGAACTCGCTGCGTGATGCGCACCGGGGACGCCCCCGGCGTCCCCTGCTGGCAGCCGCAGGGGAGGGTGTGACCTGACGAAAACCTCAGCCGCCCTTCGGTGCCGGCACGGTCGAGACCAGCCGGAGCGAGACGGTCAGGCCTTCGAGCTGGTAGTGCGGGCGCAGCCAGAAGGTCGAGGAGTAGTAGCCCGGGTTGCCCTCGACCTCCTTGACCTCGACCTGCGCAGCGGCGAGCGGGCGCTGCGCCTTGGTGGATTCGGACGAATGCGCCGGATCGCCGTCGACGTACTGCGTGATCCAGTCCTGCAGGTAGCGCTGCATGTCCTCGCGCTCCTTGAACGAGCCGATCTTGTCGCGCACGATGCACTTCAGGTAGTGCGAGAAGCGGCAGGTCGAGAACAGGTAGGGCAGGCGCGCGGCGAGGTTGGCGTTCGCGGTCGCATCCGGGTTTTCGTACTCTTGCGGCTTGTGCAGCGACTGCGCACCGATGAACGCGGCGAAGTCGCTGTTCTTGCGGTGGATCAGCGGCATGAAGCCGTTCTTCGCGAGCTCGGCCTCGCGCCTGTCGGCGATCGCGATCTCGGTCGGGCACTTCATGTCGACGCCGCCATCGTCGGTCGGGAAGCTGTGCGCCGGCAGGTTCTCGACCGCACCGCCCGATTCGACCCCGCGGATGCGCGAGCACCAGCCGAACTCCTTGAACGAGCGGTTGATGTTGGTCGCCATCGCGTAGGCGGCGTTGGCCCAGGTGTACTTGCTGTGATCGGCCGCGCCGGTGTCTTCTTCGAACGCGAACTCCTCGACTGGGCTGGTCCGCGCGCCGTAGGGCAGGCGCGACAGGAAGCGCGGCATCGCCAGGCCGATGTACTTCGAGTCTTCAGACTCGCGCAGCGAGCGCCACGCGGCGTAATCAGGCGTGGTGAAGATCTTGGTCAGGTCGCGCGGGTTGGCGAGGTCTTGCCACGAGTCCATCTGCATCAGCGACGGTGCGGCGCCGGTGATGAAGGGGCAGAACGACGCGGCCGAGATCTTCGCCATCTCGCCGAGCAACTCGACATCGGGCGCGCTGTGGTCGAAGTGGTAGTCGCCGACGATACAGCCGAACGGTGCGCCGCCGAACTGGCCGAACTCTTCTTCGTAGATCTTCTTGAACAGCGGGCTCTGATCCCAGGCCGTGCCCTTGTAGCGCTTCAGCGTCTTGCCGAGTTCGGCTTTGCTGATGCTCATGAAGCGGATCTTCAACTGCTCGTCGGTCTCGGTGTTGGTCACCATGTAGTGCAGGCCGCGCCACGCACCTTCGAGCTTCTGGAAGTCTTCGTTGTGCAGGATCAGGTTCACCTGCTCAGACAGCTTCTTGTCGATCGCGGCGATCATCGCCTCGATCGACTTGATCACGTCGCTGCCGATCAGCTTGGTCTGGCCGAGGGCTTGCTGCGCGAGCGTTTGCACGGCTGCCTCGACGGCGCTCTTGGCTTCGTCACTGCGCGGTTTGAACTCTTTCTTCAGCAGCGAGGCGAGGTCGCTGCCTTCCATCGCTACTGCCGCGAGTGCGGAGGTCTGTTGGGTCTCTGCCATGCGAATCTCCAGGAATCTTGTGGGGTGGCGCGGAGTTGGGCTCAGGCGTCGGCCGGCTTGGCGGTGGCGGCCAGCGACTGCAGCAGCGTCGGGTCGGCGAGCAGCTTGGCGACGAGTTCTTCGGCGCCGGCCTTGCCGTCCATGTAGGTCACGAGGTTGGCGAGCTGCTGGCGCGCTTCGAGCAGCTTGTTGAGCGAGTCGACCTTGCGCGCGATCGCGGCGGGCGAGAAGTCATCCATGTTCTCGAAGGTGATGTCGACCGCGATGTTGCCGTCACCGGTCAGCGCGTTGGGCACCTGGAATGCCACGCGCGGCTTCATGGCCTTCATGCGCGCATCGAAGTTGTCGACATCGATCTCGAGGAACTTGCGGTCGACCACCTGGGCCGGCGCCTCGGTGGGCTTGCCGGCCAGATCGGCCATCACGCCCATCACGAACGGCAGCTGGATCTTCTTCTCGGAACCGTAGGTCTCGGTGTCGTACTCGATCTGAACCCGCGGCGTGCGGTTGCGGCCGATGAACTTCTGACTGCTGCCCATGTCGATCTCCTTGCGGTTTGCGGGTGATGCCTGAAAGGCTCTTGGATTCTGTGCGCTTGGCTAGCTGCCGTCTGACGGGGAAACCACCGACTCCGGGTCGACCCCCATGATGCCCGCCACCTGCGCCAAGGCGTCGGGCGCCAGGTCTTTCAACAGCTGCAGGAAGTTCTGGCTGATCAGCCGCTTGGCGCGGCGCAGCAGCAGCGGCGCCGGGTTGGTGGGCTCGCTGCGCTCGAGGTATTCGCAGACCATGTCGATGGCGCGGATCGCATCGGCGCGCGAATGAACCCCGCCCGACATCGCGGCGCCCGTGCGTGCGGGTGCGCCGGTGGCGTCAGTGGACAGGGCGGCGTCGGCGTCGACCGCCGCTGCCTCTTGCGGCAACAGCGACAGCACGCCGGCGAGCATGGTCGTGAGCGGCGCCAGGTCGGGCGCGTCTGCGAGGCCGAGCTGGGCCGAGAGCAGCGTCGACAGCGTTCGCACCGCTTGCGCGGCGTGCTCGAGCTGCTCGCGCAGCACCGGCGCATCGGCAGACGTGGCGAACAGCTGCAGCACCTGATCGCGCGACAGCGCTTCTTCGTCGGCGCGCGCGGCGAGCGTGCCGAGCGCGATCTCGACCGCGCGCACGCGCACCTTGCCGACCACGCGGTCGGTCAGCAGCACCGCCTGGCGCAGGTCGCCGAGCAATGCGCTGGGTTCGCGCAGCAGCGCGAGTGCGTTGGCGCGTGCATAGAACGAGCCGTCGTCCGGGTCGGCGACGGGGTGCAGGCGCTCACCGAAGTTCTCGAGCAGGCCCTGCATCAACCGCAAGCCTTGCAGCAGCGCGGGCACGCCGTCGAGCCGCAGCGCGGCGCGCGTCCAGCTGATGGCGATGCGCAGGTCGCGCGTGCGTGCGAACAGCGCTTCGGCGAGTGCGCGCGCGGCGCGGTAGTCGGGCGCAACGGCTTCGGAGAACTGAGTCTCGGGCTTGCCGGCAAGGGCCTTGCTCAGCTCGAGGAATTCGTTGTCGGTCTCGAGATCGGGGCCGCAGGGCGCGCCTTCGGCAGCGAGCGGCGCCAGCCAGGCGTCGACCAGCGCGGCAGTCGGGTCACCGGTTCTCATCGGGAGCTCGCGGCACGCCAGCAGCGGGTCGGTGGGTCGAATTGCAAGTGTGGTCCCTGTGCTCTGTTCGATGTGTGACGAAGGCGAGATGGCGGCGCGAAGTGTCGCACAGGCTTGACCTGTTTTGAACACCGGCGACGCCCCTGTCGCACAGCACCGCGGGGCCGATTAGAACCCGGCGCGGCTGTGCCGGGCACCCCCAATATCGAAAGAAGCGACGGAGCGCGGGATCGCGTTGGCGCTCAGGGCCCGACCGCGTTGGCGATCGTGATCGTGACGCCGCTCGTGCCCGGCACCACCGGTGCCGACTCGCCGGCCAGATCGCCTGGCTGCGGGACCGCGTTGCCCGACTTGCTGATGCGCGCGCCGACGATCACCTGCACCGCGCCGGAGATGCGGGCGTTCGGTGCCATCGCCATGCTGTCGTCGAGCTTGTAGCTGATCGGCAGGTCTTTCACTTGCGCGCGCAGCACGGCGAGCGGCATGCGCGGCCCTCGCGCGGCGCGGGCGAAGATGAAGACGGTGTCGGTCGGGCTCGCCTTGGCTGCGAGCGCGGGTGACAGCGTGACGGTGCCGCTGACGCTGGCCGCCGCGCCGCTGGCCGCAGACGGCGCGCGTGGAGTGGCCGCGGCCGATGTCGTTGGCGCCGCCGCGAGCCCGCCGCGCTTGCGCGCCTCGGCCAGGCTGGCCTGCAGGCGCGGCGTGTCAGGGCTGTCGGGCGGCAGGCCTTGCGCCATCTTTTCCCAGTGGCGCACCGCGGTCGCGTAGTCGGCGCGTTCGAAGGCCGAGGTGCCGGCGAGCGCGAGCGCCTTCAGGTGCGTGGGTTGGGCGGCCAGCGCACGCGCGACGAGCGCGTCGGACTCGGGCGTGGCCTGGCCGCCGTTCTTGGTCGCGAGCGCATCGGCGTAGTCGGCCAGCGTGGTCGCATCGTTGCCGCGCAGCGCGACCGCCTTCGCGTAGGCCGGCAGGGCCTCGTCGACGCGGCCCAGCACGCTGTACGAGCGGCCCAGCATCAGCCAGCCGGTGGCGTCGTCGGGCTTGTCCTTCAGGCGCTCGGCGAGCTTGCCGACCATCATCTCGATCTGCTGCCGTGCGGATTGCTCGTCGGCATCAGGCGCCGCGGCGGCCGCCGCTGCAGGCGTGGGCTTCAGGCCGGGCGAGCCCTTCCATGCGTAGCCGCCGATCGCGAGGCCGAGCACGCAGACGCTCAAGCCCATCATCAAGCGACCCGAAGGGCGCGGCGCTGGGCCGTCGGGGAGGGAGTCGGTCATCGAGGGAGCTGTCGATCAGGATTGATGCGGGTCGGCGAACAGCGCCGGGTCATCGGGCTCGAACTGGTTCGCCGCGGTGCGTGCGCGCCGGCGCATCACCAGAGCCAGCGCGCCGAAGCCGAGCAGCAGCATCAGTGCGGGGCCGAACCACAGCAGCAGCGTCGTGGCCTTGACGGGCGGGCGGTACAGCACGAAGTCGCCGTAGCGGTCGGTCATGTACTGGATGATCTTGGCGTCGTCGTCGCCCTTGCGCAGCATCTCGCGCACCTGGCGGCGCAGGTCTTGGGCGAGGTCGGCGTTCGAGTCGGCGATGGTCTGGTTCTGGCAGACGAGGCAGCGCAGCTCGGCGGTGATGCGCGTCATGCGTGCCTCGAGCGCCGGGTCGGCGGCGGCCGGTGCGGCGTCGTTCGCGAATGTGGGCTGCGCGAGGCAGCAGATCGCGAGCAGCGCGAACAAGAATTTATGCATTGAGCTTTTTGAGCATCGGCTCGATGCGCTCGCGAAGCACCTCTGGCGTCAGCGGGCCAATGTGCTTCAGGCGGATCACGCCTTGCTTGTCGATGATGAAGGTCTCGGGCACGCCGTAGACGCCGAAGTCGATGCCGACGCGGCCGTCGGCGTCGAACAGCGAGGCGTTGTACGGGTTGCCGAAGCGCGCCAGCCAGCCCTGGCCGTCGGGCCGCTGGTCCTTGTAGTTCAGGCCGTAGATCGGCACCATGTCGCGCTTCGAGAACTCGACCAGCAGCGGGTGTTCTTCGCGGCAGGCCACGCACCATGAGGCCCAGACGTTGAGCATCCAGACCTTGCCGAGCATGTCGTCGCGCTTGAAGATCTGGGCCGCGTCGTCCAGGCGCGTGAGCGCGAAGCTCGGTGCGGGCTTGCCGATCAGCGGCGAGGGCACTTCGCGCGGGTCGAGGTTGAGGCCGCGGGCGAGGAAGCCAGCGAGCACCAGGAACGCCAGCAGCGGCAGGATGTAGCGCAGGCTTTTCATCACGCGATCACCTTCGCATCGGTGGCGGCGCCCTGTGTCGCACGCACCTTGGCGCGATAGCGTCGATCGGTCGCGGCGAGGAAGCCGCCGAACGCCATCATCAGGCAGCCGCCCCAGATCCAGTCGATGAAGGGCTTGACGTAGACGCGCACGATCCAGGCCTTGCCTGCGAGCGGCTCGCCGAGCGAAACATAGAGATCACGCGTGAAGCCGGCGTCGATCGCGGCTTCGGTCATCGTGGAGCCGGTGACCGGGAAGTTCCGCTTCTCGGGGCGCAAGGTCGTGACCGGCTTGCCGTCGCGCGTGACCTCGAGCGTGCCTTGCGCGGCGCGGTAGTTCGGGCCGGGCAGCGACTCGACGCCGCGGAACGTGAACGTATAGCCCAGCACCTCGGTGGTGTCGCCCACGTCCATCTTCACGTCGCGCTCGACCTCGCCGCTCTTGACCAGCGTGACACCGAAGATGAAGACCGCGATGCCCAGGTGCGCGACCATCATGCCGACCATCGCGCGTGGGATCTGGCGCGCGCGGTGCAGCAGGCTTGTGCGCACGATGCCGTTCGGGCGCAGCCGGTCGAGCAGGTCGACGCTGAGCGCGGCGACGATCCAGAACGCCATCGCGAGGCCGAGCGTCGAGACGACGCCGAGGTGGCCGCGCAGCCAGTTGGTCAGCAGCGACGCAATAATCGCCGCGCCCAGCGCCCAACGCAGGCGGCGCCACAGCTGCGGCAGCTCGGCGTGCTTCCAGCGCGCGAGCGGGCCGACGCCGATCAGGAAGATCAGCGGCGCCATCAGCGGCACGAACACGGTGTCGAAGTAGGGCGGGCCGACCGAGAGTTTGCCCATGCCGAGCGCGTCGAGCAGCAGCGGGTACAGCGTGCCGAGCAGCACCGCGCCGCAGGCGGCCATCAGCAGCACGTTGTTGGCGAGCAGAAAGGTCTCGCGCGAGACCCACTCGAAGCGCGCGCCCAGGCCCACCTTCGGGGCGCGCCACGCGTAGAGCGCGAGCGAGGCGCCGATCACGAACACCAGGAAGGCGAGGATGAACAGGCCGCGCTTCGGATCGGTCGCGAATGCGTGCACCGACGACAGCACGCCCGAGCGCACGAGGAAGGTACCAAGCAGCGACAGCGAGAACGCGAGGATCGCGAGCAGCACCGTCCACGACTTGAAGCTGCCGCGCTTCTCGGTGACCGCGAGCGAATGGATCAGCGCGGTCGCGACCAGCCACGGCATGAAGGACGCATTCTCGACCGGGTCCCAG
>Ga0307509_10001261_pt1 | contig 42927 bp, 43 predicted proteins | sample 10_EM_MG_FD_202245 | JGI IMG/M metagenome (GOLD analysis project Ga0307509, IMG submission 202245) | Populus trichocarpa ectomycorrhiza microbial communities from riparian zone in the Pacific Northwest, United States - 10_EM | ecosystem: Host-associated > Plants > Roots > Unclassified | place...
TCGCGACGAGCTTCGGCTCGCGCGCGGGCACGACCGGCGTTCGTGGATCGCGGCGGGGCTTCATCGTGAGCGCTTGCGGCAGCGGAGGCCGCGGCCGTCGCTCGAGGTTCGGCTCGGGAATCGGCCCGGGCGTCGTGCTCTGCGTCGGTGTCGGCGGACGCTGGGTCTGCTGCTGCAGCTCGAGGCTCGGCCCCGGCATCGTGGTCGGCTTCGTCGTCGGGGGGACATCCTCCGGACGCTGGGTCTGCTGCTGGAGCTCGAGGCTCGGCCTCGGCACCGGCCTCGGCATCGTGGTCGGCTTCCGCGCCGGCGCGATGACCTGCGGCTGGACCTCGGTCGGCTTGCGCAGCAACGCCTTCGACGGCGCGGTTGCCGCGTTCGTCAGGCTCTGTGCGCGCATCCGATCGGTGGCGAGCCGCTGCTGGGTCTTCACATCCGCGAGGTCACGCACCCGCCGGGCCTCGCGCCGCGCATCGGTCGCGACGTTCTGCACGGGGACCTCGCGCGCCCGCGTCGGCGTCACGCGCGCGCGAGGCGGACGCAGCTGGAGCGCGGGAGGCAGCGGCGTCTGCGCCACGCGGTTCGTGACCGGCGGGGTCTGCGTGCCGAGCGCGCGGCGCGTCGTTCGCGGCTCGCGGAGGCTCGGCTCGCGCTCGGGCTCGTCGATATCGAGCGTCTGCTTCGCCGCGGCGACGATCGAGCTCGTCGCGATCACGTCGAGCTGCGTGCGCGCCGGCTGCTGCGGGACGATCGTCTTCGTCGCGGCCTTCACGGCGGTCTTCGGTGTCGCTTCGACCGGTGAGGTCGGCGGTTTGCTCGCCGGCGGCGTCGGGCGGAGCTGGAGCGATGGCGGCAACGCGTTCGGCGTCACGTCCTCGTGCGGCCTGGTCGCGCGCGACACGGGAGCCACGACCGGCTGCTCGGCGGTCGCGCGCTGATCGTTCGGCGCGACCCCGACGATCGGTTGCTCGGCAGTCACGCGCTGATCGTTCGGCACGACCCGGTCGACCGGCGCCCGTGGCCTCGTGTCGATCGTCGTCGACTTCGACGCCCCCGCGACCCGATCGCTCGGCTTGACCTCGTCGACCGGCGCGACCGGCTTCACCACCGGCGCCGGCTTGAATCGATCGATCCAACCGGTCGCGGTCGCGAGTGAGGCCACGTCGACGCGCTTCGCGCTGCGCTCGTTCTCGAGCGGCTTGTACACGCGCGAGGTCGGCGAGCTCCGTGTCGCGGTCTTGGTCGGCGCCTGGTCGGGTGCCGCCGGTTCCTTCGGCGCCGGATCGTCGTTCACGAGATCGCCGAGCAGGTCGCGCGGCATCGCTTCCCTCGAGATCTGCGCGCGCTCGAACAGCTTCGTCATCCCGCCTTCGAGCAAGCCGGCGACCTTCGACACCGGCGCGCCGCGCTGCAGCTCCGACTGCGCTGCATCGATCTGGCGGATCACCTGCTGCAGCTCGCCGCGGTGGGGCGTCAGCTGCGGCGCGTACGACACGAGCGTCTGGGTCAGCTTGCCGACCGTCGCGTGGCGCGGCGACACCGTATCGGGCGTGCCCTCGAGGAGCGCGGTGAGCGTCGCCTTGCCCGCCTCGATCCGGACGGAGGCCTCGCGCACCTGGTCGGCCTTGCGCCGGCTGGCGTCGTCGAGGAGCTGGTGGGCGAACTGCTTGGCCTTGTCGAGGCGTGCCATCGCGGGCACTTACAGCAACGGATATGCCGCGCCGGCGACGCCTACTTACGCGCCGAGGTGTCGCCTCCCGAGCGACACGTGTCGCCTCGAGAGCGAGCGCGATCCGACCGTTCGCGAAAACGTCATCGGCGTGATCGTCGTGTCGCTTCGCAGGCGACAGGTGGCCGGCGATCGCTTCATCTCGCGGCGACGCCGGGCTACGCTCGCCCGGTGACCGAGCCGAACGTCACCAGACCCACGACCGGGACGGCGACGCGCCGTCGCGCGATCCGGCGATTTCACGTCACGGTCGTCGCCGGGCCGAAGGTGGGCCAGATCTGGGCGAACCCGAGCGAGCGCTGCGCCGTCGGCTCGCATCCGTCGAACGACCTCATCATCGACGACCCGACCGTCTCGCGCTTCCACTGCGAGCTCTCGATCAACGGCGACCGCGTCCGCGTGCGCGACCTCGCCAGTCGCAATGGCACGTTCGCGAACGGCATCACGATCACCGACGGCGCGGTCGGCGGTGGCACCGTGATCCAGCTCGGCCACGCGCAGATCCGGATCGACGTCGACGCCGGCAAGGCCGAGATCGACGAGAGCGAGCGCGAGCAGTTCGGCTCGCTCGTCGGTACGAGCCCGCAGATGCGCGAGCTGTTCTCCCAGCTCGAGAAGGTCGCCCCGACCGACGCGACCGTGCTCGTCGAGGGCGAGACCGGCACCGGCAAGGAGGGCGTCGCCGAAGCGATCCACGAGGCCAGTCCGCGCGCCGCCGGGCGGTTCGTCGTCGTCGACTGCGGCGCGATTCCCGCCAACCTCCTCGAGAGCGAGCTGTTCGGGCACGAGCAAGGCGCCTTCACCGGCGCCACCGAGCGCCGGATCGGCGCGTTCGAGCAAGCCTCCAAAGGCACGATCTTTCTCGACGAGATCGGCGAGCTCCCACCCGACCTCCAACCCAAGCTCCTCCGCGCGCTCGAGAGTCGCGAGATCCGCCGGATCGGTGCGCGCGACACGGTCCGCTGCGACCTCCGCATCATCGCCGCGACCAACCGCGATCTCCGCAAGGAGGTCAACGCCGGGACCTTCCGCGCCGACCTCTACTACCGCCTCGCGGTCGTGAAGCTGGAGCTGCCCGCGCTCCGCGATCGCCCCGGCGACATGCCGCTCCTCGTGCACCACCTGCTCGCGCGGCTTCGCGCGCCGACCACCGCGATCGCCGATCTCGGCTCTCCCGACTTCATCGCCACGCTCGCCGCGGCCTCGTGGCCCGGCAATGTCCGCGAGCTCCGCAACCACCTCGAGCAATGCGTCGTGTTCGGGGAGCGGCGTGCGCCCAACACGCTCGCGACGCCGCACCCTTCCTCGGCGATCGACATCGCGAGCTCGTACGAAGTCGCTCGGCGCCAGGCGATCGATGCGTTCGAGCGCACCTACGTCACCGCGCTCGTCGATCGTTGCCGTGGCAACGTCGCGCAGGCGGCGCGCGACTCCGGCCTGAACCGCGCGTACCTCCACCGCTTGCTCCGCCGCCACGGCCTGCGTTAGCGCAGCACGAGCACTTCGAGGAACGCCGCGACGCGCGCATCGCCGCGCAGCTCGGCGCGATAGACGGCGCTCGCCACGATCGGCGGCGAGGTCCACGTCGGGAGCAGACGGCGGAGGCGGCCGGCCGCGAGGTCGGCGGCGACGAGCCAGTCGGGGAGGTACGCGACGCCGGCGCCGGCGACCGCGAGATCGCGCAACGCGATCGGGGCGCTGGAGCGGAGCTGGCCGTCGACCTCGACGGTGAGGCTCTCGTTCCCGTCGCGTAACAGCCACCGGACGAGCATCCCGGCCGGCGTGATCTGGAGCAGGCACGGCAGGCGCGCCAGCTGGTGCGGGGTGCGCGGTGCGGGGTGCTTGCGGAGCAGGCGCGGCGCCGCGACGACGATCCGGTGCATCGTCGCGACCGGCGTGGCGACGTACGAGGTGCTGTCGGGCGGCGCGATGCCGGCGCGGAGCGCGAGATCGATGCCCTCGCCGACGAGATCGACGACATGATCCTCGAGCCGGAGGTCGATCGCGAGTTGCGGATGGCGAGCGACGAGCGCGGTCAGGTGCGGGATCACGCCGAGCATGCCGAACGAGAGCGAGGCGCTGACGACGAGGGTGCCGCGCACCACACGTGAGGCCCGCACCGAGGCCTTCGCCGCGTCGACGTCGCGGAGCACGCGAACGCAGTGCTCGTACCAGCGGTGGCCGGCTTCGGTGACGTGGAGGCGACGGGTCGAGCGCACGATCAGGTTCGTCCCGAGCTCGGTCTCGAGCGCGCGCAGCTGGCGGCTGACCGCGGGGAGCGACAGGTGGAGCCGGCGGGCCGCGGCCGAGAGGCTCTTGCCGTCGACGACGCGGACGAACGTCGCCATCTGGTCGAGGAGGTCCATGCCGCAGCCTGGTCCAATCTTGCGTCGCACGCAAGAATGACTTGAACGACGACCATCTACTGCCGCACCCCGTCCGTCGCCACAGTGACGACATGAAGCTCGCAAACTCGACCGTCCTCGTCACCGGCGCCAATCGTGGCCTCGGTCGTGCCCTCGTCACCGCCGCCCTCGAGCGAGGCGCTCGCCGCGTCTATGCCGGTGCGCGCACGCTCGCGTCCCTCACGGATCTACCGGAGCGGGTCGTCCCGCTCCAGCTCGACCTCACCGATCCGCGCTCGCTCGCCGCGGCAGCGGAGCGTGCGAGCGACGTGACCCTCCTGATCAACAACGCCGGCGTGCTCGTGTCGAGCGGCGTGCTCGCGAGCGCGCCCGAGCAGATCGCGCAGGAGTTCGCGACGAACGTGATCGGCACGCTCGCGGTCAGCCGGGCGTTCGCACCCGGGCTCCCGCACGGATCGGCGATCGTGAACGTGCTGTCCGTGGTGTCGCTCGCGAACATGCCCGGGTTGGGCGTCTACTCGGCGGCGAAGGCCGCGTCGTACTCGTTGACCCAGGCGCTGCGCGCCGATCTGGCACCGCGCGGGATCCGGGTCCACGCCGCGTTCCCCGGCGCGATCGATACGGACATGGTGCGCACGATGGAGATGCCGAAGACCTCGCCCGCCGACGTTGCCGCCGCGATCCTGGTCGGTCTGGAGGCAGGGCTCGACGACATCGTCCCGGACCCGATGGGCCGCGAGCTCTACGCGATGTGGCAGCGCGACCCGGACGAGCTGGCGCGCGCTCTCGCAAACATGGGCGGCTGAGAGTTAATCGTAGCGACGTCGAGACCCGTTCGTGCGACACCTCTCTGGATGCGCAGACTTCACGTCCTGCTTCGGGAGCGTTCGCAAGAGGTGATGCAGCGCTGGCAGGTCACCGTGCAGGGGTCGATCATCCCCGAGTCGTTGCCGGCGAGCGAGCTGTTCGATCACCTCCCCGTGTTCCTCGAGCAGGTGATCGCGGCGCTGCGGGCCGACGCCGCCGGCGACTCGCAGGACGTGCCCGAAGAGATCAAGACCGCGACGACACACGGAGAGCAGCGCCTGCGCCTGGGCTTCAGCCTCGACGCTGTCGTCCGCGAGTACGGTGCGATGCAGGACGCGATCCTCTCGATCGCACGCGACGGAGGCGTCGAGATCACCGCTCGCGAGACCCAGCTCGTGTTCGACGCGATCGTCAACGGCATCGCGAGCGCGGTCTCCGAATACGCACGCCAGCGCGACGCCGAGCTCCACCGCCAGCATAACGAGCACATCGCGTTCCTCGCCCACGAGCTTCGCAATCCGCTCGGCTCTGCCGCCATGGCCCTGACGCTCCTCGAGCAGCGGGGCTTCGTCCCCGCGGAAGAGCGGGCGACGGTCGCCTTGCGGAACAGCCTCGCGAAGATCCGCGAGCTCGTCGATCACGCACTCGAGGAGGCACGCGTCGCGTCGGGCGTCGAGCTGAAGACCGAACAGATCACGATCGGGCGCATCTTCGAGGGCCTCGAGGTCGCGACCGCGGCGGACGCAGACGCCCGCGGGGTCGAGCTCGTCTTCAAGATCGAGTCAGATGTCGAGCTGCAGATCGAACGCCGGCTGATCCACTCGGCCTTCAGCAACGTCGTGCGAAACGCGATCAAGTTCACGCACCCGGCCGGGCGGGTCGAGGTCCGCAGCCGTCTCGAGGGCCAACGCCTCGTCGTGGAAGTCGAAGACTGCTGCGGCGGGCTTCCCCCGGGAAGCGTCGAGCGAGCGTTCGCCCCGTTCGTGCGTCTCGGCACCAACCAGCCCCAGAAGGGCTTCGGGCTCGGGCTCGCGATCGCGAAGCAAGCGATCGATGCGCACGGCGGCACGCTCCGTCTGCAGGACCTCCCCGGCAAGGGCTGCATCTTCATCTTCGAGCTTCAGGTGTCCAACCCACCCGCCTGAGATCGTCGCCAGGTCACCCGGTCACACCGGCGAGGATCGCGAGCACGCGCTTGTGCACCGGGATGCTCGCGCGGATCGATCCTGCGATCCCCATCTGGATCCGGCCCGCCGTTCCGCCGCGCGCCGCGCTCATGTTGCGATCGCTCGGATCGTCGAACCGGATCTCCGAGCCGGTGACGACGAGGTCGACCTCGGCACACGCGAGAAGAAGCTCGCGCAACCCGGGGGCGGCAAGGCACTTCTCGATCGCCGCGGGATCCGGACCGAACGCGACGAACCGCTTCGCGAGTGCGGCGTCCGCGAGCTCGATCGGGCCCGGATAGATCGGGCTCCACGTCCGCTTCGTTGCGGTCAGCGCTTCCTTCATGCCCTTGCCGAGCGACGACAACGTGCGGTCCGCGAGCTGGAACACGACCACCGGTTGCTGCGCGAGCGGCTTGCGCCACGCCATCCGATGCACGCGCTTGCCCGCCTCGTACGTCGCGGTCGAGCGGAACTCGACGCCGTTGTCGCGCTGGACGTAATGGGTCGCCATCTCGCCGAACTTGCCGCCGCTGGCCGCCTGATCGACGAAACCGGTCTGCTCGAACAGCTCGCGCCGCGCCGCGAGGATCTCGGGACCCTGCTTGCGCGCCACCAGCACGAGCGCGACGACCGTGATGATCGCGATGCCAAAGATTCCGCCGACACATGCGAGGACGAACATCATAGGTGGGTGCGCAACAGCAACCGGTGTGCCGCGGCCAAGTGCGCGAACCCGCTGGCCTCGCTCGAGCGATGCACTGTTGCACCCGGCGTGCAGAGGTGTTGCAGTCGCGGCTCGTGCTTGTCTGGATGGTCCTCGTCGGCACGGCGCACGCCGATCCGACCTTCGCGATCGACGGCGCGACGAAGCTCGACGTGTTGCTCGACAACGAGTAGCTCCGGTGGAGCGCGCGCTATAGTCGGCGCGTGTGCGAGCACCGCCTCTGCAGGTCGATCGGTGGGCCGTGCAGCCTGAAGGTGACCCGGTCGCGCGGCTGCCGGCCGAACGTGACCTCGAAGGAGGTCGCACCCGACGTGATCGACGAGATCCGCAGGCTCGTCGCGACGGCCGAGCACGATCGCACGGCCGCCGTGCGGCTCGCCCAGATCGTCCGCCGCGAGGCACTCGACGATCGCAACCTCCTCGCGCTCGTCGTCGCCGACGAGCTCGACTTCGCCGACACGCTCGCCCGGTTGATCGGTCGCTAGGGTGTAGCGTGTAGACATGACCGGCAAGGCGCAGTTCTCGTTCGGCGAATTGCTCGTGCTGATCGACGTCGAGGGCGCGGCCGCGCTCTCCGCGCCGATGCCCACGCCCGCGGAGGGCGCAGTCCTCACCGGCACCGCGCTGCGCGGCGTTGCTCCGTGCGTCGAGGGCCATGGCCCGGTCCACTTCCGCACGGGCCTCGCACATCTCTACGATCCGCCGAAGACCGAGCTCGTGGTGAGCCCGGGCCACCTCGTACTCGCGATCACTCGATTCGTCGACCAGGACATCTGGACGAACATGTTCGAGTGGTTGAGTGGCTATCTCGCCGACACGCTCGCGCAGACCCTCAAGCGCGACGACTACCTCGAGTATGCGGGGCAGGGCGTGCTCGCGACGCTCGCGTTCACCCGCCCGAACGTCCGCCTCGACTCGCGCAGCCTCGTGCTCGAGCTCGCGCTGCGCCACGACGAACCGCCGCTCGCGACCTTGCGGCGCCTGCTCGGCATCACCGTCGACGTCGCCCCGAAGGACGACGGCAACTGGCACGAGCTCGCGACCCAGTGGCCGATGCACCTCGAGTGCGCGCGGCATGGCGCGGCGCTGCGGTTCCGCTTCAGCGCGCCCCACCACGACGGCCAGACCTCGACGGCGGGGATGTGCGAGGAGTGGTGCTCGCGCTGGCTCGGCCTGTGCGCGGGCAAGCCGTACGATCGCTCGCAGAGCTCGTGGGATCTCGGCGAGCGTGGACGCACCTCGATCGTCCGCGGCGACGGCGCGCATCGTCGCGACGTGCACGAGCTCCACGTCCCGGCGACCTGGCTCTGAGCGAGCGACCGACGCCGCGCGGGTTCAGTGCGTCACGATCGCGAGTCGATCGGCTCCCACGCTGACCCGCGTGATCGCGCCCTCGATCGAACCGCGCAGATCCGCGACCTCGCGCGCTGGCGCGTTGGCGGTGCCGCGCATCAGCTTCGTCCCGTCGCCGTACAGCACGCTGCCGTCACCGAGCCACGCCACGCGCTCCACACCGGCGGGGACCTGCATCACCGGGGTGATCGCACGCGTCTTCAGATCGAGCCGCATCAACCGCGACGCCTTCTCGTCGGACTGGTCGATGAAGCTGATCGCGCCGGCACCGGGGATCACGCTCATCGCCGCGTTGACGTTCTCCGCGACCGTGACGACCGCCCCGGTGCGCGGGTTGCCGAGCGCGATCCGGGTTCCCTTGTCGTCGCCGAAGAACAGCGCCGTGGTGTCGTCGTCGATCCACAGATACGCGCCGATGTTCGGGACCTCCGGAAACAGCGCGCGCACGACGTTCCCGGCCGGGTCGAGTCGCACGAGGCGCCGCGTCAGATCCGGCTCGACGCGGATCACCACGAAGCCATCGGCGGTCTGCGTCGCGCCGTACTCCTCCTCGGAGCTACACGTCACCGCGCGCTCTGCTCCGGTCGCCAGATCGCGGTACCAGATGTCCGCTTGCGATCCGTCGGGGCGCCACGTGAAGTAGAGGCCCTTGCCATCGAGCGAGAAGCTCGCCTGGTTGACGTAGCCATGTTTCGGCGTGGCGCGCGCCGGCGTACCGATCGCGACCGCGTCGCCGTGGATCGTGAACGGCGCCAGGTACACGGTGGTGACGTTCGGCGTGTGCTGCGCCGCGAGCTTCGGCAGCGCGACCGCACACGCGGCCTCCCGAGCTACCGGCGCCGTCGGCGGAGCGCCGTGACAGGCGGCAAGGAGGACGAACAACGTGCGCATCCCACCCGAACCCGATGGAGCGCCGCGGAAATTCCGCGCGAGGTCAGAAGATCGGGCTCAGGACCAGCCGGCCAACCGCGATGAAGGCCATGACGAGGCCGAGCACGCCGCTCATGATCATGGGCGGGGCCTCGCGGTACTTCACGTGGACCCCGATGAACACGAGGCTCTCCGCCGCCAGGACCGTGGCAGCGAGGATCGTCAGCGACGGGTGGCAATGACACGCAGCGGGGACGACGAGGCCGACCGTGCACACGAGCTCGAGGATGCCCAGCGTCGTCCAGGCCTTCCGCGGCAGCGCGCCGAAAGACGGGACGTCGTCGCTGATCTTGTCGAACATGAAGATCTTCATGACGCCCGACGATGCGTAGAGGAGTGCGGTGAGGCCTTGCAGGATCCACAGCAGGAGGTTCATCGGGTGGCCCAACGAACTACCATCCCTCGGTCTCCATCGGGTCGTCCCACACAAACCAGCTGCCGTCGATCTCGACGACGCGGGTGATCTTCACCCGGCCCACTTGCCAGGTCAGCATCGCGCTCCGAGAAGCTCGTCCAGTTGCTCGAACTGCTCGGGCATCCCATCTTCCATGCCCTCGATGGCGTCGTCGAGCGCCTCCTTGGAGGGATAGAGCTCGTGCAGGACCAGCAGCGTCTGGTCGGCCTTTTCCTCGAAGGTCACCGTGGTGACCGAACCGGCATCACTCTCCTCGTTCGTCCAGACGAGGCGCGAGTGCGGTGTCACCTCGAGATACCGACCAAAGAATGCCTTCGACGTCGAGGCATCGGTGCCGAGCTCGAAACGGTACTTGCCGCCGGCGCGAACATCCGCCTCGCAGGAGAGCAGGGACATGCCTGTCGACCTCGGTGCCCACCACCGCCGGAGAAGCTCGGGTCTGGTCCACGCCTCGAACACGATGCGGGCCGGCCCGTTGAAGGTTCGCGTGATCACGAGCTCACGCGCTGACTTCCGTTCCACCGTTGTGGGGTTCTTCCTGCGCTCACGATCGCTTCTTTCGTCCATCGACTTTTTCCTTCCGTTTCAATTCTTCGACAATCTCGTCCAGCTCGTCGAAACGCGCGCTCCACAGCCGGCGGTACCTCTCGATCCACGCCGCCTCGTCCTCGAGTCCGCGCAGGCCGAGCCTGCAGGTCCGCACGCGACCGACCTTCTCCGTGACGACGAGGCCGGCCTGCTCCAGGACGCCGACGTGCTTCTTCATCCCCGTGAGGGTCATGTCGAACTTCTCGGCGAGCGCCGTGATCGAAGCTTCTTCGCGCCCGAGCTGCTCCAGGACGCCGCGACGGGTCGCATCCGAGAGCGCTGCAAACGAGGTATCGAGGGGCGCTCTCCTATACTGAACCATATGGTTCAGCATAGGACCAGCGAGCGCCGCTTTCAAGCTGCAAGCTTCACCTGTGACGTCTGCGCGCAGGACTGCGGCCCAGCGTGCCTCGGCCGCTCGAGTCGATCGCGTGCCGGTAGCCGCCGAACGCGACGAGGGATGGCACTCCCCTTGCTCGAGCCCGTGCCATGCAACCCGGGAGCAGCTCGAGCAGAAGATCGGCGAACGCTTGGCTTGGTCGGTTGCTCCCAGCTTCCGGGAAACGGCGCAGGGCTGGACGCTGGCCTTCGACCCCGACGAGCTGGTCGCGATGCAGCCGGGGCTGAACGGCGACTTCTGGTCCGCTTGGCTCGGAACGAGCTGTCCCGCGCTGGTGGTCCGGGGAACCCAGAGCAAGGCGGTCGACGGCGCGTTGCTCGAAACCATGGCGAAGCGACGCCCCAACACGCAACTGCTCTCACTCGAGGCCGGCCACGTCACTCATCACGACGACGCGGCGGGCTTCAACGCCGCAGTCCGGACATTTCTTCGCGCGTGACGTCGAGCTGCGACGGCCCACCTCGGTCGGTGATGGTTTCCGTTGATCGTCGTCGGCGCGGGTGCTCGAATCGCATCATGCGGTACGCGCTCGTGCTCGCGTCGGTCTTGGCGGTTGCAGGGGATGCTCGCGGCGACGAGGTGATCCACATCGATCAGAAGATCACGCCGGTCCAGATGCCGCGACTCCTGAGCGACCCCGCCCGGATCCCCCCGTACAGCGACGACGCGATCCTGAGCAACGCGTGGGTCCGCGCGTGGGTGTGGCTCGACATCGATGCCGATGGCGTCGTCCAGCGCGTGAAGTTCATCAAGCGCCCCGGCCACGGCCTCGATCGAGCGGCGATCGAGTTCGCCCTGTCGCGCGAGTTTTCACCGGCGGTGAATCAGTTCGGCCACAAGGTTCGAGCGTTCGCCTACCTGCCGATCGAGTGGCCGTCTCATTCCTGGCTCGTCGAGAAGAAGTACAGCGCGAAGCGGCTCGCGGGCCTCACCGACATGATCCAGATCTCGGTCGACTTCTCGGCCGCCGGCGGTCCGCCGTCGCAGATCACGAGAGGCCAGCTCCCGCCGTGCACGCTGAATTCGCCCCTGCCGCTCGATAAGCTCCAGACCGCGAGTGGGATTCCGCTCGTCTACCGCGACTGCTCGCGTCCCGATCTGTCGCACGCAAGTGCGGCAGAGCCATGGGTCGACCGGCACCTCGAACCCTGATCCGATCGTAGAGTCCGCGCATGGATCGCGTGACTCCCTGGCTGATCGGAAAGATCGAGGAGCTTCGACCCGCCGGCAAGCCGGAGCTCGGAATCGCCTCGGAGCTCGGTCGCGTGGTCGAGGTGATCTGGGGCCGCACCGGCATGGTGTTCGGCATGGTCGTCGGCAACATCGATCGCGATGCGGTGCTGGCGCGCGGCGCGGAGGTGATGACCGCGTGGTTGCCACATCTGCCGCTCGGCATGCTTCGTTCGTATGCGGAGGTCGCGCGGAAGACGAATCTCCCGATCGACATCACACCGTTTCTCGCGAATGCGCAGCGCATCGACGACGCGATCGCTGCTGCGGCGGAAGCGGCAGAAGCGGCGAAGCGCGCGGCCTTTGCCCAGCGCAAGGCCGACGCGGCCGCGAACGAACCACGCAATCCCGCGCTCGAGGCGGCACTCGGCGACGACGATGATGAGTACAGCGTCTATGCCGACTGGCTCGAGTCGCACGGGGCCGTGCGCGGCGAGCTGATCCATCGGATGCTCGAGGACGCCGGCGTCGACGACTTCATCGCCGAGCATGCGAACGAGCTGATCGGCGTCGTGCCGACCAACGCCGGTGAGGAGGCGGGCAAGGGCGAGTACACCCTGACGTGGCGGCGAGGCTTCATCGACACGCTCGCGCTGACCTCGTTCGACGGCGTCCGGGCCGCGCTCGAGCACTTCCTCGAGCATCCGTCGGGGCGCCGCATCCGTTCGATCGCGATCGGCATGAACGGCGAGCCCGATCCCGACGAGCCGCACGGCGAGATCGTTGCATCGATCATTCGCGAGAGGCCGCCGCACCTGACCGAGCTCCACCTCGGTGCGTTCGAGCCGGATGGATGCGATATCTCGTCGTACGCGGTCGGCGACATCTCGACGATCTGGCGAGGCCTACCGACGCTGCGCACCGTGCGGGTGACGGGCGGCTCGTTCGAGCTCGGAACGATCGATGCGCCGCAGCTCGAACGTCTCGAGCTTCGCACCGGCGGCCTCACGGCCGTGAACGTCCAGTCGATCGCGACGGCCGAATGGCCGAGCCTGCGCCATCTCGACGTGTGCTTCGGCGATCACAACTACGGCGGTGACACCGAGCTCGCGGACGTCGCGGTCCTCCTCGAGAACGAGTATCCCGCGCTCCGCCATCTCGGCCTGATGAACTGCCCGTTCGCGGACGATGCCGTCGCCACGCTCGTCCAGTCGAAGGTGCTCGCGCAGCTCGAGTCTCTCGACCTGTCGCTCGGCTGTCTCGGCGATGCGGGCGCGGAGCGGTTGCTCGCCCATCAGGCCCAGCTCGGGAACCTCACCCGGCTCGACGTCTCCGCGTCGTACCTGAGTCCGCAGACCCTGCGCGCTCTCGGTCAGCTCGGCGTCGAGCTGATCGCGGAGGACATGAACGGGCCCGCCGATCCAGACGACCGCTACGTCGCGATCTCGGAGTGATCTAGCCCCGTCTCTTGCGCTTCGGTGTCGAGCTCCGAGCGGGCAACGCGCGCTTGCGTAGCTCCGCCAGAAAGCCCCCGCGATCCGCGTTCCAGCGTTCGAGGACGCCAGGCGGCGCGACCCCATTCTCGTAGGTCGAGCCCCACTTGCTGAGCTCGAGCAGGACCGGCGCCAGATCGACGCCCTTGGGTGTCAGGCTGTAGATCCACTTCCGTCCGTCGTCGGGATCTGCCTCCTTCGCGATGATCCCCGCGTCGAGGAGGCCCTTGATCCTGTCGGCCAGGATGTTCGTCGCGATGCCCTGACCCGAATGCAGGAACTCGTTGAACGTCCGATAGCCGGCGAACAACAGGTCCCGCACCACGAGCAGAGACCAGCGATCGCCGAGGACGACGAGGGAGGCGTTGATCGGGCATCTGTTCTCCACCTGCAACAGGATAACAAATCACTTGCGTTCTGCAAGTGAGATGATAACTTGCGAATTGCAAGTGACAACGCAGCAGGAGCAAGCCATGACCGACCAGATCGACGACATCGTGAAGATTTCACCGGACGTCCACCAGGTTCTGTTCGAGAACGACGCGATCCGCGTCCTCGAGGTCACCGTGAAGCCCGGGGCCAAGGTCCCCATGCACACCAACCCCGAGAACGTGAACTACATCGTGAAGCCGGGCACGCTCCGGCTGATCAACCCGGATGGTTCGTCGCTCGACCTGGACCTCGCCGACCGCCAGGTCATCCCCGCGCCCGTCGGACGGCATGCCGTCGAGAACGTCGGCACCACCGAGGTCCGAACGATCTGCATCGAGCTCAAGGGGATGCCATGACCGTCCAGCGCATGGACCACGTCGGCATCGTGGTCGAGGACCTCGACGCGGCGATCGCGTTCTTCACCGAGCTCGGTCTCGAAGCCCAGGACCGGATGCGGGTCCACGACCGCTGGGTCGACCGCGTGGTCGGGCTCGACGGCGTCGACGTCGAGATCACGATGATGCGGACGCCAGACGGCCACAGCCGGCTCGAGCTGACCAAGTTCCTGGCACCGGCGGTGATCACCGGCGATCCGTATCCGCCGCCCGCGAACGTGCTCGGGCTACGCCGCATCATGTTCGCGGTCGACGACATCCGCGACGTGGTGCGCCGGTTGGAGAAGCATGGCGGCGAGCTCGTCGGCGAGATCGCGCAGTACGAGGATGTGTACCTGCTGTGCTACCTGCGCGGTCCGTCGGGGATCATCGTCGCGCTCGCCGAGGCGCTCGGCTGAACGTCTAGCTCTCGTGCGAGAGGTGGCCGATCTTGCCCTTGGCATCGAGATAGACCGCGATGATCTGATCCGTGATCGCGCGCCGGCCCTTCACCATCTTGTTGCCTTCGAACGTGAGATCGAAGATCGCGAACCCGTCGCCCTTCGCGTGCGGGTAGATGCCGACACGTTCGACCACGAGCTTCCCCACGAGCTGCTTCGCTTTCGACTGCGTACTCTTCAGATCGAGGAGCTTCGCGAGCGCCCGTGGTGGCAGCTCCTCGACGTGAAACTCGATGAAGTCTTTGACGGTCGGATCCTGCTTGTTGTCGAGATCCTTCTCCACGAACAACGTCGCCTTCTTCACGTGACTCGCGAGGTCCGCGAGAAACGCGTTGATCGCTTTCGCGTTCGCCTCCGTCAGTGCGACGGGTTCGAGGTTGAGGTCGAGCTTGATCGGGCCGCCTAGCTTGATGTCGACGTCGTACCTCTCTTCCAGCGCGGCCGGATCGAGGTCACCGAAGTGCGTCAGCTTCATCACGATGGAGCGTACGGCGTCAGCTTGGCGCGGCGCTCTCGCAGCGCCGCGAATCGCGTCGGCTATAGTTCGACCGAATGCGCGGCACACGAAAATTCCGCTACGGTGCTCGCCTCATCGTCACCGCGCCCCTCGCGGCCATGTTCATCGCGGTGGCGGCCGAGATGGGGATGCTCGCCCTCGCCGCGAGCACCTACTGGCGGATCGGCTTCGTCGTCGTGGGGACGATGGCGACCCTGCTCGCGCTGGCGATGGTTCGGGAGATCCTGGTGCGCGTTCGGGGCAAGCGGCAGATCGTGGTCGCGACGCGCGAGCTCGTCATGCCCGACGGTGGCGTCACGATTCCGTTTCGCGAGATCCAGGCGCTCGAGCTGAAGGGAGGGCCGGGGTTTCGGCGCGTGCTCGAGATCCGCCACGCGAACGGCTCGACCGAGATCTCCGGCGTCATGCTGGGCTCGGTCGGCGAGCTCGACGAGATTCACGGTCTCATCAAGGCCGCGCGGAAGAGCAGATAGCGCTCAGTCGTCGCCGACCACGTTCTTGAAGTCGAAGCCGGTGCGGACAACATTTCCCGAGCCCGGGGCCCACACGCGGGCGCCGTTGGCGCGTCCATCGTGGCGATACCAGCGGAGCTGATCGGTGCTGTCGACCGCGTAGATCACGCCGTCACCGCCGGAGAACACGGCCTTGAAGTCGCCCCAGCCCCAGCCAATGGTAGTCCCCGCCCCCGGTGCCCAGCGCTTGGTGCCGTCGAACTGACCGGTGTGGCGATACCACTTGAGCTCACCACCCGATGCAGCGATCCAACCTCCCCCGTACACGGTCGAAGCGTGCGCCGGAACGTAGGGCGTGATCGCGTAGATCACGCCGTCGCCGCCGGAGAACGCCTGCTTGAAGCTGTGCCATCCCGAGCTGACCGTGGTGCCCGAGCCCGGGCTCCACGCGAAGCTCCCGTCGTTCCGGCCGTCGTGGCGATACCACTTGAGCTCGCCGCCCGACTCCGGGTGAGCGAGATACGGGGGCTCGACACTGATGCCGGCAGGGATGTGCGGGGTGATGGCGTAGATGACGCCCTGATCGGCGCCGAACACCTGCGTGAAATCCCAGCCGTAGCCGACGGGGTTTCCGGAGCCTATTGCCCAGCGGAACTTGCCATCGACGCGTCCGTCGTGGCGCCACCACGCGAGCTGATTGTTGGCGTCGATCGTGTACAAGATGCCAGCACTTCCCCCGGCGGAGAACACCTGCTTGAATTCCCAGCCGGTTCCGACGACGCTGCCCGAGGGGTACCCCCACGAATCGGCGCCGTTGGTTCGTCCGTCGTGGCGATACCAGTGCAACTGGCGGTCGCTGTCGACCCGGTAGATATCGCCTTTGACGTCCCGGCGACCGTACGCCGCACGGGCGCCGCTGATGTCGCCCAGGCTGAGATCCTGCGGGTACCCCGCCGGATTGCAGTAGTTCATGATCGAGTTGGCGTCGTACGTGGGGGTCCAGTTGATCCCTCCGTAGACGGGGTTGTAGTTCCCTGGGTCGTCGACGTCGTCTGGCATCGGGCACTGGTCGGCGGTGCCGCTGGTCCAGTTGTCAGGACGCTGTTGCTCGTGCTCGAAACCGAGCGCGTGGCCGAACTCGTGAATGACCTCGTAGCGAAAGCGCGTGTAGTTCTCGGCCAGGGCGCGATCCTGGATCAAGATGACCTCCAGGCTGTCGTCGTGGCCGGCGGGGTGGGTCCAGCCTCGATCGTCTTGTGGTCTATGGGAGAAGGCGACTTCCACCCTCCGACCTGCCGGTGCGTCGCTGCACGCCGGCCACAGCCCGCCAAACGGTTCGCTCGGGACGTTTCCGATGAAGGAGATGTTCGCGTAGCTCTCCCAGCTCTCGCGCAGGATCTCGCGAACCCGGATCTGGAGGTCGATGCGCTCGTCGGGGTCCACCCAGCAGACAGGAACGGTGCCGCCAAACCACGTTGGTGAGCCGTACAGGTTCTGCGTTTCCGTGGTGGTCTCGTCCTCGATCGCGCACGCGGCGATCGAAGCCAGAAAGAGTGCTCCCGCTATCTTGGTCCTCATGGGGAGGTAGCGTTCGGGCCGCGCCGGTTGTGACCAGAATTCCCCAGCGCTACGGTGGGGCCATGTCGTACGACGCGCTCGTCGCCGGATTCACCCGCTATTACCGCTACCAGCACCTCGCCCAGATCGTCGCGTGGGATCAGGCCGCGATGATGCCGCCGAAGGGCAACGACGCGCGCGGTGCGGCGATGGCGGAGCTCGCGGTGCTCATGCACGAGACCCTGACGAAGCTCGACTTCACCGGCGTCGCCGAGACGCCGTCGGTGCGCGAGATGCGGCGGCAGTGGCGCACGGCGACGCTCCTTCCGGCCGCGCTCGTCGAGAAGAAGAGCCTCGCCGGCACGCACTGCGAGCACGCGTGGCGAACCCAGCGCAAGGCGAACGACTGGAAGGGGTTCCTCGCGAACTGGCGGCCCGTCGTCTCGTGCGCGCGCGAGGAGGCGGCGCTCCTCGCCGATGCGACGGGCCTGGCGAAGTACGACGCGCTCCTCGACAAGTTCGAGCCCGGCATGACGTCCGCGATCATCGAGCCGATGTTCGCGTCGCTCCAGCGCTGGCTGCCCGCGCTCGTCGACGAGGTCCTCGCGAAGCAGGCCCGCGAGGTCGTGATCGAGCCGGTCGGTCCGTTCCCGGTCGCCGCACAACGCGCGCTCGGCATCGAGATCATGCAGCTCCTCGGCTTCGACTTCGAGGGCGGCCGCCTCGATGTCTCCACGCACCCGTTCTGCGGCGGCGTCGCCGAGGACGTCCGGATCACGACGCGCTACCGCGAGGACGACTTCGTGCAAGCGATGATGGGCATCGTTCACGAGACCGGCCACGCGCGCTACGAGCAGCGCCTGCCGCGCGACCTCGTGCACCTGCCCATCGGCCAGCCGCGTTCGATGGGCATGCACGAGAGCCAGAGCCTGTCGTTCGAGATGCAGCTCGGGAGGAGCGAGGTGTTCCTCCGTCTCGTCGCGCCGCTCGTCGCGAAGCACCTCGGCGACCAGCCCGCGTTCGCGCCCGAGAACCTCGCACGGATCTACACGCGGGTGAAGCGCGGCTACATCCGCGTCGACGCCGACGAGCTCACGTATCCGCTCCACGTCGTGCTGCGTTTCGAGATCGAGCGCGCGCTGATCGAGGGCGAGCTCGAGCCCGAGGACGTGCCCGCGATGTGGGACGAGAAGATGCGCGACTATCTCGGCCTCGACACGCGCGGCAACTACGCCGACGGCTGCCTCCAGGACATCCACTGGACCGACGGCGCGTTCGGCTACTTCCCGAGCTACACGCTCGGCGCGATGTACGCGGCGCAGTGCTTCGCGGCGATCCGCGCGCGGCATCCCGACCTCGATGCGCGGATCGAGCGCGGCGACCTGTCGGAGATCTTCGCCTGGCTCGACGCGAACATCTGGTCCCAGGCGTCGCAGTACGAGACGACGGACCTCATCGCGCGCGCGACCGGTGGCCCGCTGTCGGCGGATCACTTCGAGCAGCACCTCCGGCGCCGCTACGCGCTATCCTGAACGCCGGTGGCAGTCGATCGACCGGAGCAGTGGCCGAAAGGGTTCGTCGTCACCGAACAGGCGGAACAGACCACGGCGATGGTGGTGGCCGGCGGCGATCCGTACCGAGACGCGGAGCGCACGCTGGATCCGTCGGTGGCCCTCGAGGTCGCGTGGACCGAGGACAACTGGGGAGAGCGGGTCGTGGCCGTGATCGCCTGCGGCTCCGTGCCGTTCCTCGCGATGACGTACGCGTTCTATCTCGGACTGGCCGCCATGATCGCGGCCGGCGTCGTGGCCGTCGCCGCGTGCGCCTGGATCACCCGGATGGTCTGGGATACGCAGCGCTGGCTCCGCGTCGGTAGCGACGGGATGCACTGGCGCTCGCGCTCGTTGCTGCTGGTTCCGACCGTGCATCGACTCGCCGCGGGAGACATCACCCAGCTCCACGTCCGCGACGAGACACCTCGGAATCCCAACCACTGGCCGGAAGAGAAGTTCAGGCTCTACGTGCGCGACCGGCGAGGGAAGGACCACGCGCTCTTCACGTTCCCGGAGCCGCAGAACGCGCAGTGGCTCGAACGGCGGATCGAGGACCACCTCGGCATCCCCGATCGTGCGTTGCCCGGTGAGCTCCCGAAGCAACTGAAGTGATCACGACGTCTTCGGCAGCCACTGACCGATCGGACCGGACTCGATCGGCGGATGGCTGCCACCGAGCGGCGAGGGCAACGACGTGCCGGGGTTCGGACCGGGATCGGGACGCGTGGGCGCCGTCGAAGGATCCGGCGGCGGGATCGGGCGAGCCGTGCCGCCGGTCGCGAGTGCGAGTGCCTCGGTGTCGATCGTGATGAAGTCGGTCATGCGTGGTTGGATGTGCAGTCGATATGCCATGCACGCGCGCGCGCGATGCTCGCTGGTTACGAGCGTTCCTCGTCGATCGTTCCGCCGCTCGCGGTGATCAGCAGCGGCCTGCGGATATCACTCCGCCGCCCGACCGGATGCGTCAGAGGTCCCGGTGCGAGACGCCGCGGCCGTAGCCATCCATGACGTACGGCGGGTTCGTCGGCCGCGCGCCGTGCTTCTGCGTCGAGGCGAGGAGGCGCTGGGCATCCGCGGCGCTGACGCCCGTATCGTAGAGGTTGACGTGACACAGCCGCTTGCAGGTGAGGAGCGGCGCGATGTCCTTCACCGCCGTGTTCGCGACGCCGAGATCCTCGAGGGTCGGGTGCCGCGCGAGGCCCTTCAGGTCTCTCACCGCGGTGCTGTCGAGGTAGAGCTGGACGACGGGTACCTTCGCGAGCGGAGCCAGATCTTGGACTGCCGAGTTGCCCAGGTTCAGACCCTGGAGCGCACGCGCCCCGGCGAGCGGAGCGACCGAGCGGACCGCGCGGATATTCGTCCAGCGGAATTCGAGCTCGCGCAACCCGGGCATCGCGGCGAACAGGTCGAGCGTCGCGAGCTTCATGCCGCGCGGGCAGAGCTTGCGCGCCCACCGCGCGTGATCGTCGGCGAGCAGCTCCTCGGCCTGCGCGATCGCGGGCCGTGACCAGCAGAACGTGTCGAGCTCGTCGAGAAACCCGTAGCGAAAGCTCGCGCCCTTCATGAACACTTCTTCCGTGAAGTGGACGAAGTTCGGCGCGATCCGCGCGTAGCGCGGCGCCAGGTGGGCCTGGGCGTACGCGTGAAACACCGCGCGCGCGTGCTTCTTCGTCGCGGAGCTGATCGACCTGGGCACGACCGCGAGGTCGGCTTCGATCACGGCGGCGAGCGGATGGCCTTGTCCCGCGAGCCACTTCGCATACGCGGCCCAGGCCGAGCGCTTGTCGGCCGCGAGCTCCGCCTCGAGCTTCGGCAGCCGCGGCACCGTCGCGTCGAAGCGCGCCACCGGCGTGCCGAGGTAGGCCTCGAGGTTGAACGGCGCGCGCTTCTTCGGCTTGGGTTGCGCCCGCAGCCAGGCCTTCAAAGCCGGCCGCGCCGAGGCGACCGAATTCGTCGACGCCGCGCCGCGTCCGTGGCGGACGAGCTCGCCGCCGTCATAGTCGAGCGTCGGCACGCGGGTCCTGCCCGCGACCCACGCCGCGACCAGCTGTTCGACGCTCTGCGCGATCAGACGCGTTCCGCCGGGCGAGACGAGGACGACCGCGCCGGCGGGCACCACGACCAGCGTGCCGTCGGGCAGGCCCACGACTGCGATCCCTTCACCGCGCAGGACATCCTTGCCGACCAGTTCGAACGAGAGGCGGTCGAACCAGCCCAGCGAGCCGCGCTCCTGTTTGGCGACGAACGTCGCGAGGCGGTCGACGATTTCGGGGAGGGCGCGCACCTCGCGCTTCACCTTGTAGAGCATCGCCGCGATCCTGTGCATCGGCCGAGCCGCCGCGCAAGGCCGCGAGACCGCGCACGCGGGAGCTTTCGAGCACGCAATGGGTTGCGCGATCGGGCAAGCTCACCGCGTGAACCCTGCTCGCCGCCACGTGGAGCTGATGGTCTTGCCGCTCGGCGTGATCGCGGTCTGCCTCATCGCGTCGGTGCTCGTGCCGTACGGGTTTCCGATGACGTGGATGGCGGTGACGACACCGATCACCGAGCCCTCGCCGTTCCTCCTCATCCACGTCAGCGCCGGGCTCACGGCGTTCGCGATCGTGCGTGCCTCGCGCCGCGACATCGCACCCGGCGCCTTCGCGATCGCCGCCGTGTTGCTCGGGATCCTCGCCGCGACGGTGATGACCGCGTGGGCGGTGAAGGTGTTCACGGATGCCAACGCGTGGACGCCGGTCCTCGCGTTCGTCGCTCCGCTCTGCATCACGCCCGTGCTCGTGTTTCACGCGCTGCGCGCGACCGGCTGGGATCGCATGCTCGGCCTCGTCGGCGCGTTCGCGGTCGCCGCGCTGCCGTACAGCTGCCCGCTGGTCCCCGGCATGTTCAACCTGTTCTCCGGCGGGCTGGTCTACGTGCTCGCCGTCGTCACGCTGCTCGTCCTGTTCGGGCGCGGGCTGACCACGTCGTAGGCCGGCAAAGTCTGGCTCCCGAGAAACCGCATCCGGCGTGGCCGGATCTGAACCGCGCCGCCGTCTATACGGACGAGCCCTCGGTGACCGACCTTCCCGCCCACTACGCTCGCTACGTCGCACCGGTGCGCGCGAAGTGTCGCCGGCTGCTCGGTGACACGAGTGCCGCCGAGGACGCTGCCCAGGAGACGTTCTTGCGGCTGCTCGGCGCGGGCCTCCCGGTGACCGCGGAGCCCCGCGTCGTCCTGGCGTGGCTGTATCGCACGGGGACCCGGATCTCGATCGACATGCTGCGCGAGCGGCGGCGGCGCAGCCTCGATCCGGTCGCCGAGGACCTGCCCTGCGGTGCGGATCTCGCGGCGGCGCTCGCGGCGCGGTCGGCGCTCGCGCGGATCGCCGATGCCACGCCCGATGACGAGCTCGCCGCCGCCGTGCTCTGCCGGGTCGACGCCCTCACTCAACCCGAGGCCGCCGCGGTGATGAACGTCTCCGAACGGACCGTGCGGAGACTCCTCGATCGCTTCGACGAACGCCTCACCACGGAGCATTCGTGATGGACGACCATCGCTATTCCACGTTCGCGCTCGACCTGTACTGGGTCTCACCGACGGCCGAGCTCGAACAGCACCTCGCCGAATGCGAGCGCTGTCGCGCGTACGTCGAGCACCTCGGTGCGATCGATCAGCCGATCGCGTTGCGCGCGCGAGCGAAGCGGCCCTGGCTGTTCGGTGCGGCGGTGCTCGCGCTCGCGGTCGTCATCGTCGTGCTCGCGTGGCCGCGTCGTCCCGTGGTCAGCGTCAAGGGCGAGCCCGGCGTCCAGGTGCTGGTCCATCGCGGGACCGAGACCACGGTGTGGGACGCGTCGCGTCCGGTGCGCGCCGGCGATGCGCTCGCCCTGCGCCTCGCGTGCGACGAGATGACCTCCGTCGCGGTCGTCGTCCCCGATCGCGGCGTGGTGTTCGAAGGCGCCTGCCAGGACGGCGTGCTGCCGTTCACGCTCGTCGTCGACGACCAACCCGGGATCGAGCAGATCGCCGTCGTGCTCGGTCAGACGCCGCTCGATGCGAGCGCGTTGCAGCGCGCGGTCGACCAGCAAGCCAGAGGCGCTGCCATCTGGACCACGCGCTTCACGTTCACCAAGGAGCTCCTGTGAAACTGTCTCTGTTCGTCGCATGCGCGATCGCCGCCGCCGCGGCACCGGTACGTGCGGAGCACCGCGTCGCGATCGTCGTCGGTGCGAACGATCCGCCGCCCGGTCATCAAGCCCTGCGCTTCGCGCATGAAGATGCCACCCAGATCGCCGACACGCTCCGTCGCGTCGGCCGGTTCTCCGACGTCCGCGTGCTCCTCGATCCGCATCCCGCGAACCTCCTCGCCGCGGTCGCGGACGTCGATCGCGAGGCGCGTGCGGCCGGTGGTGATTCGCTCGTCGTGTTCTATTACTCGGGCCACTCCGACGGCCAGTCGATCTTTCCGCACGGCGAACAGCTGGCGATCAGCGAGCTGCGCGATCGGCTCGAGCGGATGAATGCGCGGATCCGGGTCGGCATCCTCGACACCTGTCGCGGTGGTGCGTGGACCCAGACCAAGGGGCTCACCGTCGGCCCCGCCCTCGATCCGGTCGACCTCCTCGACGTCGCGACCGAAGGCACGGCGCTGGTCGCCTCGAGCGCGGGCCTCGAGAACGCGCACGAGACCGACGAGATGCGCGGCTCGTTCTTCACGCACCACCTCACCGCGGGCCTGCTCGGCGCCGCCGATCGCAACACCGACGGTCAGGTCACGCTGCAAGAGGCGTTCGCGTACGCGAAGGAGCGCACGGTGCGCGACACCGCGCTGCTCGCGCCGGCGCCGCAGCATCCCAGCTTCGACATCAACCTGCGCGGCCGGCAAGACATCGTGCTCTCCGCCCTCGGGACCGCGGCGAGCGCGCTCGAGATCTCGTCGCCGCGCGAGCTCCTGCAGGTCGTGTATCTCGCGACCGGCGTCGTGATCGCCGAGGCGCCGCCGAGTGCCAGTCGTCTCCGGCTCGCCGTCGCGCCGGGCTCGTACATCGTGCGCCGCGTCGACGGCAACCGCGTGTGGGCCAAGCAGGTCGCGGTCGCACCGGGCGCGACGATCGCGGTGACCGAGACCGAGCTCGAGCTCACGGGCACCCCGGCGATCGCCGTCAAGGGCATCGACCCACTCGACGATCCGTCGGCGCCGACCGGCGGCCATCGGATCTTGGAGCTCGCCGCCGGCGTCGTGACCGGGCCGACGCGCACGTGGGGCACCTCGTCGATCGCGACGCGCGACACGATGAACGAGGCCTCGCTCGAACGCTCGTTCGACGCGCTGTTCAGCTTCAGCTACGGCCTCACCGATCGTTTGACCTGGGCCGTGCCGGTGCCCGCGCTGTCCTACCGGTTCGGCACGGCGGGCGTCTTCGAGGTCATTCCGCGCGGCGGCCTGACCGCGATCGGGTACAGCTCGATCGAGCACTTCGTCGGTACGCTCGACGGTGGCGTCGCCCTGCGCGGCTGGCTGTCACCGGCGCTCAGCGTGATCGCGAGTGGCGCGGTCGACTACGAGTTCGACACGTCGACGCCCCACTACCGCGGCGTGCTGACGCTCCACGGCGACGCGGGCATCGCGTGGGAACCGATTCCTTCGGTGATCCTCCACCTCGGCGCGGGCGCGACCGTGCCTCATCGCGTCGAAGATCTGATGCAGACCGCGCCGCTCTCGACCACGTTCACGTTCGGCGCGGTCCAGCAGCTCGGCTATCGCGCGCTGCCGCTCGTCCAGCTTCAGCTCTCGCACGCGCTGTCGCTCGACGGCTACGCATCGTGGGCCGTCGACCTGAACGGAAACCTGCGCGATCGGTACCTCGCCGGATTCTCGTACGCGTTTTGAATCGCAGAATCTCCGCCGGGTTCCGTGCGTTACCATCGGATGGTGCGGCTCGCGTTCGTCTTCGTCGTCGTCGCCTGCGGTGGGCCGAGGCAGCCGCCGCCCGTCGAGCACGTCGAGGTGATCGTCGACGCGGCGGTGCCGGATGCCGCGGCCGACGCGGCGGTGCGGACCTACCCGCCTCACCCGGTGATCCAGGGCGCGCTGACGAGCGCGACCCAGATCGTGATCGAGGACGCATGGGCCGGGCTCGGTTGCTCGTACAGGTTCGACGCACGACTCGAGCGCAAGGACGATGTCTTCGTCGGCACGGCGACGCTCGCCGTGTATCGGTTCGGCTCGAAGGACGTCCACGAGGTCGCGCTCGCGCTGTACGAGGTCGAGGCGCTGCAGCTCGTGTTGAGCGAGGCGGAGAAGGGCCCGGACCCGGGACCGAGCGATGGGCGGAGCGGCTGGACGGATGACTATCCCGAGGGCTCGACGATCCTGAGCGGACCGCACGACTCGGTGAAGATCTTCTTTCGCGATCAGCAGCGGCAGTTGCTCGTCGAGCACGGCGGACGGATCCAGTCGCTCGGCGACGAGGCGGTCAGGCCTGGAGGCCCGGTCTCGGACGCGTGGCGGAAGTACCGCGAGTTCCTCGATGCGGTGGGGCTCTCCGCGATGCTCGAGAAGCGGTGCAAGCGGTGATCGAGTCGGCGTGCTGATTCGGTGATGCACATGACGTGCACGTCGGGCGCATGAATCTCGCATGGGCCCGCGGCATGGGTGGAAGCGCGTCGTGATTTCGGGGAGATGGCGTATGCCGGGGTGGGGAGCCAACGCGTTTTTTGATGCCGTGACGGAATCCGGCAAGGAACCGTTTCTCGAGTCCGAGGACATGAGCTGAGATGGTGACGTTGGGAGACTCGGACTTTGCATCGCTGGCCGCCGGCGTTCCGCGCGTCGTGGTCGGCGACGTCGCCGCCTGGAAGGAGCTCGTCGTCCAACTCGAGCCACTGCTCCTCCAGCTGCTGCGCCGCAGTCGAACGCTCGGGCCGCTGCGTCACAGCATCGACGATTGTCGTGCCGTCATGATCAGCGTGCTGGAGCGCCTCAGCAAGGATGACTTCCGCGGTCTCCGCCTGTTCCAGCCCTGGGCCGACGTCAACCCGGACAAGGACTTCGGCGACTGGATCCGGATCGTCACCGTCAACATCGCGCGCGATCACATGACGGCGCGCCTCGGTGGTGCGGCACGCGACTCCGACACGCCCAACAAGCGCATGCTCAACACGCTCGCGTCCCTGCTGCCCGCCGACGATGACAACCGCCTCGCGTTTCGACCGGCGATGACCGACGTCCAGGTGGCCCGCGAGCTCCTCGAATACGCGGCGCGCTCTCTCGAGTCGACGCAGCTGCGGGCGCTGCGCCTATGGATGGATGGCGCGAGCCACGACACGATCGCCAGCGAGCTGGAGCTCGCGAGCCCACGCGATGCCGACAAGCTCGTGCGTGCCGCGCTCGCACGACTGCGCAGGCACTTTGGAGGACGCTCATGAATGACCAGTGCCGGCAGTTCGACACGCTGATCGCGCGCGCTGCACATCTGACCGCCGACGAGACCGCGATCCTCGAGGCCCACCTCGCGACCTGTGCCGCGTGTCGCGACCTCGCTCGGGTCCTGAAGCCACTCGACACCGAGATGAAGTTCGCGGACACCCTCCAGGTCGCCGATCCTCCACCAACGACGCACGACGAGCCCCAGACCTCCGCCGACACCAAAGATCGCTATCGGATCACCGGCGAGGTCGGTCGCGGCGGACTCGGTCGCGTGCTGGAAGCGCTGGATCAGGTCCTCGACCGACCGGTGGCGCTCAAGGAGCTGTTCTCGGCAGACGCGCCGCTTCGCCGGCGGTTCGTCCGCGAAGCGTTGATCACCGCGCGCCTCCAGCACCCGTCGATCGTGCCGATCTACGACGCCGGCCATCTGAGCGATCGCTCGCCGTTCTACGCGATGAAGCTCGTCGCCGGGCAGCCGCTCGACAAGTCGATCGCGCAAGCGACCACGCTCGCGCAGCGCCTCGCGCTGTTGCCGAGTGTCCTCGCGGTTGCAGATGCGATGGCCTACGCCCACAGCAAGCGGATCATCCATCGCGATCTCAAACCCGCGAACGTGCTGGTCGGGTCGTTCGGCGAGACGATCGTCATCGACTGGGGCCTGGCCAAGGATCTCGCGGTCGACGTCGACGACGAGCTCGACGCGGGCCCGTACCGTTCCACCACCACCGAGCACACGGTGGCAGGCGCGATCCTCGGGACGCCGGCCTTCATGGCCCCCGAGCAAGCGGCCGGAGAGCCCGTCGACGAGCGGGCGGACGTCTACGCGCTCGGCGCGATCCTCTATCACGTGATCTCCGGCGCGACGCCGCACGACGGCACCACGCTCGAAGAGCTGACCCGAAACGTGATCACCGGTGCCGTGCGACCGGTCGCCGACCGCGAACCCGATGTCCCGCGCGACCTCGCGGCGATCGTGAAGAAGGCGATGGCGCTCGCGCCGTCCGACCGTTACGCGAATGCAGGTGGTCTCGCGGAGGATCTGCGGCGCTTCCTGACCGGACAGCTCGTGGCCTCGCACACCTACAAAGCGGGCGAGCTCCTGCGGCGCTGGGTGAAGCGCCACCGCGCTGTCCTTGCGGTGGCGATCGCCGCGTTCGTCTGCATGACCGTCTTCGGCGTCGCGAGCGTGATGCGGGTCGTGCGCGCTCGCGAGCACGCCGACCAGCAGCGCGCGATCGCGGAGCGAGAGCGGGCGACCGCGACGGAGATGTCCGCCAACCTGCTCGAGGAACAGGGCCGGCAGGAGCTGCTCGTGGGGCGCGGGACGCGTGCCACCGCCTACCTGAGCGAAGCGTACGCGCAGAGCTCCACCCCGGGCGTCGGGCTGCGCACCCTCCTCGCGGACGCGATGCGCTCGGTCGAGGCGGAGCGGCGCTCGCTGGATGGCCACATCGGCGACCTGGCCGCCGCCCGGTTCAGCCCCGACGGTACGAAGATCGTGACGGCGGGCGAGGACCATGTCGCCCAGGTCTGGGATGCCGCGACCGGGACGGTGGTCAACACGCTGACCGGCCACACCGACCAGATCCAGTCCGCGTCGTTCAGCCCCGACAACGCGCGCATCCTGACGACGAGCGAGGATCGAACCGCCCGGCTCTGGGACGCCCGCACCGGAACCCTCCTCGCCACGCTGGACCATGCGGACCCCGTGTTGTTCGCGGCGTTCAGTCCCGACGGCACGCGGATCGTCATCACCGGCGAGCACGACACGGCGAGGCTGTGGGATGGCAAGACCGCCACGACGCTCGTCGGCCATCGCGGCGATGTCTACGCCGCCGCGTTCAGCCCGGACGGCTCGAGCGTGGTGACCGCGAGCGAGGATCACACCGCGAAGGTGTGGGATGTCCGGACGGCAACGCTTCGCCATTCGCTCGAGGGCCACCGTGATCAGGTGCTCTCGGCCGCGTTCAGCTCCGATGGATCACGCATCGTCACCGCGAGTGACGACCGCACGGCACGGCTGTGGGATGCGCGAACGGGAGCGGTGCTCGCCACGCTGATCGGTCACACCGGCCGTGTCCATATCGCCGCGTTCAGTCCCGATGGCACGCGCATCGTGACCGCGAGTGTGGATCGCTCGGCCAAGCTCTGGGATGGCCAGACCGGCAAGCTTCTGATCTCGCTCGACGGTCACACCGGTGCACTCGTCGCCGCCGCGTTCAGTGCCGACGGTACGCACGTCGTCACCGCGAGCGACGATCGAACGGCCAAGCTCTGGGATGCTCGCACGGGCAAGCTCCTCGCCTCGTTCGAGGGGCATCGCGACAACATCAACTCGGCAAGCTTCAGCCCCGACGGCACGCAGGTCCTGACCGCGAGCGCGGACGGCACGGCCAAGCTCTGGAAGGCCACGCCGAACCACGTCCGTGTCGCCCTGGAGGGCAACGCCGGCAAAGCCGTGCGCGGCGCGCTCAGCTCCGATGGTGCAAAGCTCGTGACGATCGCCGAGGGCGGACCCAGCGCGAAGGTGTGGGATGCACGCAGCGGAAAGCTCCTCGCCTCCCTCGACGGTCATCGCGGCGAGGTGAGAGCAGTCGGCTTCGACGCGACAGGCACGCACGTGGTGACGGCGAGTGACGACAACACGGCCAAGCTGTGGGACGCGACCACCGGCAAGCTCCTCGTCTCGCTCGATCACAAGACCCCCGTCGAGACGGTCGCGCTCAGCTCGGACGGGGCGCGGGTCGTCACCTCGGACACCGACCAAGATCTATGGATCTGGAATGCAACGAGTGGCGCGCTCGTCGCGAAGTTCCAGCGGAGCCTCGTGGAGGGTCCGATTCGCCTGACCAAGGATATCACCCGCATCCTCATCGCGAACCTGGACGGACCCGCGAGCATCAGGAGCGTCGACACAGGCAAGACGCTCGTGGAGCTCGCCGGAAACGCGAGCCCGATCGTCGCGGCCGTGTTCAGTCAGGATGGCGAGCGCCTCGTCACGGCGAGCCTCGATCGGACCGCGAAGGTCTGGAACGCGCGCACCGGTAAGCTCGTCACCTCGCTCGAGGGCACCACGCGATATGTCTTCGGCGGCTGGTTCAGCGCGGATGGTGCGCGCGTCATCACGATGAGTGACGACAGCTCGGCAAAGCTGTGGGACGCGACCACCGGCAAGCTGCTCGCCTCGTACGACGGACAGGACGAGATCCAGGACGCCAGCTTCAGCCCCGACGGTACGCGCGTCCTGACCATCAGCGCGGATCGCAGCGCCAAGCTGTGGGAAGAGCGGAGCGGCAAGCTCCTGGCCAGCTTCGATGGCCACACCGATACGCTCCTCGACGGCAAGTTCAGCCGCGATGGCACGCACGTCACCACCGCGACCCACGACGGATCGATCGCGATCTGGGACATCCATCTCGAGCAGCGCACACCCGACGAGATCCACCGCATCGTCAGCGCGCGAAGTCCCTGGACGCTGGCGAATGGCAAGCTGGTCCCGGCAGCGCTGACAGGGAACCGCTAACCGCGCAACTTCAGCTGTCGCAAGTGACCGGTGTGGCCGCGCAGGCGCGCGTAGCCCTGCAACCAGTCGGCGTAGACGAGCGACGCCGCTGCATCATTGGATCTTCGAGCGGCTTCACGCAGGTCGACTGGATGATGCGCGCAGCACTTGTTCCTGGCGCCCACCCGCACGACGTCCCCGGCGTCCAGCTGGATCCGGCCGATCCCATCCCTGGAGTCGAACGCGATGATGGTGCCTTCGATCGGCGACATGTCTGAACGCCAAGACGCGGTGCCGCGGATTGCTACAGCGGTTTCGCTGCCGGTCCAGCGCGAAACCGTGGACACTGAACGCATGAAGCCGGGTGACTTCTACGTCAGCGTCACCGATCTGTTCGCGGTCCTGTTGCCGGGGGCGGTGTTCGCATTCATGGGCATCGAGATCCTGAGCCGCTCGGACGTGGCCATTCCACCGGGGCACACGCTCGCGCACCTCCTCGCGCTGCAAGGCACCGCGGGATGGTTGGCGTTCGGAGCGATCTCGTACATCGCCGGTCACTTCATCGCTTCGCTCGGAGCTCGGCTCGACGTGCTCTACGATGCTCGACGCGGCGCACATGGCGATCCGGATCTGCTCGACCACGCGGACGCGATCCGGCTTCGTTACACCACGGCCGTCCGCACCCAGCTGAGCGCCGACGTTCAGACGGTCGTGGACGCCCGGCGAGCGAAGACGCCGGGAGCTCGCACGTATCGCCCCTTTGCCTGGATCGTGAATCTCTTGCTCCTCGGAGCGCCCTGGCCCACCGAAAACAAGGGAGCGTCGATCACGAACGCGTACAAGCTCGCGCGCACGACGCTCACGCGGAAAGCGCCGGCGCTGTACGCAGAGATGTTGCGTACCGAGGCCGACTCCAAGTTCTTTCGCAGCTTCGTCGTGGTCGGCGTGTTCGCGCTTCTCGCCTGCCTGTTCGAGCTCGGCAGCGATATCTACCAGGTGGTCCGCAACTACGACTGGCTGACCATCCGGCCGATGATCTTCGGGGTCGTCTATGTGGTGGTCGTCCTCTACGTGCTGCGCATGGCGTTCGCGCGGTTCTGCGAGCTGCGCCTGAAGGCGACCGAGATGGCCTTCCAGGGGATGATCGCGCTCGCCCACGACGCCGGCTCGGACGAGGTGCCAGAGACCAAGCGGGACGACGATTGAAACGAAACCGATTGCAACGAGCGCGGGTCGGAGCGACGCTTGGAGCTCCAAGCAACGGGGAGCTGGATTCATGCGCACGTACGTCTTCCTCCTACTCGCCGCGTGCGGAAACAACTCCCCCGCTGATCCGACGGGTGACGGCCACCAACCTCCCGGCGATGGCACGGGCAGCAGCACCTCCGGCCCGAACGGAAACCCCGACGGCTCCTGCGCGGCCGGCATCCCGGCGCGCGGTACGCCCGCCGACGTGTCCCATCCGACCACCGTCGTCGGCACCGGCACCGCCGCGAGCTGCACGTCCAGCGCGCTGGCGTCCGCGATCGCGACCGCGGGCGTGATCACGTTCGACTGCGGCAGCGCACCGGTCACGATCGCCGTGACCGCCTCGCTCGAGGCGCCGATCGGCAAGGACCTCGTGCTCGACGGCGGCAACAAGGTCACGCTCGACGGCGGCGACGCCGTCTCGATCCTTCGCTACGAGGGCACCAACTTCCAGGCGAGCGAGACCAAGATCACCCTGCAACACATCGCGTTCGCGCACGGCAAGATCGCCGGTTCCGAGCCCATCCCGACCGCACCCGCGCCGTGCTCGCAGGGCTTCAACGCGGGCGACGGCGGAGCCGTGTTCGTCCGCGACGCGAACCTGACCGTGATCGACGCGCTGTTCACCGACAACACCGCGGCACCGCTCGGCCCCGACGTCGGCGGCGGCGCGATCCGCATGATCGGCAGCAAGCACGGCGTGATGATCGTCGGCAGCACGTTCCGCAACAACCAGGCGAGCAACGGCGCGGCCGTCGGCTGCCTGTTCTCCGAGCTCGATGTCTACAACTCGCTCGTCGAGTCGAACACCGCGACGGGACACGACGCGAACAACGACGACGCGACCATGTGCAGCGTGATGAACAACGGCCAGCACGAGATCGGCTCCGGCGGCAACGGCGGCTCGCTCTACAGCGACGGCGCCTCGACCGCGACGAATCCCGTGAACGTGGTGCTGTGCGGCGACAAGATCACGGGCAACGCGGCCGGGACGAATGCCTTCGGCGGCGGGTTGTTCTTCACGAGCAACAACTACGGCGGGGACCTCACGATCGCCGACACCGTGATGACCGATAACACCGGCGGGCACTGGACGAACGCGCAGACGGGATCGGTGATGAACGCCGGCACCGCCGTGGGTACGAACGCGCACAGCATCACGATCACGAATTCGACGCTGCAGGGCCTGTGAGGTAGCGGCCCGGGGCGAGATCGGGCACTGGAACGTGGAGCGGGTGCCGCAATTTGGAGCATCCTTCACGCTGGCGACTCCCGCGCGGGGCGGACCATCATCCCGCGGTGCGGACCTTGGGCGATCTCACGGAGGAGCTTCAGCGCTTGCGCGCCCTCGCGGCTGGGACGGCGACAGGACTTCGCGAGTCTGCGTACCCGGGCTTCGAGCGCGTGCGCGAACGGTTCAATTTGAGCCCGTTCGAGCGCGACGCGTTCGCACTGCTCGTCGCGAGCGAGGTCGATCCGGAGCTGGCGGTGATGGACCGTACGGTCGCACATTTTCTCGCGATCTTCGCGCCGCTGTGCGCCGACCCGCGGATCGCGCTCGAGCTCCTCGGCCCGGCCGGGCACCTGGTGCGCAGCGGGCTCGTCGAGGTCGCCGGCGACGGTCCGTTCGTCACGCGCACGCTGCGTGCGAGCTCTGCCGTGTGGCCGCGTGCGCTCGGGCTCAGCTCGCCACAGCGCTTCGTGATCGCGGAGCCCTCCCGGGAGGCGCTGGTGCTCTCGGAGGAGGTCGCGACCGCGGTCGCCGATGCGGTGACCTGGGCGCGCACGCGACCGACGCCGGTGATCGCGATCGTCGGCCGAACCGGGTCGGGTCGCGATGCGGTGGCCGCGTCGATCGCCGGCGCGCTGGGCTTCGCGAGCCTCGCGATCGACACGGTGACCGACGTTCGAGCGATCGTGTGCGACGCGGTCTGGTTCCATGCCGCGGTGATCGTGCGAGGCCCCGTCGAGCCGAGTGCGCTCGCGGTCCTGGGGCGCGAGCTGGGCGTGCCCTTGATCGCGATCGTCGACGGGGATGCGTCGCGGACTCTCGCGGCGATGATGGGCGCGCCGGTCTACCGCCTGGCACTGCCGGCGATGGGCCCCGCGGGTCTGGCGCGGATCTGGCGCCACTACCTGGGCGAGACCGCGCTCGACGTCGACCAGCTCGCCCGCCGGGTGAGCTCACCCGCCGCGATCGTGTCGGCGCTGGCGCTCGCACGATCGAACACGCCGACCGAGGAGGATCTCGACGCCGCGCTGCGCCACCCCGACGACGACACGCACCATACCTTGCTGCGCTTGCTGCCGCGCGACGTGACGCTCGACGATGTGGTCGCGAGCCCGGTGACGCGACGCGAGCTCGCGATGGTCGTCGGCTGGGCGCGTCACGGTACGGCCCGGCCCGGCGCGGGGCTCGTGTGCATGTTTTGCGGTCCTCCCGGTACCGGCAAGACGATGGCCGCGCGCGCGCTCGCGCGGGAGCTCGGCGTCGAGATCCTCGCGATCGAGCTCGCAGAGGTCGTGAGCAAGTACATCGGCGAGACCGAGAAGAACCTGGAGCGCGTGTTCCGGGTAGCGCAGGCGCGCAACGCCCTCCTGTTCTTCGACGAGGCCGACGCGCTGTTCGGCAAGAGGACCGAGGTCGTCGACGCGCGTGATCGCTACGCCAACATCGAGACGTCCTACCTGCTCCAGCGGCTCGAGGCGCACCCGGGCGTCGTCGTGCTCGCCACCAATCGGCGGGAGAGTCTCGATGCCGCATTCCTCCGCCGGATCCAGGCGGTCGTCGATTTCGCGAGCCCGGAGCTCGCCGAGCGCGAGGAGCTGTGGCGGCGGTACGGCGCGTCCGGCCTGGACGTCGTCGCGCTGTCGAAGTTCGTGCTCACCGGTGCCGAGATCCGGAACGCGTCGGCGACCGCGGAGCTACTCGCCGCACTCGATGCCGAACCGGTCGAGATGCGGCACGCGATGATCGCGGTGTGGCGCGAGCTCCGCAAGGTGGGCCGCGTCGTCATGCCCGACCTGTTCGGCGAGTATCGCGCCGCGATCTTCGACTACACCGAGCTCGAACGTGGCCGGTAGGCGCGACTCCCGCGAGCTCCCCACTCCGCTGCGCGAGCGCATGGAGCGGGGCCTCGGCCGCTCGCTTCACGACATTCGCATCCGGCGCGACGCGGACCGCGAGGCGCGTGAGCTCGACGCGGTCGCCTATACCCACGGCTCCGAGATCGGGCTCCGGTCCGACGCCGCGCTCCACACCGCTTCGGGCCGGCGCCGCCTCGCGCACGAGCTGATCCACTTCGCGCAACCGGTGGTCGAGAATCCCAGCTTGGTCTCGGATCGCGACGACATCGCCGAGGCCGAAGCGCGCGACCTGGCGCCGGACCTCGCCGCAGGCCTTCCGGTGCGCCCCACGGCGACGCGTCGCTCGCTGATCTCGCGCGACGAGGACGAGCTCGAGCCGGGAACCGAGGTCGAGGTCGAGACCGCGGATCCCGACGAGCTCGATCTGATCCCCGAGGCGAACGATCACTTCACGATCGAGACCGACTGGATCCGGCCCGACACGTTCCTCGTACCGATCGATGCGAGCCGGGCCGACATCTCGCAGCGGCTGTTCGGCAACGGGGAGCACGAGGCCGATTTCGATTTCGTCGCGATCCAACCACACCGGCGACCCACGAACTTCGTCGAGGTCTTCGCGCCGCCACCGACCGATCTCGCCGTCATCCGGGTCCGGAATGCGGACGCCCTCACGGCCGACGCGCTCGTCGTGCTGCGTGCCGGGCTCGACTCCGAGCTCGACACCGATGTCGCCCACACGATCGCGAAGCTGTCCGAGGCCGCGATCAACGACGCCGACGAATGGGATCTCGCTCAGACCGCACTTCGCTGGTCGCAGCTGTCGGACATGACCGCCGCGGATGGCACGAACTACTTCGATTGTTACCTGCGCCGGCTTCACGATCGAACGCTCCGCCAGCCGCACTGGTACACGCTCACGATCACCGAGACGAGCCACAACGCGCTCGATTGGCTCCTGATCGAGCTCGAGGAGAAGTCCGAGCAGCTGAAGCTGATGATCGCGACGCGCTCGCAGCTCTACACCACGTCCTACACGGTGACCCAGACGCGCCCCGAGTTCGCGCCGGGCGACGTGGTCGGTCGGTTCTACTGGAGTACCGGCAGCGGCGCAGGTACCGGGATCCAGATCGTCGTGATCGGAGCGCTCGGCGTGCGCGACACGCTCTCGGCCGCGGAGATCGCCGCGCGCAACGCGCCGTTCCTGGGGCTCCGCGCGATCATCCCAGGCAACGGTCGATTCTACGTCTACGCACTGCGGAGCGCCGAGGTGCTCGGCGATACCGAGATCGCGGACGACCCGGGCGGGAGGTACTTCTGGTACTGGCCCGGCACCGTCGCGATCCTCGCGCACGAGTTCCGCGCGGACGCACCGGCGGGATCCGCCGCGGACGGCCAGCAGCGCCAGCAGATCCTCGACGCCGCGCTGGGGCGGGCGACCACCGCCGACCTCACGCATCTCCTGGGACTCGACTACGACGTCCTCCGTCTCATGACGCTCGCGCAGCGGCGCAGCGTGTTTCAGATGGCCTTCGATGGCCATCACCTCGGCGACGACGACACGGTTGCACTGCTGTCGCGCGTCATCCTGACCAGCTCCGCGACCGAGTTCCGGCAGCTCGAGCGCGCCATCGATACCCCTGCTTTCATCAGCGCGCTCGCAGGCGGTCCGGCGCAGTCGAAGTTCGCGCTCGGTCGTGCATACACGGCGAAGGCCCTCGAGGCGTTTCCGCTCCAGCTCGCGAACCTCGACGCGATGCCGACGATCCAGGTCGGCCAGGCGGACAACGTCTGGTACATGGCGGACACACCGACCAGCTCGGTCTCGACGACGCTCGCCGATCCTGCGACCTGGGATCCCAACACGTCGCCGACGCTCGACAGCGAGCCCGCGATCGAAGGCGAGACGCCGGGCACGACCGCGACCCGTGTCGCGATCGCGTTTCGGCCGGTCGTCAGCACCGTCCATCGCCTCGGGCCATTGTCGTCGTCGACGCACGAGGAGGGCGCGCGGACCCAGAACCTGCATCCGCTCCAGCTCGTTCGCCTCGAGCGCATCCAGGGCGACCAGCACGAACAGGCGATCGTCACCGCCTTCGAGGCGATGTGCGTGGCATCGGTGCCGGCGACCAGCCTGCTCTGGACCGCGGTCGGCCGGCTCGCGGAGATGTGGCAGCTGTACGGGATCACGCGCGGTCTGGCGCTCGGCTTCGGACCGGCGGCCGCGCGCGGCTTCGCAGCAGCGGGCCTGCGAGGCGCGGTGACGGAGCTCGGTGCGGTCGCCGCCACCGAGGCTGGACGCACGCTGCTCCGCGGCTACGCGATCCAGGGCCTGATGTTGACCTCGATGATCGCGGTCGATGCGTATCGCAGCGATTTGCAGCAGAGCGAGGCGGGGCGGGCGTTCCTCGCGATCTACGACGTCTCGATGTTGCTGCTGGTCGCGCACGACGTCTATCGGCTCGCGTCGTCGGGGGCACTGACTCGACTCGCGACGGCGGGCGTTGCAGCGTTGCGCGCGCTCGGCGGCGCGGCGAGGACCGCACTGACCGAGGCGATCGAGATCGCACGGGCGCTCGACATGGCCTGGACCCGGCTGCGCGCCGAGGGTGCGCTCGTGGCCGAGCTGGTCAACGGCGTGCGGACCTCGGTCCCGCGCGAGCCGGGCCGGTTCCAGCACCTGTTCTTCTCGGCGCGCGCCGAGCTCGCGGCGCAGCGCGTGGTGACCGCGCTACAGACGGGCGGCCTCGCCTCCACCACGACCGAGTCGGTGATCACCCGGCTGCGCGCGCTCGCCGAGACCGACGCCGAGCTCGCGCGCGGGCTCGGCTCTATCCTGCGCCGGGCCGCCAGGATGCCGGCGGCGGAGATCGACGCCTTCCTCGCTGCCTGCGATGCGTTGCAGCGATCGCGGCCAGGTGCCCTCGCCGCGATCGGTGACCTGTTTCGCGCGGCCGTACGACGCGGTGCGAGCGCGACGTTCCTCGCCGATGCGCAGTGGCTTGCGGGCCTCTCGGGCCTCTCCAACGAAGGGTTCGCGCAGCTCGCCGCCAAGCTCCGGCGCGGGTCGCTCGATCTCGCGTGGCTGCGCGGCACCTCGCTCACGCCGCGAGAGCTCGACTTCCTGGCGCGCGACTCGAACACGCCGTGGGGGCTGTATCGTCGAGCGTCGCTCGATCCGACGAACCGTCTCCTCCAGATCCAGGCGCAGACCAGCTTTCGCGGCGTCGCCGGCGAGATCGTGACCGAGGACCTCGCGGCGCGACTCTTCCCCGGGCAGCGGATCACCGGGCGGCAGGTGCGCATGGGGACCAGCGAGCTCGACTTCCAGCTGACCTCGACCGATGGGCTCGGGCGGCGCACGGCGGCCGAGGTGAAGGGATGGCGCGGAGAAAAGTGGCGTGACGCGCTGAACGCATGGCTGGCGCCTGCCGCTTCTCGAACCCAGGAGCAGGTGGAGCTCGTCGAGGATCTCCAGCGTATGCTCGACCAGTTGAACAACGCATCGACCACGACCGGCAACGCTCCATTCCTCGTGATCACCGACGCGCTGACGGGGCCGACCCGAACGAAGCTCGCCAACTTCCTCGCCGCCAACATGCCGTCCGCCGTGGTGCGCACGCTTCCGGAAGCGGAGATCCTCGCGGCGGGGCAGCGCTTGCGCGTCGGCCTCGGCCTCCCCGCGGTGATTCCATGACCTGGACCGTTTATGCACCACTCTCCGTCGCCGAGCTCCGCGCGTGCGCCGAGGAGCGCTGGGAGGACAGCGAGGACATGCTCGCCGCGATCACGTACGAGACCGGCAGCGGGTGGGCGGCGGCGATCGGCACCCTCGACGAGGGCATCGACTTCGCGGCCGAGCTCGACGCGTACTACGCGACCGCAGACGGCGTGATGAAGTTCGAGGGCGGCCGCGCGACCGATCCGGAGGTGAGCCACGCGACCCTGCGCGGGCGTCTCGGCTTCGCGGTGGCGCCGGCGCCGGCGCGGGGAACCGCGACCACGATGGCGGTGGTGCTCGATCGTCCCGCGCGCGAGGTCGCCGCGGCGTTGTGTGCGGCGAAGGGCTGGAAGCAGCTGCCGGACGGCGTCACCGTCGAGGAGGGTCCGCACGGCGCGGTGATCACCTCGCGCGAGTGGGGCGGGCTCGGCATCGATGTTTCGGAGCACTGGCCGGAGGCCGTCGTGTTCAGCGCGCTGCGCGCCGGCGACGGCTTCCTCCAGGTGACCGAGCTCCAGGCGGGAGAAGGTGTCGCGACGTGGGCGGAGCCCGGGACGCCGGTGCGCGGTTTCGGGGCGCCGCGCGTCGACGAGTTGCGGGGAGCGCGCACGGTCGCCGAGATCACCGCGCGCCTGGGGCTGCCGCTCCACTTGCTGTGATCAGCGGCGTGGCTCCGCCAGCGACATCAGGATCGGGCAGGGCCGGTCACGGTCGAGTCCGCGCCGCAGGAGCGTCGAAATTCCGCGCTCCAGGCGCAAGATCTCGGCCCGGCGCGCCGCGAGCTCGACGAGCTTCGCTTCGGCGAGTGCGCACATCCTCGCCGATGAAATGCGCATCGTGCCATCGGACATCGCGAGCATCGCGCGGATCTCCCGCAGCGCGAACCCGAGCGCCTGAGCGCGGCGAACGAAGCGCACCCGAACGACGTCGTCGGGCGTGAACGTGCGGTAGCCGTTGCGCGCGCGCGTACTCCTCACGATGCCGTTGCGTTCGTAAAAACGAATCGCGGTCGGCTTCACACCGGCGGCCTCCGCGAGGCGCGAGACGGTCATTCGGTCGCCCATGCTGCAAAGCCTTGCACGATCATCCATGCGAGCTCCAGCCCCGCGAAGATGAGGACCACGCGCGGAGCGCCCAGGGTGGCGGCGCGGATCATCCACGTGGCGAAGAACGCGCGCGCGATCGTGTCGGCGATCAGTTTCTCGCGGCTCGGTCGCATGATCCGGAGCACGCTCCACATCGTGACGACCGTGCCCATCAGCGTGATGAACAGGAGTTGACCTTCATCGAACGTCGAGATGTCGGCGCCACCGAGCGGCAGCGTCGAAATCGCACCGAGCACCAGGCGCGCCGTCCACGGCGTGGCAAAGCCGATCGTTGCAAGCAGGTCATACCAAGCGCCGGCGCGTGTGATGGAGCGTTGATTCATCTCATCAGCGTGAACCTTGCACCTAAGTGACAGGTCAAGGCGAATCGCTCATCGCCTCGTGTGGCGGGCATGGAGCTAGCCGTCGTTGCCGGTGAAGGCGCTGGAGAAGGCCATCAATGCTCGGAAGTCCTCGCGTTCGTCGTCGGAGCTCTCGAGCCGCAGGGCAGGGCTGGAGGAACGTGGGCACCACTCGGCTTCGATGGTTTCGCCACGATCTCCTTCATGATTCGCTCGAGCTCGCCGCGCGCTGGTCGATCCGGATGGAGGCTGACGGTGTCGGCTTCCGAAAACTCGTGCTCGCGCGGCGGCGAGCGCCGACCTGGTGAGGCATGCATCTCGCGTCGATCCTGATCCTGGGCCTGTTCACATCGAGCGCCGCCGCGTCGACGGCGTCGCGCCGGCCGGTCCGCGAGCCGACGATCGACGTGGCCTCCTGCGACCGCGTCGCCGCCGCGATCGTCGGGCTCATGGCGCAGGATGATCCGGTCGCGACACCGGCGCGGGTCCTGCCGCTCCTCATCCGGCGCTGCGTGGCGGATCGCTGGACCCACGCCGCGCGCGCTTGCATCGTCACTGCGAAGCCGGAAGTGGCTGCGGATGCGTGCGAGCCGTTCCTCAGCAAGATCCAGACGGCGCGCGTGCGCGAGGACGTCGCGAAGCTGCGTTGACGCAGCAGGCTCGAGACGCCGTCCGTGCCGTGCCGAGCACTACGTCTTGAAGTAGTGGCCCTCGGCGAGATCCGGCAACAGGCGGGCGTGTTCCGGCCTCCACCCGACGAGCTCGCACGTCTTCGCGCTCGAGGTCGGGTTGTTGCCCTGGACCGCCCACGCCATGAACTCCCCGAGCAGCGCCTTCGCCTCGTCCGGCGTCACGCTCTTTGCGGAGATGCGGGCGCCCTTCGCGATCGCCTCTGCGATCGCCTTGAAGGGCACGCCTTCGTCGTCGACGGCGTGCAAGCGTGACCCAGCCGGTGCCTTCTCGATCGCCAGCCGGTACAGATGCGCAGCATCGAGCGTGTGCACCGCGGGCCATCGGTTCTCGCCCTCGCCGACGTAGAGCGCGAACCCGTTCTTGCGCGCTGCGCCGATCAGGATCGGGATGAAGCCGTGGAGGTCGAGCGAGCTATGGACCGTCGGTGCCAGGCGCACGATCGAGGTCCGAACGCCCTGCCTGGCGAACGCGAGCGAGATGTCCTCGGAGGCCGTGCGCGGATTGCCGCCGGCAACGCCGACATCGTCCTCGGTGCCGGCGCGATCTCGAACACTGTGCGCGAGCAGCATCGTGCCGGTCGTGTTCGCGAACGGCTTGTTCGAGCCCACGAGTGCCTCGCCGATTGCCTGGACCGCATCGAGGTCCGCCTTCACCGCGCCCATGAAGTCGCCCGAGAACGCGACGTCGTGCTTGAACCCCAGGTGGATGACGCCGTCTGCGGCGCGGGCCGCGTCGCGCAGGCCATCGAGGTCGTCGAGCGTGCCGCGCCGGACCTCGGCGCCGGCAGCCTGGATCTTCGCCGCGGACTCCTCCGAGCGAGCGAGCCCGACGACGCTGTGACCGGCGGCGATCAGCTCGCGAACCGTGGGGAGACCGATATGACCAGATGCACCGGTGACGAAGATACGCATGAAGACCTCCTGATGTCAGAACGCGACATCACTGTTACCATGTGATGTCAGTGTCTGCAATCAGCTATGATCCGGAGCAATGGCCCGCTGGGAACCCGACGCACGTGGACGGCTAGAGAAGGCCGCGATGGAGTTGTTCATCGAGCGCGGCTACGAGCACACGACGGTCGCGGACATCGCGGCGCGCGCTGACCTGACCGAGCGCACGTTCTTTCGCTACTTCGCCGACAAGCGCGAGGTGTTGTTCTCCGGCTCGAAGGAGCTCGAGCGAACGATCGTCGACCACATCGCATCCGCGCCGCGGGAGCTTCCCGCGCTTGATGTCCTTGTCGCCGCCTACGCGGCAGCTGCGGCGTGGCTCGAGAACCTGCGCGCGATCGAGTTCGTCCGCGCACGCTACGCCCTCGTCGTCAAACACGCCGAGATCCAGGAGCGCGAGCTCATCAAGCTCGCCAGCCTCGCGACGGCCACGCAGAAAGCGCTGGTCGCCCGCGGCGAGCCCGAAGCGACGGCCAGCCTCGCAGCCGAACTCGGCCTCGCCGTGTTCAAGCTCGGTTTCGAGCGATGGGCGACGTCCCGCAAGCCGCGCGATTTCGCCGGCCACGTCCGCGCCGCGCTGGTCGACCTCAGGACGCTCGCCGCGCCGGCAAGGCGACGCGCCAGGCGATCCGCCACCCGGTCAAGGAGCGCCTGACGCAGTGATTCCGCCCGGGCGGGCAATGTCGTCACGCCGCTTGATCGACTGTGTTCGAACGCACGAAGCTCTTACGAAAGAATACGAAGCGAACTACGTCGGGCATTGCTGCGGCCAGGATCAAGTCGTTTGCAGACCTCGCTGACGTGATTCGTGCACGGACCATCCGAAAGGGAGGCTCGACGAGGCACTTGGGCACGAACCCACGGCATCCCGTGTCTCAAACCGCGCCGGGGCGCTGGAGATCTCGACGGCAACGCGTCCGCCGCGGTGCCACGTCTATACGAAATTCAACTGACCCTTGAGTCAATCTGTGGCTCGCGCACGAGCGAACCGAGTACACCCGCTGTGACATTGCTCGTCGACATCGCCGATGTTAGTCGAGCTGTAGCCGCTGACCCCAAGCCGCAAGCAGTGCGTGACGTACGCGCGGTAGCAGCATGCCGACCGTCGCCGTGATCGGAAGCAGAAAGAACCCGAGCCGCGGAAATACCATCGCCGTCGCGCCTGCGCCGCAGAACACCGCCACTGCGCGTTGGGTCGTGATCAATGCTGGTGACGTCGAGCGAGTGCGAGCTCGGAGCAATACGAGCGGTGTCACTGCTGCGACAAGCATCGTCACGCCCGAGAAGATCGCTCCCCAATCCGTCTGCGTGTGTGCATCGACCGCGAACACAGAGCCCGTGAAGATCGTCGAACCGAGGCCCTCCGTTCCTGGAGTGCGGAGATGAAAACTCCACAGGCGCGCAAGGTAGAGGTTCGCGAACAGAATGAACCACGCCCAGGCCGCGAGGCCGAATATCGCGCCCACGCGGTCGTGCCCGCGCGGATCGAGCGTGAGCCTGCCACGCCCGAAGAACAGCTCCGATATCCAGATCACCGTGCTGAGCAGAAACCAGCCCGTGCAGAGCACGATCGTCTGCACACCCGCGGCGATTATCATGAACACGATGCTCGCTGTTGATCGAGTCTGGTGACACAGCTGGTTTGGCCATCCCAGGAACGTGCCGCCGTCACACTCTCCTCTGACGACGGCGCGCCACTCTGTGGCCGTGTAGCCCAACCCGAACAGCAGCGACAACACGACCCACAACACCAAGATCCTGCGTGCTCGACGATCCCATGCCACCACGGCCGCGCTTCCAAGAGATGCAACAAAGCGACCGACCGCTGCGACGAGAGCACCGAGCACCGCGATCGTGATCGGCGACAAGAATGTATGAACGAGCGTCCAGTTGAACGAGCTCGCGTAACCGGTGCGCTTTGCGCCGATCGTGAACTCGTTCAGTTTGTCGTCGACCGCGAACGAGCCGAGCCAGAGGCTCAAACCTGCCAGCCCTACGCCGAGTGCGATCAACATCGAGTGATTCGCGACGACATCGCGCACGCGAACGCCGAGCGACCGCCTCAGCTGTGCCGCGGGCGGAGTTCGCTTCCGCTCGACTCTGGGCAGAGCACCCAATACGCGCCGGATCCGTTCCGCTCGTTCGATCGCTGCGCCACCGACCGTCGAGGCCAGCGCATGCGCGAGCTCTCCAACATCCTGAAATCGGTCATCCGGATCCTTCTCGAGGCACCGCATGATGATCCCGACGAGCGTCGCACTGGCTGTCGAGGGGAGCGGAACCGGCGGCTCGACGGCGATGCGGATGCTCGCATCCGTGATCGTCTCGGCCGGGAACGGTCGAGTGCCGCTGACGAGTTCGTACAGCACGACGCCGATTGCCCAAA
>Ga0307509_10001262_pt1 | contig 42913 bp, 43 predicted proteins | sample 10_EM_MG_FD_202245 | JGI IMG/M metagenome (GOLD analysis project Ga0307509, IMG submission 202245) | Populus trichocarpa ectomycorrhiza microbial communities from riparian zone in the Pacific Northwest, United States - 10_EM | ecosystem: Host-associated > Plants > Roots > Unclassified | place...
GGCCGCGGGCTATCGGACGCCGGCGGCTGCGAGATTCAAGCGCTGACCACCCGCAGCGATGCGATGGCCGTTGCGATGTATGCCTCGCCACCGTACGCGGCCACGCTGCCCCCGCTCGGTGTCGCGCGCCTGTCGATCAACCTGTCGCAGGCCAGGGTCACTGGTGGCCTCGACGGCGAGCCGGCGCGCGTCTATCTGGCCCGGCGCCACTCGCTGTTCCTGACGCCAGCCGGTGCAGGCGCGACCTGGAGAAAGGCGTCGAGCAGCCGCCACATCAACATCTACTTCGATGCGCTCTCATTCGATCATCCCGAGGACGCGGTTTGGGGACCGCTGATTGGAGACGCGGTGCCGTTGCAGAACGTCAGCCTCTCTGGCGGCGGCGTCATGTTCGACATGCTGGCAGCCGAGCTGCGGGAAGAGCAACCGTTCGGTGTCGAAGCGGTCGACAGCCTCGCTCGCCTGATCCTTGTGCGGCTGGCGCGTCGACAAGCACACGACATCGCCCGAGCAAGCCCGCTCACGCCGGCGCTGTGTGCGCGCCTGAGCGACTACGTAGCAGCGCACCTCGATCAGCGAATCCTGGTGGCCGATCTTGCCGCCGTCACGGGCCTGTCCCTGAACCGGTTCGCACTGGCGTGCGTCGATGCCACCGGGCGGTCGCCGCATCAGTTCGTGTTGCAGTCCCGCCTGGAGCGAGCGGTCCAGTTGCTGCACGGATCGACCCACAGTCTCTCAGAGATCGCGGCAGCAAGCGGCTTCTCTAGCCAGCAGCACATGACCAGGGTGATGCGTCAGCGCCTGGGGACCACGCCAGCTCAGCAGCGTCCTGGGCGAGCATTCGCGATGCAGAGATCTTCGGGGCCGACGCGGACATCTCACCCGATCGACGACACGCGGACAGTGGCGGCCTGATCGGAGGTCGCTATTTTGGAGAATCAGCCCGAGAACGACAGCAAGTCCTTGGTGAAGCGCGTCTTCTCGGGTCGCGAAACCCGTTTCGCGTGCCTCATGCGCGGCGCTACGCGAAAAAGATTCCGATGGCCAGCACCGACAAACTGATCATCACCGCGATCGACTGGGTGAAGAGGTTCGCGCGGTGCTGGGCATTCGTGGCGACGAACTTTGCGGCCGGTTACGAGGCCCTACGGTGATGGCATCGTTCGGGTTGCAGTGGCTGGTGATGCGCGAGCGCCACAACACCGAAAAATCTTTGAGGCGCCCGTCCGTGCGCGCGCGTCGTTCAACGACGTCTCTGAAACATCCGGAATTCTGTTGCCAATTCTGTTGCCAGCAACAAAAACTGCCGCAAGAAAGAGCAATGGGCTAGCTCCTTGTGAGAGCTAACCCATTGATTTGACTGGTCGGGACGGCGGGATTCGAACTCGCGACCCCTTGCACCCCATCGTCAACCGCGTCTAGGTTGTCGACTACCGGTTGCACCCGAGGTTGGGTAGCTTGCCATGCATATCAGCACGCGTGGTGCCGTCTATGACGCGGCGGCACCCAGGTTTGCCAAGAGCGAACCGGTGTGCAACTTTCGCTGCGCTAAGTCCAAGCGGGCCCCTCACTTGCCGACCTGCGAGCGATCGTTGGATCAGGACAAGTGTTCGGGACGACGTCGTTCCGAACACGCGGAATCGCCAGCCTCGCCAAACCATAAGAAAAGCCCGCGACCAGAATCTGGTGGCGGGCTCGACTTCCGGGCATCGCGGCCCTTCAGGACGGAGCGATGACGGCTTACCTCGCACAGGGTGACGGGTTCCCTCGGTTCCGCCCAATCGTGCGGTCGGTTCCGTGCTTCGGATGTCCGCAGTATAGCACAGATGCCTGGACGCATGTACAGTAGTCCCATGACTTCGAGAGCGCCCTCACCCCACAACGCCTGCCGCCTTTGCGGTGCCACGAGCTATCGGCGTCTGACTCACCGCAGCGAGCACGGCGTGATGGAATACAGCGGGCTCTACCGCTGCTCGGGGTGCGAGTTGACGTTCGAGAGCCCGTCTCTTTGGCGCGGGGACGCTCAAGACCGCCGTGCGACAGTGAACATGAGCCACGCACTTTGCGCATAACGGTCGCCGGCCGTTGATCGGAGTCGGCAGTCGGGCCGCAGCTGCTGGTCAAGCTCGGCAAGGCGCCAAGCGCCAGCGCGTCACCCACGGCCTCTACAGCCCGCAGGACTCGACACAGCTACGATGCGAGCGCATTGACCACGAGAAGCACAGATGTCACGCCGCACACTCAACTTGGATGATTCACTGTACGCGTACATGCTCGCCCACTCTATGCGCGAGCACCCGGCGCAGGTCGCGCTGCGCGAAGCGACTCGAACCTGGCCTCGCGCAGGAATGCAGATCGCACCCGAGCAAGGTCAGCTTCTCACGCTGCTCCTTCGTCTCATTGGGGCAAAGCGTGCGATCGAGATCGGTGTGTTCACCGGCTACAGCGCACTGACTACCGCGCTGGCACTGCCTGCAGACGGTCATTTGCTGGCTTGTGACATCAGCGAGGCCGATACACGCCTCGGTCAACCCTACTGGCAGTCAGCCGGTGTGGCTGCGAAGATCGAGTTTGTGGTCGCGCCGGCTCAACAGACACTGCGCACCAAGCTTGCTTCTGGGCAAGCAGGAACCTACGACTTTGCCTTCATCGACGCAGACAAGGCAGGCTATGACGCTTACTACGAGCTCTGCCTGCAACTTCTTCGCACTGGTGGCCTCATCGCGATTGACAACGTTCTATGGGGTGGCAGCGTGGCGCACCCGGCGAACGGCGACGCCGATACTGAGGCACTGCAAGCACTGAATCTCAAGATCCATCACGATGAACGTGTGGACCTCGCCTTGCTGCCAATTGCCGACGGCCTGACCCTTGCTCGCAAGCGGTGACGAGTCAGCATGATTCGCCTAGGTGACGCACAGTGCGCCCCAACCCCTGCTTCATGCTGACCTGCCGACGGCGGTCCGCTGAAATCATGCTGGCCACTGTCGTCTCCAAGTGCCCAGGGTCAGACGTGACCGCCGACGATGCAATCGGTCGGGCGAAGGCATGGGCGCACGTTCACTATCCGATTGAATAGCCGAGAGATGCCGTTCACAGAATCCCGATGCCCAGCTTGTCTGCGGGCGGTCCAATCCGCGACCGCGCCGCCCATGGAATCGCTCACCCTGTTGGGCATCGACTATGTGCCAGGGGATGGCGCGCAGGACGTGAAATCAAGGCACTATGCCTGCACGAACTGCTTGGCGACGTGGAAATCCACTTCGCGACCACGCGAAGCAGGCGACCCGATCAACCCGCAGACGTGGGAACTGATCGATGACCATGACTAGAGGCCTGCAAGTCAGTGTGCCGGCCGCAAAGCGTGGGCGCTGACTAGGCCTTTTGGGGGGCGCATGGATATCAAGTTGAGTGGCGAGTACCGAAAGGCCCGGACGGGCGTTCTGTACACCTTTGAAGCGACGTACAGCGTTCGGGGTGTACGAGTTTCATGGACGGCTAAAGTCCGGCAGGATTCTGATCTGCGGGGAAGCCCGCACGGCACCGTCGACGTTCAGCAGGGGAACGTCCGAGAGCTGGCAAGAGAGATCGCAGAAGCCGGCATCAAGAGCTGGATTGAGGACATTGCGGAATAGCCTCGTCAAGCCTTTGCATGATGCACATCAACGTCATTGGGGCCATGGAGCAGTGCGTCGGCGACGTCGTGTGGCAAGCCGCTGCGCAGCGACCCGTGCAGTCCCGCGTCGACCAGCGCGTACACGGCCGCGTCGTTCGTCAACACGGTGAGTTGCCCGAGCCGTGTCGCGAACAACAGATTTCAGACTGACGTTTCGAGGCGACTGTCGTCAGGTTCGGGTCGGCTGGCGATGCTCCCTCGGGGCTCTCCAACCAGCGTTCGACTCGAAGCAGAATTTCAATGTTCCGCGACGGCACACCGCGCCGTCGAGGGGATGCTGGCTGTTGCCCGAACGGCACCTTGCAAACTTCAACGGACTCGACCTTGGCGCGTTCCATGCGCGCTACGACAGGACACCCCAAGCAATCAACCGTTCCACCCGGCCATGATGGTCAAGGTGCTGGTCCGGGCGCCGGCGTGAGGGATCGACGCCGAACGGCCGTGACTCGGCACGAAGCGCGGGGCTTGGCCCGAGAACCCGACGGCATGTCGTGCCGCCACGAAGATCTGCCTTCTGTTGGAGCCTCGAAGGCGTGTCGACCGTCGATCGACGCACCTACGATCCGCAGGCGCCTAGTTGGCGGCGCTGCCCATCCGGGTCAACCTACCAAGCCAGTTAAGGCGCTGCGCCTGCTTCATGCTCTCGATCGACCCGATCAGCGTCTCGCGGATCGGTGCGACCCCTGCGAAGCCGAGGATGTTGCGCTTCAGCGCCTTCAGCGTGTGCGCCCCGAAGTACCAGCGATAGATCAATGCCGGCATGCCCATGGTCACGACAATCCGCGCCGATCGATCCTTCAGAAGCTTGCGTGGCATCGCGTTCGGCACGGCCCTCGACACGGCAAAGTCCGGTCGCGCCACCTGCTCCAGGAATCCCTTGAGAACAGCCGGCATGCCGCCCAGCCACAGCGGATAAATGATGACCAAGTGCTGCGCCCATTGGATGTCCTGCTGCGCCGGCTTCAGCGATGACGGCACTGCGCCATCGTCCCACTCGGCCTTGCTCTTGAGCAACGGGAAAGCGATGCTCGCGATCTCGAGCACCCTGACCTCGTGCCCCGCCGCCCGCGCGGCGTCAGCGTAGGACTCGGCCAGGGCATGACAGAAGTGCCGGGTCGCCGCATCGGGGTGACCCTGCAGAATCAGAATGCGCTTGCTCATGGGCGATTCATGCCTTCGCAATGAGAGTGCCAACAACGAATAAAAGCACGATGGCCAACACGACGCTCACGAAGTGGCTCGCGACGGTGCGGCTCATGGTCTCGGCCACGCATCGAACACCAAACATCGGACCCTGCGACTCGCCGCATTCATCCAGCTGTCTCTTCAGCGCGGACAGTTCCGTCGACGACGGCTCAGTGGGGCCTCCATGGGCCGACGTACTCCAACCGGTTGTGCGTGTTGCGTTGCTCATCATGCAGTCCTTGAATGATTCGATGGTTGAAACGTGTCGGAACTCACCGGCACCTCCGCGGACCTTCTCGCCGCCTCGTTGTCGGCTTCTTCATTCCCATCAGCATCACCCACGTGACCTCCGTGCCGAATACATGGCCTAGCGGATCAGCAGCACCGGGACCTTGCAGTTCCCGAGCACGCCGTTCGCGACCGAGCCCAGCACGAACGTGCCGAGCGGCGAACGTCCATGCGTTCCCATCACGATCAGGTCAGGCTTGAGCCCTTCCGCCTTCTCGACGATGGCCTGGAAAGGTGATCCGGGAACGTAGTCCGTCTGGACCTTCCAGCCTTGCTGTTGCGCAAAGGAACGCACCGGCCCGAGCACCTGTTCCGCCTGGTCCCGCAGGAAGTCTTCCATCGAGACGGCCTTGGCGAAGTTGGTGTCGTAGGGGGAGTAAGGCTCGATCACGGTGAACACCGTGTACTCGTGATCGCCCGGCAACAGCTCGGTGTGCGCGGCAAGGTACGCGAGCATTCGCTTCGTGTAGTCGCTTCCGTCGACGGGCAGCAAAATCTTCATGGGACGCTCCGGTTGATGACATGCCGCTGAACATCGTGCGGCCGATGCATCTCATGACGTTTGACAAGCATCAACGTTCGCACCGGTCGCGCCTGCGGCCGCAAGGGGCGACGCGAACCTCGAGCTCGAGCCGCCCGCGCCCACGTGCGCGACATGGGATCGAACCGCCTCCACGTCGCTTGCGCGCTCTGCCAATCGGCCAATCCCGTGCCCACCACGCGGCTCACCCATGGCCCTGTGTGTGGTCGCTGCGGCCAGGCGTCGCTGGACGATCAGCCGATCGAACTGCTCGACGCGAACTTCGACGCAGTCACGCAGCACACCGACCTGCCCATGCTGGTCGACTTCCGGGCACCCTGGTGCGCCTCCTGCGCCGGCATGGCGCCTCAGTTCGAACGCGCCTCGCGGCAACTTCAAGGGCCGTGTGTTGTTCGCCAAGGTCGACAGCGACGAGAGCCCGCTGACCGCCCGGCGATTCGGGATCCGCAGCATTCCGACGCTGGTGCCCCTGCAGGCGGGCCGGGAACCAGCCCGGCAGGCAGGCGCTCTTCAGGCCGGGCAGATCGTTTCGTTCGCCGGTTGATCCGCAGGCGTCAACTTGCCCGTCGGGCAAGCGGGTGTCGCTCGTTCAGAGCTCGAAGAATTGCCGACCCAGCGCCGCGAGCTGCTTGTCGGTCGGATGATCAACGATGTCGTAGGCGGCGATGCGCGCGGCAGTCTGCGGCCGATGCTTTTCGGCGTAGTGTCGGAGGTCGGCCAAGGCTGTCTTCCCGCCGGTCACCAGCACCGCATCAATGCCCTCGAGAGCGCCGCAAACCTCTGCGAAGAACTCGTGCTCCGTGCGGACTTCGGAGCCGTGTTGCGCCGTCGGATGCACATGGGCCTGCACGTGACGAGACTGGACGGAACTCGCATCGATCTGCAGAACGTTCGCATGATGATGGTCGATCCAGACGACGGCGTGGGTTGTCGCGGCAATGGGGCTGTTCACGAGCGGATCTCCGATGCTTTGGTAAATTCTGCGAATGCGGTCATCGCACTCGCGCTGTACATCAACGACGGGCCACCGCCCATGTAGACGGCGACCGCGAGCGCCTCCTCGACTTCTGCCTTCGTGGCGCCCAGCCTGACGAGTGCCTTCGCATGAAAGCCGAGACAACCATCGCAATGGGCCGCGACGCCGAGCGCCAGGGCGATCAATTCCTTGGTCTTCTCCGAAAGCGCGCCGGGCGCGAGGCTGGCCTTCGACAGATCACCGAAGCCCTTCATGAAGCCCGGTGAGTCGTTGCGCAAAACGGCCAGTTGACCGGCGATGTCGCGGGTCAGCGCGTCATAGGAGGATGCGTTCAATGTCATGGCCCCGAGGATGGACGCGCAGAAGCGTTGCCGGCTTGATCCGCGTCAACTCCTCATGCATCTGTCGCGGAGCGGCATCCAGTCGATCGCCATGGCCGACGTCCGTGACAGTCGTCGACGCTCAAGACGGAATCGGTCCGTTGTGCAGCATGTACGCCCATTGCTCGCCCAATTGTGCCCAGGCATCGGGTCGGCACGCCCGTTGCGTCAGGCGCATCGCCTCGAGATTGGCGATCCACGCAGCGGACTGCCAGGCCAGGGCCGCATCCAGCCATGCCGCAGCAAACGAGGCAGAGCTCGCCAAGATTGCAGGGGAGCCGTTGGCTGTCGTCGCGCCGGGAGCCTGCGCAGCCTTGAGGCCGTTTGCCATGGTTGCCATCGTGATCTCCGGTCCGTTGGGTCGGAGAAGTCTAGGGAGCAAGCATCGCGCGGCCTTGATCATGATCAAGTTTCTCAGGCATGCGCGACTGCTCGTTGCGCTTCGTCAAGTCACGATCCATGTGCCATGACTACCGTGGGGCTCCCAACAGGAGACGCACTCATGGCCAACTTGAATGTCGGAAACATCGATCGGGTCCTTCGCATTCTTCTTGGCGTCGGCCTGATCGGGCTGGCCGCAACAGGTCATGTCGGCGCCTGGGGTTACGTCGGGGTCGTCCCGTTGCTGACCGGTGCCATCGCATGGTGTCCGCTGTACCGGCTGCTCGGCATCCGCACGACTTCACGCTGACGCGCCCATCGGTCCCGATGCCGCTGTCGCGGCATCGCACCTCATGGGCCGCTCGTCGACTTGAAGCGACGCCAAACGGCACGAAGCCCGTCCACATCTCGCTGCGCAGCCGCCAGCAGGCACCGCCTTGCGAGGCTCGCGTCGTGCACCAGGGCCGGATCGGATTGTTCTGCCTCGCGCAGCAAACCATCGCCGACCGCGGCGTCGTTGAGCCTGCCCAGCAAGTCCTGCAACGCAGCGAGACGCTCGATGTAGCGTGCGATGCGCGCGCGGGGAAGAAGCGACTCGAAGAACTCGGCCGCATAGCGCAGCCGCTTGGCGGCGATCCGCGCGCGGTGACGTTCGTCAGGCGTCGCATTGGCCAGACCCTTCCCGGCCTTGAGTAGGTTCTTGTGCAGACGCGACAGGAGTGCCGGTACCTGTTTGCGCAGTGGCTTGGCAAGGCCACGGCGTGCGGACTCGTCGAGCGGGGTCCGCCAGCGCGAGCCTTCGAGCCATGCGCCCAGCCCCAGCATCAGCCGCGAGTAGCGCACTGAATCGACCACCGTCGCAGCGCGTTGACGTCGCGCGACGACCGCGCCGCGCAACGCATGCTGAAGGAGATCCAATTTCTCCTGAGTGCCGCTCACGGCGACCAACGTTGGCAACGTAACGTCGCAGAGAATTTCCGCATCGCGCGCCGGTCCGAGTTCATTGGCCAGCCAGTTGAGTTCGTCGCGCAGCGAGGCCGGCATGGCGACGCATCCGGAGAAGAGTCGCAGAGCCGAGCGAAGACGGCGGATGCCGACGCGCATCTGATGGACCATTTCAGGGTTGTCTCCCCGTGAGATGCCATGTTCGTTGCCCTGGATCTGCATGATGCAGCTCTGCACGACGAGACGGAAGCCCGCGTCGACGTCGATGTCGCGGTCCAGCTTGATCCGAGGCGCATGCACTGCCGCAATCATCGATGGCGTCGCCAGTGCATGCCCGCGATCCGCTCTGCCGACGTTGCAGAGCCGCAAAGGAATGTGCTCCTGCAGTGCCAACGCGAAGTCAAAAAAGCGCTGAGAGGTCGCCCGACTTGAGGACCAGTTCGATCTCGCTGATGGGCGTGCGTGCCGTGCCCGATCGCAACGCACCATGGTCAAGCGCGTGCGACACGGCGGGCCGGCAGTGTCAGGCGGTCTGCGGTGACCAGATGGCAGGACGGGTTGCGACGCTGGCGCCCTTCGCCGCCTGCACGCCGTCGCCGAAGGCCTTCAGTCGCGCCGCACAACTCCCGTCCTCGACCTCGCGAGCGATGAAAGCCGTGTCGAGGATGGGCGCGCGGCCGGTCAGTCGCCCGATCTCGGCAATCGCATTGGGCGCGCCGCTGCCGCCCATCACCGGCGCGGCCGCAATGTCTGCAAGGCTTCCGCGCCGCGAGTCGACGAAGGTGCGCATCGGCCCGGCCAGCCGGTAAGCCCAGATGGGCGCGATCAGCACCACAGCATCGAAGCCGTCCGGCGACAGTCCGCTGTAGTTGATCGGCGGCCTTCTGCGCAGCCAGGAGTCCAGCAGACAGCGCCAGGTGCCGATCGCACCGCGCCGCGGGCGCGCGTCCGTGATCACGGCCATCGGCCAGCCTTGCTGATCGCACAGCAAATCGGCCAGCCGCCGGCAGGTGCCGGTGTGCGAGTACACAACCACCAGAATCTTGCTCATCCGTGTCTCCTGTTGCCGCTGGATCGCTTCGAGCCAGTCTAGGCATCGCAGCGGCGGGCGCCTTGCGCCAGATCAACGAGCACGGGACCGTGACGCGACACCCCGCTTGCGCAGGATCAAGCGGTCGGCATCGTCCCGCCGGCAGACTCTGCGCATGGACGTGCAAGCCCCGCCGCAGACGGTTGCGACCCGAACGCTGATCGACGCGCTGCGTCAGAACCTGCGAGCACAGACGGGTCAGCCGGTATCGCTGGTGGAGACGCACATCTCATGGGTACTGCTCACCGAACACCTGGCTTACAAGCTGAAAAAGCCGGTGCACCTGCCCTTCGTCGACTTCAGCACCCTCGCGCTGCGCAAACACTTCTGCGAGGAAGAATTGCGCCTCAATCGGCGTCTTGCACCATCGCTCTACCTTAGCGTGGTGCCCGTGTGCGGTAGCGAGAAAGCACCGCAGCTGCATGGACTCGGTGAGCCGATCGACTATGCGGTGTGCATGCGTCGTTTCGCGCCCGGCGCGCTGCTGAGCGAACGACTCGCAGCCGGCAAGTTGTTGCCGGAACATCTCGAAGGCCTCGCCCGGAGCGTGGCGGCGTTTCACCAACATGCGTCGATCGCAGCGCCGGCACCGGCAGGCGACGCCGAGCGGCGCGTCGTTACGCCAGTGCTCGGTGTGCTGCAGCAGCTCCGAATGCATTGCGGTGCTGCGCGCGTCGGTGCACTCGAGTCGTGGGTGAGCGCGCAGGCGCAGTCCCTGCGCGAAACATGGTCCGCACGGCAGCACGACGGCCAGGTGCGCGAATGCCATGGCGACCTGCATCTGGCCAACACCGTGTTGGTCGACGGTGAGGCGACGGCCTTCGACTGCATCGAGTTCGATCCCGCACTGCGTTGCATCGACGTGCTGAGCGATGTGGCATTCCTGACCATGGACCTGAAGGCGAACGGCCGCAGTGACCTGGCGTTCCGCTTTCTCGACGCCTATCTCCAGTGCAGTGGCGACTACTCGGGCGTGCCGGTGCTGCGTTTCTACGAGGTCTACCGCGCGCTGGTTCGCGCGCTGGTCGGCTTTCTGCGCGCACGAAGCCAGGGAGTTCGCGCACCGGTCTCGGGCCCTGACTACCTCGCCTGCGCTGAGCGCTTGATGCGTGGGGCAAGTGGCGCGCCGCGATTGCTGATCACGCACGGACTGTCCGGTTCGGGCAAGTCCACGGTCGCGTTGCACTTGCTGGCGGCGGCCGGCGCGATCCGGCTGCGCTCGGACGTGGAGCGCAAGCGCCTGTTCGGCATGACAGCACTGGAACGATCGATCGGTCGTACCGAGATCTACACTCCCGACGCAACCGCGCGAACATTCGAACGGCTCACCGAGTGTGCGCGAATGGCGCTGCGCGCAGGCTATCCGGTCATCGTCGATGCAGCGTTCCTGCGCCGCGCGGAGCGCAACGTCTTCCGTGCGCTCGCGGCCGAGCTGCGTGTGCCCTTCACGATCCTGCGCTGCACTGCCGACGAAGCACGACTGTGCGACCGGGTAGCAGCGCGCAGTACGTCCGGCACCGATGCCTCGGAGGCCGATCTGGGCGTACTGGAACGGCAACGGGAGTATTGCGAGCCGCTGTCCGCCGACGAACGCGTGTCCACGCTCGAGATCGCGACCGACGGGCCCGTGGATGCAGCCGCGCTGTGCAGGCGCTGGCTAGCACGCACCGAGCTTTCGTCCGAGCCATCATCCGCCTGACCGACCATGTGCTTCTCGGCTTCAGCCAGCTTTGCCGCCGGTACCCTCCTGCTCGGTCTGGGAACAGGGACGTGGAGGGCGGTGCGCCGCCCATGTGAGCGACCGTTCGCCGCCATTCCGCTCCTGTTCGCGACCCAGCAGTTCATCGAAGGCGTGATCTGGCTAACGTTCGGCCATGAGGCCACAGTTCTGAACACTGTGATGACCTATGCGTACGCGGTGTTCTCGCACCTGCTGTGGCCGGTATTTGTCCCACTGGCGGTGCTGCTGATCGAACCCCCGGGCTGGCGCCGCCGGGCTCTGGCGGCTTGCGTCGCCGCCGGGGCGGTGGTCAGCGCGTCGCTGCTGTTCACGATCGCCGATGGCGGCATCGTCTCGCAGGCGACCGGACACCACATCGAATACGTCACACCGCACTACTTTGCCCTCGCGACGATGGCGCTGTACCTCCTGTCGACGAGTGCGAGCCAGCTGTTGTCGACGCACGGCGCGGTACGTGCATTCGGCCTGCTCGCGCTGCTGTCGTTCGGGGCGGCGTACGTCGCCTATACGACCTGGTTCATTTCGGTGTGGTGCTATTTCGCTGCCGCGCTGAGCGCGGTTGTGCTGCTGCATTTCGTCGCGACCCCTGTTCGGTTGGAGCGGAGCCGGGCCTGAGCGGCGCTGCGTTCTCCCGGCGCATCGCCTCAAGCGCTTGTCTTGATCGATCGCAAGCGTGAGCACGGATCGCGCTCGTAGCCTCATGGTCAGTATGAACGCTACCAAGCGCACGACCTGCCACAAACGCGAACCGATCGTGCCGGTAGCTCGTGAACCAGAGTCGGTCACGATCGACCCGCGTCGCCGCGGGCTGCTCGGGGCGCTGCTGTGCGCGCCGTTGCTCGCGCATGCCGCCTCGGCTCAGCGACCAGTGGTCCCGATCCTCGTCTATCACCGTTTCGCGGGAACGGTCGTCGACAGCATGACGGTGCGTGTCGCGAACTTCGAGGCGCATCTGCGCCTGCTCGAACGGCTTGCCTGCAACGTTGTACCGCTCGCCGACTGGGTCGACAGGCGACGAGGAGAGCGTCCGACCCTGCCACCAAGGGCGGTCGTCCTGACGGCCGATGACGGCCATCGGTCGCAAGTCGACGTGATGGCACCGAGGCTGCGTGAGCGGGGTTGGCCGATGACGCTGTTCATCTACCCGTCTGCGATCTCGAACGCAAGCTACGCGATGACCTGGGACCAGTTACGCGAACTGGCGGACGGCCCCGAGTTCACCGTGCAGTCCCACACCTACTGGCACCCCAACCTGTTGCGCGAACGGCAGCGACTGCCACCCGACGTGTTTCGGCAATTCGCTGCCGATCAGCTGCAACGCTCGCGCAACGTTCTGCAGCAGCGGCTCTTGAAGCCGATCTCGTTGCTCGCCTGGCCTTTCGGCCTCAGCGACGAAGGTCTGTGCACACAGGCGGCCGAAAGCGGCTACCTGGCCGCCTTCTCGCTCGGCAACCGATCGGCGACGATCCAGGACCCGCTCTACGCGGTACCACGTCACCTGATGGTCGACAGCATCGACGAGCGCCAACTCGGCGCACGACTCGAGGCGGCCTTTGCTGCGGGGGACGCAGCGTGAGCCCCATGTCGCGCTTCCTTACCGCGATTGGCCTCGCGACGATCGCGTTCGCATGCCACGCACTCGACGGCGTGGTGAGGGACGGATCGACCGCGCGGCCGATTCCATACGCGGTCGTGGCGGCTGGCACGGAGATCCGGCGTACCGACGAGCACGGCCGCTTCGACTTCGGCGCGGTTGTCTTGGCGACGAAGGTGTCGGCGCGAGCGGTCGGCTACGGCCGCGCAGAGCGACTCGTCCAAGGGCAAGGATCGGTGGACCTGACACTGGCACCGCTGCGGCCAAAGGCCGTCTACCTCTCGGTCTACGGGATCGGCAGCGAGACGCTGCGCGGCGACGCACTCAAACTCGTCGATGAGACCGAACTGAACGCGCTGGTGATCGACGTCAAGGGCGACCGCGGTTTGGTGCCGTATCGCAGTGCGGCACTTGTCGCGTCGGGCCTGCCACAGACGATCGTGACAGTGCCGGACATGCCGGCGCTTGTGAAGAGCTTGCATCAGCGCGGTCTCTACCTGATCGCCCGTATCGTGGTGTTCAAGGACGAGCCCTTGGCCACCGCGCATCCGCAATGGGCGGTCCGCGACGCGCACGGCGCCGTGTGGAAAGACCGCGAGTCCCTCCCCTGGATCGATCCGTTCCGTCGTGAAGCCTGGGAATGCAGTCTCGCACTCGCCGAAGAGGCGGCCGCGCTCGGTTTCGACGAGGTGCAGTTCGACTATCTGCGCTTCCCGGATGCGACGGGTCTGAGGTTTTCCGAGTCAGACACTCAGGAGCAACGTGTCGCCGCAATCAACGCGTTCCTCGATGCCGCGCAGCACCGCCTGTCGCGCTACAACGTGTTCGTGGCCGCGGACATCTTCGGCTACGTCACCTGGAACACCAACGACACACAGATCGGGCAGCAGCTCGAGGCGATCGCGGATCATGTGGACTACCTGTCGCCGATGCTGTACCCGTCGGGTTTCACCTTCGGCATCCCGGGTCACCGCGATGCGGCGGCCGCACCGTACGACATCGTGCACCAGAGCCTGCAACGTGCGCAGCAGCGCACCGGACTGCCGGGTGTACGCTTTCGGCCGTGGCTGCAGGCCTTTCGCGACTACGCCTTCGATCATCGCGAATTCGGAGCCCACGAGATCCGCCTGCAGATCGACGCCGCCGATGCGGCAGGCAGCGACGGCTGGATGCTGTGGAATCCGCACAACCGCTATGACGACGACGGACTTGTTCGCGAATCGTCGCGATCGGCGCCGTGACGATCCGGACCGCGCTCGCCGCGCTGCTGATCGCGCCGTGCATTGCTCTGGCCGCTGACTTCGCGCACCAGGACTGGACGCCGGTCGACGCGGCCGTTCGAGCGCAGATTGCGGCCGGCCAGTTGCCCGGCGCGGTGCTCGTGGTCGGTGATGCCGAGCACACCTGGCTGCGCCGAGCCTGGGGCTTGCGAGCCAGCGAGCCGCGGGCGGAGCCGATGACGGTCGATACCGTGTTCGACCTGGCTTCGCTGACCAAGGTGGTCGCGACCACCACTGCCGTGCTGCAGCTGGTCGAACACGGCCGGCTGCAGCTCGACGCGCCCGTCTCGCGCTACTGGCCGGCGTTCGCGAGTGCCCGCAAACAGAGCATCACTGTGCGTCAACTGTTGGCGCATACGTCCGGCCTGCGTCCCGATCTGGATCTGCGCAACGAATGGAGCGGTCGCGACGAAGCGCTGCGCCGCGTGCTCGCGGAGGTGCCGGTCGCACCCCCGGGAACTCGCGCGCTGTACAGCGACATCAACTTCATCGTGCTCGGGGAACTCGTGCGCCGCGTGTCCAAGCAGCCACTCGATGTCTACGCCCGGCGGCACATCTTCGCACCGCTGGGCATGCGAGACACCACCTTCGCGCCGCCTTCCAAGTGGCTGCCGCGCATCGCGCCGACGGAGTCGCTTCATGGAGCTCCGCTGCGTGGTGAGGTCCACGACCCGACCGCGAGGCGCATGGGTGGTTTCGCGGGGCATGCCGGGCTGTTCGGCACTGCGGATGACCTCGCCCGCTTCGCCCAGGCCTTGCTGCGTCGCCGGCAGATCCTTGCGCCCGCTTCGATCGATGCGATGCGGCAGCCACAGGAGCCCGGCGAGGTCTCGGACCCGCGCGGGCTGGGTTGGCAGCTGCAGGCGCCGCTGGTCGCCAATCGCGACGAGCTGGTGCCGAACGGATTGCTCGGTCATACCGGCTACACCGGCACCGGCCTGTGGATCGACTTCGTGCAGGGTCGCTTCATCGTGCTGCTGAGCAACCGCGTGCACCCGGACGGACGCGGCAACGCCCAGCCGCTGCGCCGGCAAGTTCTCGCATTGTTGTCCGGTCTCGCGCCGCCGCTGGATGCACCCAGACTCGCGGTCCCGGCCAGCGCAGCCGATGCGCAGCAGGTGGCAACCGGCATCGACGTGTTGCGCGCCGAGAGTTATGCGTCGCTCGCCGGACGCCGCGTCGGCCTGATCACGCATCTGGCCGCGATCGATGGTCGCGGTTGGCGCACGCTGGATCGTCTTCGCTGGGCACCAGGTGTGAACCTGGTCAAGGTGTTCAGCCCTGAACACGGACTGTATGGCGACGCCGAAGGCGCCATTGCATCGGGCACCGAACCCTTCAGCGGTCTGCCGTTGCTCAGCCTGTACGGCGCGAAGCTTCGGCCCGATTCGGAATCGTTGCGGGACATCGACACGCTGGTGTTCGATGCACAGGACGCCGGTGCCCGCTTCTTCACCTACATCTCGACGATGGCCGCGTCCATGGAGGCGGCCGCGGAACACGGGTTGCGCTTCGTCGTGCTTGACCGGCCGAACCCGATCCGCGCCGATCGAGTCGTCGGCCCGGTGCTCGACGAGGGGCGCAGCTCCTTCACAGGACCGGCCGGGCTGCCGGTTCAGCACGGCATGACGGTCGGTGAACTGGCACGCTGGTTCCAAGACGAGATTCGGACGCGGCGCGGCCTCGAGGTCGACCTGCAGGTGGTGGCGATGCGGAACTATCGCCGTGCGATGTGGTTCGACCAGACCGGGCTCGACTGGGTACCGCCGTCACCCAACTTGCGCACGCCGGGGACGGCGACGCTCTATCCGGGTGTCGCTTGGATCGAGGGGGCGAACGTCAGTGTCGGCCGCGGTACCGATCATCCATTCGAATGGCTGGGCGCCCCATGGATCCAGGCACCGCGCCTGGCCGATGCATTGAACGACAACCACCTTCCCGGCCTTCGATACACGCCGATCGACTTCATGCCGGACACTGGGCCGTACCGCGGCCAGGTCTGCCATGGGGTGCGAATCCGCGTGCTGGACCGGGAGACGATGGATGCCGCGCTGCTCGGCACGATTCTCGTCCGCACGCTCTACCGACTGTGGCCCGAACACTTCGACATTGACAGGACACTGCCTCTGATCGCCGCGCAGGACACTTTGCGGGAGTTGCGCGATGAAGGTGTCGACCCCACTGCGGTCGTCGAGCACTGGCAGCCGCGGCTGAACGAATTCCGCGCCCGACGTCAACGCTACCTGCTGTATTGACGGCTGCGACCCAAAACGTGACGCCAGCCCGTCACTTGGCTATCGGTCGGACGCTCAGCGATGCCGTGCGCGCCGGCGGATCTCCGACCGGTTCCGATGCGATGCGATGTCTGACGCACATCAAGCCTCGCACTGTCCCCACGCCCTAGATTTCATCGATCTTGGCGCTGCGATCGGTGGAACGTTCGCGGAGCCCGGCACGCCGCTCGTCAGACACCGGCACCACAGAGGAAACACATGAAGACAGATGCACAACTTCAACAGGACATCCTGCGCGAACTGAGCTGGGATCCGGCCGTCAAGTCCACCGAGATCGGTGTGATCGTCAAGGACGGCGTGGTCACGTTGACCGGCAACCTCACGACCTATGCCGAGAAGCACGCGGTCGAACACGCGGTGCAACGGGTGCGAGGCGTCAGGGCGATGGCCGTCGAAATGCACGTTCGACTCGTCCCTGCGCTGGAGCGCAACGATGCCGACATCGCGCTGGCCGCCGAGCGCGCGCTCGAATGGAACGTCCTCGTACCGGACAACGGCATCCAGATCCTGGTCGAAAACGGCTGGCTGACGCTGAGCGGCGAGGTCGCGTGGGCCTACGAGCGCGAAGCCGCGGAGCGGTCCGTGCGCGACCTCATCGGCGTCGTTCACGTGAACAATCTCATCCGCGTGAAGCCGACCGTGCAGGCCGCCAGTGTCGAGCGAGGCATCCACGACGCGCTGGCACGCCAAGCTGAACGGGAGGCCAAGCACATCCAGGTCGCCGTGACTGGCTCGTTCGTGACTTTGCGCGGCACGGTCCGTTCGTGGGCAGAGCGCAGCGCCGCCCAGGGCGCGGCACTGGCCGCACCGGGTGTCAGCGCCGTCGTCAACGAACTGACCGTGGAGGCATGATGGGTTGCGTCGCGGTGCTCCATCCGACAGGTCGTGGCCTCGGAGGTCGGTCATGAGCGCCGTGGGCCGCCTGGCGCTGGTCACCGGCGGCACGGCCGGCATCGGTGCGGCCATCTCGGAAGCCCTCCTCGCCGCCGGCTACCGCGTCGCAGCAACGTACGCGGCCAATGCGCAAGCGGCCGATGCATTCTCGACACGCACCGGGGTTCCGGTCTTCGCGTGGGACGTCGCCGACTTCGAAGCGTGCCAAGACGGCGTCGCCCGCGTCGCGAAGGCGATGGGACCGGTGGACATCCTCGTGAACAACGCCGGCATCACGCGCGACGCGATGCTGCACAAGATGACGGCGGCCCAGTGGCGCGAGGTGATCGACGTCGACCTCGGCGGCTGCTTCAACATGTGCCGCGCAGTGATCGAGGGCATGCGTGAGCGGCGCTTCGGGCGTGTGATCAACATCAGTTCGGTCAATGGCCTGTCGGGCCAGGCGGGCCAGACGAACTACGCGGCAGCCAAGGCCGGGATGATCGGGTTCACCAAGTCGCTCGCGCTCGAAGGCGCGTCGCGCAACGTGACCGCAAATGCGATCGCGCCGGGATACACCGACACCGCCATGGTCGGCGCCGTGCGGCCCGAGGTGCTGGAACAGATCCTCAAGTCCGTGCCCGCGGGCCGCCTGGCCACCCCGGCCGAGATCGCGCGCGGGGTCGTCTTCCTCGCCGCCGACGAGGCTGGTTTCATCAACGGCATCACGCTGTCGATCAACGGCGGCAAGTACCTCGCCTGAGGCTTCTTCGCCGCGCCTCTATTTGACTCTCCGGAGATTCCCATGACGATGATGAAAGCCGCGGTGGTCCACGCGTTCGGCCAGCCGCTGCAGATCGAAGAAGTCCCGGTGCCCGAGGTCACGCCCGGCCAGGTGCTGGTGAAGGTCGTCGCCTCGGGCGTGTGCCACACCGACCTGCATGCCGCTGACGGCGACTGGCCGGTCAAACCCGCGCTGCCCTTCATCCCCGGCCATGAAGGCGTCGGCTTCGTCGCCGCGCTCGGCAAGGGTGTCAAGGGCATCAAGGAAGGCGACCGCGTCGGTGTGCCCTGGCTGCACACGGCGTGCGGGCACTGTGAACACTGCATCACCGGCTGGGAGACGCTGTGCGACGAACAGCAGATGACGGGATACACCGTCAACGGCGGCTACGCCGAATACGTGCTCGCCGATCCAGGGTATGTCGGTCACCTGCCGGCCAACCGCGGCTTCGCCGAGATCGCGCCGGTGCTGTGCGCCGGCGTGACGGTCTACAAGGGGCTCAAGGTGCTGGACTGCAAGCCCGGCGACTGGGTCGCGATCTCGGGCATTGGGGGCCTCGGGCACTATGCGGTGCAGTACGCGAAGGCAATGGGGTTTCACGTCATCGCGGTAGACATCGACGACGCCAAGCTCGCGCTGGCGAAGGCGCTCGGCGCCGACATGGTGGTCAACGCGAAGACGCAGGATCCGGTGCAGGAAGTGCAGTGCGCGATCCGCGGCGCCCACGGCATACTCGTGACCGCTGTTTCGCGCAGTGCCTTCTCGCAGGCACTGGGCATGTTGCACAAGCGCGGAACGATGTCGCTGGTCGGCCTGCCGCCGGGCGATTTCGCGCTGCCCATCTTCGACGTCGTGCTCAACGCCAAGACTGTACGCGGCTCGATCGTCGGCACGCGCAAGGACCTGCAGGAAGCTCTGGCCTTCGCTGGCGAAGGCAAGGTCCGTACGACATTCACGGAGGACCGCCTCGACAACATCAACGAGGTCTTTGCGCGCATGAAACGCGGCGACATCGAGGGACGTGTCGTCATGCGCATTGGCGCCGACGGGGACTGATCACACGCGAGGTCGGGGCGTTCAAAGCCCCATTCGAGGCGATCCTCAGTGAGTCTGGCTCGCCAGCACGGCGGGAGTCGCGAACTCGCGGCCGATGACCGAGCGCGCGTACAGGTAGTTGTTGAGCAGGCGCTCCCCGAGCGAGTCCATGTCGACATGGCCTTGCGCGTCGCACGGAAAGGCGTAGCCGCGTCCCTCATTGAACAGCGACCGAAAACGCAGTTCGTAGTGATGCGACAGTTGCGAAGTGTTCATGCTGCTCTCCTGATGTGGTGCTGCAGGCTGCGGCGACGTTGTCGAGGAAAAGGTGAAGGCGCCAATCAAATCTAGGCGACGCGTTCATCCGTTCGATCAACGCGGCACATCGCATGGAAACGTTGTGTCAACCGACCGTGACGGATCGGTATCCGCACCCCACACACTCGCGGGTGACGATCGTTATCGAGACACTGTCTTGAGCCAGCGCAAGGGCTCTCCGGGCAGCGAATGCGCTAATCGCGCATCGCGTCGTTCACGGAGTCCGGCTTGGACACACGAATCACTCATCTCGCGCCTGAAGCAGATCCATCGATACGCCGGCCCGGCTCGCAGGAACGCGCCAGCAGCCCGTGGCTCGGTCGCGACAGCGTGCCGTCAGAAGCCTTCCGATCCCTCCAGCAGCTCGAACGGCAACTCACACCCGCCGGGCTGGTCCCGGGGGCCGCGATCGCACCCGCGACGGCAGCCGGTGCCTTGGCGGATTGGTGGGTGCACCTGCTGGCCTCGCCGCCGAAGCAGTGGGAGCTCGCGCAGTTCGGTCTGCAGCAGTGGGTCCACGCCTGGGGCGCCGGTCCGGCAGCATCGGTCGACGTTCGGCCGATGCCGCAGGACAAGCGCTTCGCCGATCCGGCTTGGCAGGCGCCGCCCTACCGCTGGATCGCGCAGTCCTTCCTGCTCCAGGAGCAGTGGTGGCAGCGCGCCACGACGGCGGTGCCCGGCGTAACTCGGCACCACGAAGCCATGACGAGCTTCGCCGCTCGCCAATGGCTGGACATGGTGGCGCCTTCGAACTTCGTCTCTACCAACCCGGTGGTGCAGCAACGCACGCTGCGAGAAGGCGGTGCCAACCTGATGCGCGGCGCCGCCCATATGCTCGAAGACGCTTGGCGCAACATCGCCGATCTTCCACCGGCTGAAGCCGACGCGTTCGAGGTCGGGCGCAATGTGGCCATCACGCCAGGGCGGGTGGTTTTTCGCAACCGGCTGATCGAACTGATCCAGTACGCACCGACGACTCGCAGCGTGCATGCCGAGCCGGTGCTGATCGTGCCCGCGTGGATCATGAAGTACTACGTACTCGACTTGTCGCCGAGCAACTCGATGATCAAGCACCTGGTCGACGAGGGGTTCACGGTGTTCGCGATCTCCTGGAAGAACCCCGATGGCGCAGACCGCGATCTGGGAATGGACGACTACGAACGGCTGGGCTTGCGCGCCGCGCTTCAGGCGATCAACAGCATCGTGCCTAGCGCACGGGTTCACGCAGCCGGCTACTGCCTCGGCGGAACGCTGCTGGCGATCGCCGCCGCGGGCCTGGCGCGCAGCAACGACGACACGCTGCGAACCGTGACTTTGATGGCGGCGCAGACGGATTTCACGGACCCGGGAGAACTCGCGCTGTTCATCGACGAGGGCCAGGTCGCGTTCCTTGAAAACCTGATGCGGCAGCGCGGCTACCTGGACAAACGCCAAATGGCGGGCGCCTTCCAGATGCTGCGGTCCAACGATCTGGTCTGGTCGTATCGTCTGAGCAACCAGTTGCTCGGGGAACGCCCCCCGATGACCGACCTGATGGCATGGAATGCCGATGGCACGCGCCTGCCGTTGCGCATGCACTCGGAGTATCTGCGCGGCCTGTTCCTGAACAACGCGCTCGCCAGAGGTGAGTGGATGGTCGACGGCAAGCCGGTGACCCTGCGCGACATCCGCGCACCGATCTTCAGCGTCGGCACGGTGCAGGACCACGTCGCCCCGTGGCGGTCAGTCTTCAAACTGCACTCACTCGCCGACACAGAGCAGACCTTCGTGCTGACGGCCGGTGGTCACAACGTCGGCATCGTGAACCCACCCGGTTCCGCGTTGTCGAGCTACCGACTGCGTCAATGGCGTCCCGGCCAGCGCTTGTTAGGCCCGGACGAATGGCTCGCCCGGACGCCACCGGTCCCGGGATCATGGTGGGAGGCTTGGTTCGATTGGCTGAAGCAGCATTCCACACGAAAGACCAAGCCCCCTCGCATGGGGGCTCCCGGGCTGGCGCCGCTCGAGGCGGCGCCCGGCAGCTATGTGAGGCAACGCTGAGGTCGGTCGCTTGATCCAACGCAAGCGTGCGCCCGGGCATCCGCGGCAGGATTCGAACACCATGTCACGCGAGGCCCATATCATGAGCGCTCTTCGATCGATCCTTCTGCACATCGACGCATCGCCACGCAGCGGCAAGCGTCTGGTGTTGGCCCACGAACTGGCTGCACAGCATGGCGCTCGGGTCACGGCTTTGTATGCCAGCACTCCGACGGCATTGAGCCTGCCGTTCGTCATGGCCCAGGGCGCCGAGGAAGTGCTCCCGATGCTCCAGCAACTCGACATCGACTACCGCGACAACGCCAAGACGCTGTTCGATCGCTCGGAATCAACTGCCACGCGGCCGTTTCTCTGGCGCGAATTGAACAATGGAGCGGTGATCCCTGGCGTCGCGAGCCAAGCCCTCTGCGCCGACCTGCTCATCCTCGGCCAGCACGATGCTTCCGATCCCATGACCGTCGGCGTTCCATCGGACTTTGTTCCGTCGGTGCTGCTGGCCAGCGGCCGGCCGGCGCTGGTGGTCCCCTACGTCGACATCGGCACGACCTTCGGCCAGCAGGTGCTGATCGCCTGGAAGCCGACGCGCGAGTCCGCGCACGCGCTCACGGCTGCGATTCCGTTGCTCCGACGTTCGAAGCACATTCACCTGACGATCGCGGACGAACGCGAGGCGATTGCTGAACAGGCGACTGCGCTCGAGGACTATCTTCGATTGCACGATGTCCATGCACCGATCCAACATCATTCGCCGGTACCTGCCGAGACACCCGGCGATGGACTGTTGTCGCTTGCTGCCGATGTCGGTGCGGACCTGCTCGTGATGGGGTGCTACGGCCACAGCCGTGCCCGCGAGCTCGTGCTCGGAGGTGCGTCGCGCACCGTACTGAAATCAATGACGCTGCCGGTGCTCATGGCGCACTGAAACAAGCGGCGGCACGAGGTGCCTCCTGGCCGTATCACGCATTCCGCTGGTTGACGGCGCGGTGTGCGCCGCCGCGCGCAACACGTAGCAGGCTTGAGGTGGATCAAGCAGCCGCGACGCCTCCCACCGAGCCTTGACGCGGCGCAAATTTCAAGCACGCCTCGTCAGGTCAACTGGTCGCATGAACATTCGACCTGTCCACCTCCTCGCCCTGCCGCTGCTGACCGCTCTGGTCACGTCGTCATCGTGGCCAGTTGCCGCGCAAGGGCTGGCAACAGCGATGGCGGACGGCCGAGGCCCCCCGATTTCATCTCACCGATCCAACGAGAAGAGTCGGCTGTAGTCAGCATCACGACCACACGCAGGGCCGTGTCTGGCGCGTGTCGGTGTGCGGTCCAGCGTTCGGTCTTGATGAGCGCCAATGCTCGGGCGACATGAACCGCTAGGCTTCAGATCGCACAAAGGCGCTTACGACGAGCGCTGCCCATGGATTCGACCCAACTACCTTTCAATCTCGTTGCCACCGAGGAGATGTCGCCTCGCGAACTGGCGGCCCTGGTGGACGACGCCCGCGCGCTTCAGCGCTGCGCTGAGGCGGGCGCCACGCAGCCACTGCTTCGAGGCCTGAGGTTTGGTCTGCTGGACGCGGCCGGCGATGCGGGCAAAGACGACGTCGCACTGTTCGATCGCGCCGCCATCGAGCTGGGCGCGCAGGTGGCGCACATCAGCCCGTCGCTGACCGAACTCAGCGAGCCGCTGGAGGTCGGACATGCTGCGCACATGCTCGGCCGGCTGTACGACGCGGTGGTGTGCCAAGGTATGGCGCCTGCCCTCGTGCGACAACTGAACGCCCAAGCGGGGATACCCGTCTACGACGGCATCGCCTCACCAAGCCACCCGCTTGCGAAGGCCGCCGAAATGTCAGGCCCAACAGCCTCGATGGCCGACCATCGGCGGCCTCTTCTGCAGGCGCTGCTGGTCCGAAACATGACCTGAGCAACCCGACGCGCGCTCAGGAACCCACTTCGGTGAGGCTCAGGAAGTCGAAGCGAGGATGCGTTGAACCTTTCCGCTCCGCCCAGCACGCCCTGGTTCGTTGCAGTGGCACTGGATCCGCACGCTCGGTGCACCCTGCCCGGCGAGGAAAGAGGTGAGAACGGTTCGAGCGTGCTGCAACTTCAGGCGGGCCTCAGGTCCACTTGTGCCGCTGCGCAGCAGCAAGTCGCGCGGGCCTTTTTGAACCAGTTGAAAATCGAACAATCCGGCCTCCTCTTCGAGCACTGTGCTGACCGCAAGCGGCAGCACGCAAATCGATCGACCGCCGGGCGTGACGAGTTGCAAGGTATCGTCCGCACGGCCCTGCACATCGATCCTTGGCAGGGCCGAACCGCACGCGCACGCCTGCGCATGCACCGTCAGGCTGTCGCCAAGGTCATAGCGGATCAGCGGCTGCAGATGATTCGCCAGGTTGGTCAGCAAGGTAGTGCTGCCAGACGCACCAGCCGGCACTGGCCGGCCGCGATCGTCGACCGATTCGAGGATCGCCCAGTCGCTGTTCAGGTGCAGGCCACCGGCTCGGCATTCGGACGCGAGTGACAGGAACTCCGACGCGCCATAACTGTCGGCAACCGGACAGGCGAACGTCTCGTGCACGAACCGGCGCATCGTGGGCGACAGTTTTTCACCGCCCGTCCACACCTCCTGCGGGTCGATCAGCAACCGCCCGGCGAGTCGCTCCGTCGCGAGCAGCACCGCTGCACTTGGATACGTGGCCAGAACAGTGGGGGCCAGCGTGTTCAGATGAGCCACCAGTTCGGCCATCGGCTGCAGGAACGAAATGCTGTGTATCCGCGCTGCCAGCAACGGGTTGAGCCTCCGAAGTCGTTCGATTGACACGGTGCTCGCGAAGTGACCGCCGATGGCACCCACGAACGCCATCCGCTCGTGCATGCCCCACGGGTCGAGCATTCGCTGCAGCGGTCGAAGCACGGGTCGGCGCAACGCCTCGAGCGCATCGTAGACCGCCATGGCCGAGGCGTCTTGAACGAAGATACCGGGTGTGCCGCTGCTGCCCGAGCTTTCCCACACCGTGTAGCGGCCGAGAAACGCCTCGCCGATGTGCGCAGCATCGGCAACGAAGGCGCGCAACGCACCGAGCCGCAGTTCGGGGTCGGTGACCCAATCCTCGAACTGATTCATCAGTTCGGCCTTGCGCATGATCGGCAACTGGCGCAGCTGAAGGTCGGACAGGTCGCGGCCCCGAAGTATCCGCCCATACAGTGGCGAGTCGCGTGCTGCCGAGGCGAGAAGGCCCCGCAGGCGCTGTGTCTGCCGCGCAGCGAGCGCGGCGTTGTCCGCAGTCGACGCCGCCACCACATCGGCCGCGACGACACACGACCGCCAGGCGTCAAACGGCGGCACCATAAATCCTGATCGAGGAAGGCATGGGCGGGTTGGATTCAGTGGGCAGCACTAGGCCCACGCTCAGCCCTTGCCGAACCCGACTGTCTGCGACAGCAGCACTTCGTGATCGTGAGACAGGCCGAGCGCTCGTGCGATGGCCTCACGGTCGATCCAGGCACGCAACACGGTGGCCAACCCGACGCTCGCGGCGAATAGATAGACGTTCTGCGCGATCGCGCCCGCCGCGACACTCGAAAACGACGTCCGTTGTGCTACCGGCACCTGCTTCATCCGCGCATGATCAGCCAGGTACACGAGGTCCAGTGCCGCCTCGTCGACGAAATCCTGGTAGCCCGTCACACGTCGCACGTCCTCCGCGCAGATGAGATGCAGTGCGTGCGAGTCCGGATCGAAGTGATACGCACCACAGGGCAAGGCGACCACGATGTCGATCTCGCGTGCGCCGAGTGCCGATGGGGCGGTGCGGCCGCCGTCATCACGATTGACGCCATTGGCGGCCCACAGAAGCGTCGACAGCATGGGCATGGAAAGCGCATCACCGCGATATTCGCGCGACGAGCGACGCTTCCCGAGCGCCTCGAGCAGGCTCGCGCCACCACTCAAATCCGGTGGTGGCAGCTCGATGGCCTTCACGGCGTCGCCGATCGACGGCCGAGGTCGCAACGCGCCCATGGCGCCCAGCACGATCCTGCTCAGCGTGCTCATCACAGTCCGATCGGTTGTTTCATGCCGGGCGTGCCGTGCGCCAGAAAAACCGGCCGGGGTCGAGCGCGCGGGATCGAGGGTCGCTCGGCGCCCTCGCGTGCGATACCGCTGCGCAACGCACCTGCCAGACCACTCAGCTCGGCGGCGAGCGCCTCCAGCACGTCGTCGGCCGAGACGAATCCAGTCACCTCTCCTTCCTGTCCCGTGACGAGCAGACGTCGCACGCCGGCCTCCTGCATGATCGAAACGGCCGCAGCAATGCCGGCGGTGTCGGGGACCGAGGCGAGATTGCGGCTGGCCAGCTGACCCACCTTGATGTCGGCGGGATCCAGGTCGCGCGCCAGGATCTCGATGGCAATGTCACGGTCGGTGATCAGGCCCATCACCTGTTCATACCCGGCACTCGCCACCGTCACGGCCAATGCGCCCACATGATGCTCGCGCATCCGCACGGCAGCGTCGCGCAGCGAAGCGCCCGAGTCGATCGTGATGACCTCGTGTCGGCAAATGGCGGCAATCGTCATGGCGGCTCCGGAAGTGAAGGGATGGCTGCAAACAAAATCATTCGATCACCGTTGTCCTGCCCTGCTCTTGCGCTGGATCAGATCAAGGCGACCCGGGATGTCGTGCAATCCCTCTGGCATCGCTTCGACAACTGGATGACGACCTCGCTCATGCCGTCCCTTTCGCCCCCCTCGGACCGTCCCCTGCGAGTGCTCTCCCTCGCGGGTGGCGGATTCCTGGGCCTGTACACGGCGGTCGTGCTGGAAGCCCTGGAAGCGCGGGCAGGTGTGCCCTTGGCGCGCCGCTTCGACCTGCTCGCCGGCACGTCGATAGGCGCCGTCCTGGCGCTCGCGCTGGCGTACGAGATACCGATGTCGCAGCTCGTGCGCCTGTTCCGCGAGCACGGACCCACGGTGTTCTCCAGCCGCGCGTTGCCTCGAGGCGCGCTGAGCCGGCTGCTCGATCTGAGTCGATCGGTGCTCGGCCCCAAATACTCGGGGCAAGCGTTGCGCGAAGCCTTGCAGATGCACCTCGGCAACAAACGACTCTGCGACGCGTTGCACCCGCTCGTGATTCCCGCGGTCGACGTCGGGCGGTGTCAGACCAAGGTGTTCAAGACGCCGCATGCGCCTCCGTCGGAAGGCGACGGTGCTCTGCGTGCGGTCGATGTCGCGATGGCTGCCTGCGCTGCGCCAGCTTGCTTTCCGGCGGTGCGGATCGGCCGTCGCCTGTATGCGGACGGCGGTCTGTTCGCGGTGGCGCCGGACCAGGTTGCAATGCACGAGCTCGAGCATTTCATCGGGATCGATCCAACGCTGATCTCGATGCTGTCAATCGGGACGGCCACGGCTCAATATCGACCCGCCGAAGGCGTAGACGATGATGCCGGGGCGGTCGGATGGTTGTCGGACGGCAGACTGGTGTTGACAATGCTGTCGGTACAGCAGCAACACGTGCAGGCGATGGTGGAGGACCGCCTCGGCGAGCGCTACGTGCGACTGGACGCTGACTGGCCACCCGATGCGGGCCTGGGCATCGACGTCGCGACACCAGACGCAATCGTGACGCTGAGCGAACTCGCTCGCAGCACATTGCGGGATGCGGACCCGCAATGCTTGGCCGCATTTCTATCGTGAGCCCGCCAGTGCACGCTCGGCGACAAGCTGGCAGCCCGCACAACGTTGCGCGGCGGGCTGCACGCGCAGACGCTGCAGCGGGATCGGGTTGCTGCAATCCGCGCAGTTGCCATAGGTACCGGCGTCCAGGCGCCTCAACGCGGACTCAACCTGGGCAAGCTCATCAATGTCGCATTGCTCCTGCAAATCCTCCAGACTGTCGAGCTGCTGCTCCATCGCCTCGTCCTTGCGATCTGCGACGTCGTGCGAACCCGCACCCCCTGACTCCAATCGAGCCTGTTGAGCGGCGTGCACCTCGGCGCGCAGTTCCACCAGCCGGTAGTTCAGCGTGTCACGCAACGACTTCAAGTGGGTTTGGGTGGCGAGATCAATGGGTGTCCTCCGGCAGTTTGGGGCGATTCTCGAATCTCGGTCGGCGCGAGCGCTTGATGCGCGTCAAGGTGCGCACGACACAACGCATCACGCCTTGCTCGTCCTGTGATCTATCGCAAGCCGCGCCGCACCCGCAGACCTAAATTGGACCGTGGCTCGGCGGTCCCAACTTCTGGCGCCACGAGCCGCGTCCATACCACCTGTGAAACGAAAGGAAGATCATCATGAGAACGGATGCCGATCTGAAGCGAGACGTGACGGCCGAGTTGATGTGGGATCCGACCGTGGAGTCCACCGCCATCGGTGTGGCAGTCAAGGACGGTGTCGTGACCTTGACCGGGCACATTGACACCTTCGCGCAAAAGCATGCGGCAGCGCGTGCTGTTCGGCGGGTGGCGGATGTGAAAGCCATCGCACTCGAACTCGACGTGAAGCTCGCGTCCGATCACAAGCGCAGCGACACCGACATTGCCGTCAGCGCCGAGCACGCGCTGAAGTGGAATACGCTCGTCCCGTCGGACAAGATCAGGCTGACGGTCGATCACGGTTGGGTGACGCTGCGCGGCGAGGTCGATTGGGACTTTCAGCGCCGCACGGTCGAGAAGGCCATCCGACCGCTGATGGGCGTCGTGGGCATCAGCAACGAGGTCACGCTGCACGTCCGGCCGCTGGCGGACAACGTGTCCCGCAAGATCGAGGAGGCGCTGACGCGGCAGGCCGTGCGCGAGGCCAAGCACATCCACGTCAGCGTGGACGGTTCAACCGTGAAGCTCACCGGCCAAGTGCATTCTTGGCAGGAGCGCGACGCCGCTCAAGGCGTGGCCTGGGCCGCACCTGGCGTGCGAGTTGTCATCAACGAATTGAGCTTGGGTTGACCGGAGGGCGTTCGTCGATGGCCGGCGAACGCGCACGTTTGGCTGCGAGGCACCAGCGGTCGCGCGTGACTTGTCCGCTACGTGCCCGCCAGCATCCTCGCCGACCGAGGACGACCGAGCACGGTTCATCGAATGAGCAGCACCGGCAGTTTGCAGCGTGCCAACACGCCGTTCGCGACCGAGCCAAGAATCATGTTGCCCAGTGAAGTGTGCCCATGCGACCCCATCACGACGAGGTCGTACTTGCCTGCCTCGGCAATCCGGGCAATCTCTTCGGCTGCATAGCCCTGAACGTGTACCGTGCGGTAGGTCCAACGCTGCTGGTCCGCAAACGCGCGCACCGGCTTGAACACCTGCTCGGCCTGTTCGTCGTAGTAGCCGTCGAGCAGGCCGCGCTCGAGAAGGCGCGGTGCGTGCGTAGGAATGGGAGCGACCGCGGTGAAGAATGTGTAGTCGTGATCTGCGCCCAGAAGTTCATCGTGTGCGGCGAGATAGGCCAGCATGCGCTTCGTGTAGTCGCTGCCGTCAATTGGCAAGAGGATCTTCATGGGTGCTCCGATTCAAAAGGGACGGTCCAGCAATGCTGCGCGGTGTCCCTTCGCCTTTGATTGATCGGCGTCAAAAACGCGCAGGTGCGAGGTGCCCGTCAACCTCCGCTCAGCCTGACTCCGCGATTTCAGGCGCACGTACCAGCAGCACTGGAACCCGGCTTTCGCGCAACACGAGTTCTGCATCACTGCCCAGCGTGAGGCGCGTCAAGCCCCGGCGCCCGTGCGTCCCCATGACGATGAGTTCAGCAGCCGTGCTCTTGGCCTCTTGAAGGATTGCCTCGTACACCTGCAGGCCACGATCGCAGCTCACCCTGCCCTCCGCTGTCACGCCCTGCGATCGAGCCCGCTTGACGGCCTCGGGCACAAGGCTCTCACCCGCGATCCGCCAGTCCTCAACAAGCTGCTCCCAGGGGGCGTAAGTCGACACCGCGGCAATGAGCATGCGGGCGTCGACAACGTTGAGCACGTGCAGTGTCGAGCCGAGTTTCTGTGCAAGGGCAATGGCCTCATCGAGACCGCGCTCGGCGGCGCTGCTGCCGTCGATCGGCACGAGGATGTGCGCATACATGGTGGTTCCTTGGGACAGGCAGCAGACTGCTGGCGAGTCTCGACGTAGCCGCACCTACAGGCCTTGCGCTGGGTCAATGTGTCGGGCACGGCTCACGGCTACCTTTGCCTTGACTCGATGCAGCGGGTCCGCGGGGGTCCGTCATCGAGTTCCACGCGACAAATGGCAAAGAATCAGTCTCAACATGCCTGCGAATGCAGGAAGGCTTGTACGAAGCAAGGTGAGCACCTCCGTCACCTGAATTGGAGAGCGAAATGACCAGCGTAGCCCGCGCCCCTGAACTTTCGATACGCGACGACTGGACGTACCCTGGCATCGCCTGGGCCTCCGCACTGGCACTGAACGCGGCGAGAGTCCAGCGACTTCAGATCGAAGCGTTGTTTGCCTGGCAGGCGGCAGCGGTGGCAATCAACGGGGAACTCTGGGATGAGTGGCGATGCCGATTTGCGGGTGGCGTGCCGATCGACGGATAGCCGGATGGTCCGAGCGTCGCTCTCACCGGTTCTCGCGCCTTCGCACGAAGACCTGTCGAACCGAAGAGTGAGGATGCGACTTCTGGCGTCCGTGACACGAGGATCCTCACTCATTCCGCTCGCTTGACGCAAATCAACCGGCCAAAGAAGTCGCTTCGCAACACTGACCAGCATGGTTTCCAAGCGCGTGAGCTACCTTGTTCTTTGCCTGTTGCTGACAGGTTGTGCCCAAATGCTGCCGCGCGGGAACAGCGAAGGGCCTTCCCAATTCGACAGCTTCGAGGCGGCCGCGGCGGCGTTCGACAAGATCGTCAGTCACAGAACGACAGTCGAGGAGCTCAAGTCACTCGGGTTTGATCTGCGGGCCAGTTCGAACCTGACAGTCATTCCGTACCCGCAGCTGACGGCGCGCTTGTCGCCGGATCCCGGTGTCCCCTTCGAAACGCTGGATCCCGGCATCCGCGAATGCATCCTTGCTCATCAAGGGTGCCAGGCGTACGAATTTCATCTCGCCCGCGAAACCAGCCATCATGAGGGGGGATTCTTCCTGGACTTCCTGAACTTCCGTCGCACGATACGGGTAAGCGGTTGGCGCTTCAACGGCCTAGTTGCCGTGCGCGACGGCGTTGTTCTCTTTCGAAGCTACGGTGGGGAGCCGCGCAACGATCGGACGGAGCGACAGGTGAATCCGCTGGGCCCGCTGCAACCCGCCGGCGAAGCTGTGGGCGGCCTGGTCATGCATTGAATGTGGGGACCGTCTTGGAACCGCGGACACCGATTGCCGATGAACGTCTCGACTGAGCGGGCCCTGCCCGCGAACGTGCGCACGTTGCCAGAGCTGCTGGCCTGGCGCGTGGCGGGCACGCCGACTGCGGAAGCCTACCGACATTTCGACTCCAACGTCCAACGTTGGGTGAGCACGACGTGGTCGGAGTTCGGCGCGCGTGTAACGCGCTGGACGATGGCCTTGGCGAGTCTGCAACTACCGCGAGGATCCCGCGTTGCGATCCTTCTGCCCAACGGGCTTGACGCGGTCTGCTTGGACCAGGCAGCGCTGGCGTCGGCCCTCGTGCCGGTTCCACTGCACGCACTCGACAACCCGCAGAGCATCGCCTACATCCTGAGCGACAGCGATGCTGCGTTGCTGGTCGTGGCCGGCGAAACACAGTGGCAGGCGATCGCAGTGCTCGGTGCGGCGTTGCCCGCGCTGCGCCATGTCGTCATCGCCCAGAAGGACGTCGCGGCTCCTTGCGGCGTCGGCGTCCCCTCGATGCACGCCCTGGTCCCATGGCTCGAGCGCGCGACTGTCGAGGCGAAGACTGCCAAGCCGTCTTCGAACGTCCCGCCAACCGAGCAGGATCTGGCTGCGCTCGTCTACACATCCGGCACCACCGGCAGGCCCAAGGGTGTGATGCTCACGCATGCCAACGTCGTGTCGAACGTGGACGCGGTTCTGGCCCGGGTTGCGCCAAAGACCGACGATCTGTTTCTTTCCTTCCTGCCGTTGTCGCACACCTTCGAACGCACGGCCGGCTACTACGTGCCGATCGCAGCGGGATGCTGCGTGGCCTTTGCACGCTCGGTCGCGCAGTTGGCCGAGGATTTCAGAGCGGTTCGGCCCACGATCCTGATCTCGGTGCCACGAATCTACGAGCGCGTCTACGCCAAGTTGCACGAAGTGCTCTCGGGCTCAGCGCTGAGCGCATGGCTCTTCGACCAGGCGCAGTCGGTGGGCTGGCGGCGGTTCTGTCGTGCTCAGAGCTTGCCAAGTTCCGAAACCGGGTCTTGGATCTTCGACGAATTGGCGTGGTTGATGCTGCGGCCGCTCGTCGCCCGGCGCGTCCTGGCGCAGTTTGGCGGCCGCTTGCGCGTGGCCGTCAGCGGTGGTGCGCCCTTGTCGCCGCCAATTGCGCGCTGCTTCCTCGGCCTCGGGCTCGCCCTGCTCCAGGGCTACGGTATGACGGAAACGTCACCTGTGGTGGCCGCAAACGCACCCGACGACAACGACCCGGCCACCGTCGGCCGCCCACTGCGCGGCATCGAAGTGCGAATCGGCGACAACTCGGAACTCCTGGTGCGCGGACCCAACGTGATGCGAGGCTACTGGAAGCGCGACGACGACACCCAGCGCGCATTCGCAGAGGGCTGGTTGCGCACGGGTGATCAGGCGGCCATCGAAAGCGGCCGCGTCCGAATTCTCGGCCGCGCGAAGGAGATCATCGTCACCTCGACAGGCGAAAAAATCGCACCGGCGGACCTCGAAATGGCCATCACCGGCGACCCCTTGTTCGAACAGGCCTACGCCTTCGGGGACAACAGACCGTTCATCGCCTGCATCGTCGTTCTCAATCCGGCTGAATGGGAGCGACTGGCCGTCGGTCTGCAACTCGATCCGACCGCGCCCTCCAGCCTGCTCGAGGCCCGCGCCGTCGCGGCAGCGCTGGAGCGAATTGGTGCACTGACTCTCAGTTTTCCGCGCTATGCACAACCTCGAGCCGTGTCGCTGACCCTGGACCCCTGGACCACGGAAAACACGTTGCTCACACCCACGCTGAAGATCAAGCGGCACAACCTGGACGCTCGTTTCGCTGCGCAAATCGAAGCGCTGTATCGCCACTAACGCTATCCCTTAGCGTCAGCGAGCCCGGTCCTCCCAGTCGATCCACTGGAGCGCGTGAGCTTTGACATATGAACTCACCGCTTCGCCGATCGTGGCGAAGAATCGCTCGTCGCCCAGCCTGCCGAACAGGCCGAAGCGCTTGAGTTTGTCCTTGACGGGATCCTTCATCTCCGCGAAGCACAGCTCGATGCCTGCTGCATGCAGGGCATCGTCGAGTTCATCCAGCATGTCGGCGGCGGTGACGTCGACGCTGGTGATCGGCTCCGCACCAACGACAAGCCGGCGCCCCGGCGTCGGCGATGCCGCCAGCGCGTCCATCGCGCGGCTTCGAAACTGCTCGGCGTTCGCGAAGAACAGAGGCGCATCCCAGCGGAACAGCACCAAGCCGGGAACGATGCGGGCCTCAGGGTAGCGGGCGACGTCGTGATAGCCCTTGATGCCGTCGACGCGGCCGAGCACGGCCGAGTGAGGACGCCAGCCTTCCCACAGAAACTCGATCACGGCCGCCACGATCGCGAGCCCAATGCCCGGAATCGCGCCGAGAACGACCACACCCGCGAGGCAGCCGACGGAGAGCCAAAACTCCCAGCGTTGAATGCGCCAGATCCGGCGCAAATCGGTGACCTCGAACAGCGAGACCGCCGAAGCGATCACCACGGCGGCCAGCGCCGCTGTCGGCAAGTTCTCAAGCAGGTTCGGCGCGAACATCAGCAATGCCGCCACCACCAACGCACCGACGACGCTCGCCAGTGGGCTCTTCGCGCCCGCGGCCTTCGCGACCGGCGTGCGTGACGCACTTGCGCTGACCGGAAAGCCTTGGAAGAGGCCGGCCGCGAGGTTGGCCATACCTAGCCCCACCATTTCCTGATTGGGATCGACGGAGACATGCTCACGTGCGGCATAGCTGCGCGAAAGCACACTCGTGTCAGCGAACGAGACCAGTGCAACGGCCAGACCTCCGAGCAGCACCGGGACAATATCATTCGACGTGATGGCAGGAAAAGCAAATCCAGGCAGTCCTCGAGGCAGCTCACCCAGCACCGGCACGCCGGCGCGCGCCGCGAGGTCCAGCACCGTTACGACGAGCGTCGCGCCAGCCACCGCGACCAGGACCGCCGGGATGCGCTTGCTGCGGCCGAGCAACCAAAGCACGGTCAGCGTGCCTGCGCCGAGCGCCATTGATGCCCACTGAGCCTTGCCGTCCAGCACGGCCTTGGCAAAGTGTCGCGCTGTGCTCAAGGGTTCCTGCGTCTCGAGCGAGAAGCCGAACAGTGCCGGCAACTGGCTGATCACCAAGGCCAGTGCGATGCCGTTCATGTATCCGTAGCGGATCGGCTTCGAGAGTAACTCGGTGATGAAGCCCAGCCGGGCAACGCCAGCCAGCGCACACAAGGTGCCCGAGACCAACGCCATCATCCCGGCCAGAGCGACCGCACGTTGCGGATCGCCCGCAGACAGCGGCAGGACGACACCAAGAATCAGGGCCACAAGCGAAGAATCGGGCCCCAGCACCAGCACCCGGCTCGGACCGAACAGCGCATAGGCGAGCAGTCCAAAGATGGTCGCGTAGAGGCCGGTGATGGCCGGCACGCCCGACGCAACGGCGTAGGCGATACCCACGGGGACGAGAAGCGCGGTCAGCACCACCCCGGCCACGACGTCATGGCGCAGCCATGCGACCTCGTAGTGACGCAAGGTCTGTAGCCCTGGAAGCCAGCGCATCCAGCCAGGCTGCTGCGCGCTTCGACCCGGGCGGGAAACCGGACCCGGCTCTGTTGGCGCCCGCGACGGGAGTGGGTCGATCATGCGGGGTTCAACCAATGCGATTCGGTCGAACCGAGCGGAACAGGATCCAGCTCGTCAACCAAGAACTCGCCCAGATGAACGAAGTCGCCCATAGCGCTGTCGTCGCGCCATTCCGGTAGCAGAGTGGACTGCGTTCCACTTCTCCCATCGATGTTTCGCATCAAGCGCAATCTCCAATGACATGCCGCGACCAGCATACGGGCATCAAGGTTTGACGCAATCTCGGTGTGCGGCCTTGCGCCAGCGCAAACGCGGAGGGAGCACCTGGGGGCACAGTGGCGTCTGCGACTGCAGGACTGCTGGTGACTCGGCCTGATCTTCACGTTGCCGATTGGTGGGTACAAAGCGTGCGCTTAGTTCAGTGTCAATGCAGTCGATCCGTTCCGGGGTGCCTTCATGAACGTATTCATCAACGATGACGGGCCAAAGTGGTTGCCCGGGCTGGCAATCATGCCGCGCGTGCATCCGTTCAATCACGCCTTCGACGCACGGCACGCGGATGGCGACGAGATGGCGACCATGCGGAGCATGTACCAGAGCAAGGGTGGCCTTGTGTCGGGAGAAGCAGTCGCATTCCTCCTTCGAGATTCGGTGGACCAACCCCTTTCGAAGCTTGCGCGTTGGATCGTCACTCGTGCCGTTGTGAGTTTCGCATCGCAGTCACAAACACTGCTGCCGCTCTTTCAGTTCGATCTGTCCACCATGTCACTGCGCGCCGGTATCGCGGAGGTCACGCGCATGCTGTCGCCAGTCTTCGATGACACAGAGCTTGCAAAGTGGTTTGTTCGGCCGAATCAGCGGCTGCACGGCGCCATGCCACTCGACGCCATTACGCGCGATCAGCCGTTCGTTCTGGAGGCCGCGCGCGCTGACAAGGTGTGCATAGCGGCGTCATGAGCCCGAATCTCTCATTTCAACGACCTACTCCAGCCATGCCCAAGTTCTCCCCCTCCATGCTTCGCGGCGCAAAGCCATCGCGTTCACTCAAACCGCGTTCGACCTACCCGACGATCTCAATCATTTGCCTCAACCGCAGCCCGCTTCGCAAGCTCGCGTGGATGTTCGGCTTTGGCCGCTGAGAGCGGATGAGCATCGCTGCGCCGGACGCCGGGCGCGCGCTGGGCACATAGAGGCAGCGCTCGCTGCCGACTCCCGATTGGACGTTTGCGGGCGAACGGATCCTGGCTTGCGCGACCGAACGGTCTTGTCTGGATATCGACCTGACGTAGCGCTGCAGTCGCAAGCGAGGGGACCAGCAAACACTGTTCAAGTGTTCCCCCAAGTGTTCCCCTGGCTCAAAAAACGAAAAACGGGTTACAGAGAAAACCTCTGTAACCCGTTGATTTTATTGGCGGAGTGGACGGGACTCGAACCCGCGACCCCCGGCGTGACAGGCCGGTATTCTAACCAACTGAACTACCACTCCATGTGGCTTCCGCTTCGCTTTTCAGCGCTGCGCAAGTGCCACAAAACTTGGCGTCCCCTAGGGGATTCGAACCCCTGTAATCACCGTGAAAGGGTGGTGTCCTAGGCCTCTAGACGAAGGGGACTGAACCTTCATCGCGACTCGATCCTGCGGTGTGCTCAACCGGCATTGGTGGAGGTAAGCGGGATCGAACCGCTGACCTCTTGCATGCCATGCAAGCGCTCTCCCAGCTGAGCTATACCCCCGTCATTTTGGTCAACCTGTTGGTTACCCAAGCTTCCGGTTTAGCCATCGCAGTATCAAGCGAGACTACGATTATAGCCAGCTTTTCAGGCCGCTTGCAAACGCGCGATCACCGTTTCTCTTGAGAAGAGTTCAAGCACCGCATCGACCGACGGCGTCTGCGCACGCCCGCACACCAACACACGCACCGCGTGTGCGAGTTGCGGCATCTTCAGGCCGTGGGCAGCGAGCGTTTCCTTGATCGCTGCAGCGATGGCGGACTTGGTCCACTCGATGCTCGCGAGCTTGTCGCCGAACGTCGCCAGCGCCGGTCGCACGGCATCAGTGACGTGTGCATCAAGATCTTCGGCCGACGGGCTCACCGGCGCGAAATACATCGCCAGCCACTGCGCGAGTTCGACCGTGGTCGAACAGCGATCTTTGTACAGCGCACACATGCGGTTCAACGTGTCGCTGCGCTGCGCGTCGATGCCGAGGCGCTTCAACTGCGCGACGACGAGCGTGGCCAGCACCGCATCGTCGGTCTGCTTGATGTAGTGCGCGTTGACCCACGCGAGCTTGGCCGCATCCCACTGCGCCGGGCTTTTCGAGAGATGCTGGCCATCGAACCACTGCACCAGTTGCTCGCGGCTGAACAGTTCTTCGTCACCGTGGCTCCAGCCCAGGCGCGCGAGGTAGTTCAGCATCGCCTCGGGCAGAAAGCCCGCCTCTTCGTACGCCGTCACGCTGACCGCCCCGCGCCGCTTCGAGAGCTTCTGCCCGTCGTCGCCGAGGATCACCGGCACATGACCGAACAAGGGCAGCGGCGCGCCGAGCGCGTTGAAGATGTTGATCTGCCACGGCGTGTTGTTGACGTGCTCGTCGCCCCGGAAGACGTGCGAGATGTTCATGTCCCAGTCGTCGACGACGACACAGAAGTTGTAGGTCGGCACGCCATCGGGACGAACGATGATCAGGTCGTCGATCTCGCGGTTGTTGATCGTGATCCGGCCTTTCACGAGGTCGTCCCAGCTGACGTCGCCCTCGGGCGGGTTGCGAAAACGCACGACCGGCGACACGCCTGACGGAATCGGCGGCAGCACCTTGCCGGGCTCCGGGCGCCAGCGACCGTCGTAGTGGGTCTTCTCGCCTCGTTCTTTCTGCGCGTCGCGCATCGCGGTGAGTTCTTCCGGCGTGCAATAGCAGTGGTACGCAGTGCCTGCGGCCAGCATCTGGTCGATCACGGCGCGGTAGCGGTCCAAGCGCTGCATCTGGTAGACCGGGCCTTCGTCGTAGTCGAGGCCGAGCCACCGCATCGACGCGAGGATCTGGTCGACCGAATCCTGCGTCGAGCGCGCGACATCGGTGTCTTCGATGCGCAGCACGAATTCGCCGCCGTAGTGGCGCGCGTAGGCCCACGAGTACAACGCGGTGCGGGCGGTGCCGAGGTGCAGGAAGCCGGTCGGAGACGGGGCGATGCGGGTGCGAACGGGAGTGGGGGTAGGCATCAGGATGCGAGAGTAGACAGGCCGCGCTGGATATCGTCGATGACATCCAGCGGATGTTCGAGGCCGACCGCCAAACGCACCAGGCCCTGCCCGATGCCGGCGGCACGGCGCTGGTCTTCGGTGAGACGTCCGTGCGACGTGGTGGCCGGGTGCGTGACGATGGACTTGGTGTCGCCGAGGTTGGTCGCGATCGAGAGCACACGCGTGCTGTCGATCACATGGAAGGCGTTGGCGCGCGCGGCTTCGGGCGACGCGCCGCGCACGTCGAACGAGAGCAGCGCGCCGCCAAGCGCCGACTGCTGGCGCATCGCCAGCGCGTGCTGAGGGTGTGAGGCCAGTCCCGGGTAGTGGACGCGCGCAACCCCGGGTTGCTGCTCCAACCACTGCGCGACCTGCAACGCATGAGCGCTTTGAGCACGCATGCGCAAATCGAGCGTCTCCATGCCTTTGAGCACCACCCATGCATTGAAGGGAGCGAGCACCATGCCGGCGGTACGCATGACCGGGCCGAACACGTCCTTCACCAGCTTGGCCGAGCCGGCGAGTGCACCAGCCATCACACGGCCCTGACCATCGAGGTATTTGGTGCCCGAGTGCATGACGATGTCGGCGCCGTATTCCACAGGACGTTGCAACGCGGGCGAGCAAAAGCTGTTGTCCACCGCAAGCAACGCACCCGCCTCGTGGGCGAGATCCGCGAGCGCGCGGATGTCGCAGACGTCGGTGAGCGGATTGGTCGGCGTCTCGGCAAACAACAGCCGCGTGGTGGGCTCGAGCGCGGCGCGCCATTCGGCCAGATCGGTCTGCGAGACGAAGCTGGTGCGCACGCCGAACTTCGCGAACTCCTTGGCGAACAGGTTGATCGTCGACCCGAACACGGACCGCGAGCAGATCACGTGGTCGCCGGCCTTCAGCAGGCTCATGCCGAGCAGCAGGATGGCGCTCATGCCACTGCTCGTCGCGATCGCGGCCTCGGTACCCTCCATGGCCGCCAACCGCGCCTCGAGGCTGCGCACGGTCGGGTTGCTGGTGCGCGCGTAGGTGAAATCCTCGGAGTCGGCGAAACGCCGCGCCATCGTCGCGGCGTCAGGCTGCACGTAGGCACTGGTCAAGAACAGCGCCTCGGAGTTCTCGCCGTGCTGGCTCGGCGCGAGGGCCGTGCGCACCGCGAGCGTCTCGCGGCGCAAGCCTTCGGGCAATGCCGCGCGGGCAATGCGGCGGCGCTCGTCGTCCAATGTCGTCATACCACCTCACCGCTCTGCAATGCGAGACGCGATCGGTCGTCGCCGCCCTCTTCTTCCTCGCCCTGCGCCTTGCGCTGCTCGGCCATCGCCGTGAAGTCGGCCGCGCTCACGTCACCGGTGATGTAGACACCGTCGAAGCACGAAGCCTCGAAGCCGCCGATGCTGGGGTTCAGGGCACCGACCACGCGCTTCATCGCGTTGACGTCCTGGTAGATCAGCGCATCGGCGCCGATGAACTGACGGATCTCTTCGATGCTGCGGTTGTGCGCGATCAGCTCTTCACTGGTCGGCATGTCGATGCCGTACACGTTGGGATAGCGCACCGGCGGTGCGGCCGAGGCCATGTAGACCTTGCGCGCGCCGGCGTCGCGCGCCATCTGCACGATCTCTTTGGAGGTGTTGCCGCGCACGATCGAGTCGTCGACCAGCAGCACGTTGCGGCCCTTGAACTCGACGCCGATCGCATTGAGCTTCTGGCGCACCGACTTCTTGCGCTCGCCCTGCCCCGGCATGATGAAGGTGCGGCCGACATAGCGGTTCTTCACGAAGCCTTCGCGGTACGGCTTGCCAATGCGCTGCGCGAGTTGCATCGCCGATGGGCGGCTGGACTCGGGAATGGGGATCACGACGTCGATCTCGTTCGGCGGCACGGTCGAGATCAGGCGCTGCGCCAGCGTCTCGCCCATGTTCAGCCGCGCCTGGTAGACCGAGATGCCGTCCATGATCGAATCAGGCCGCGCCAGGTACACGAACTCGAACATGCAGGGGTTGAGGCTGGGCTTGTCGGCGCATTGGCGTGAATGCACGACGCCTTCGAGGTCGATGAACAACGCTTCGCCCGGCGCCACGTCGCGGGTGAGCTTGTGGCCCGTGCCTTCGAGCGCCACCGACTCGCTCGCGACCATCACCTCGCGGCCCTCAGGCCCAGTGCCTTCGCCGAAGCACAGCGGGCGGATGCCGAAGGGGTCGCGGAATGCGAGCAGGCCATGGCCCGCGATCAGCGCAACCACCGCATACGACCCCTTGATGCGCTTTTGCACGGCACTCACGGCGGCGAACACGAGGTCGGGCGTCAGCGGCTTGTCGCGCGTGGCCCGCGCGAGTTCGTGCGCGACGACGTTGATCAGCACCTCGGTGTCGCTGGTGGTGTTGATGTGGCGGCGGTCGATGTCGACCAGTTCCTTCTTCAGCGCCAGCGCGTTCGTCAGGTTGCCGTTGTGCACGAGCACGATGCCGAACGGCGCGTTGACGTAGAAGGGCTGCGCCTCTTCCTCGCTGTAGGCGTTGCCGGCGGTTGGATAACGCACCTGGCCCAGGCCCACGGTGCCGGGCAGACCACGCATGTTGCGGGTGCGGAACACGTCGCGCACCATGCCGCGCGCCTTGTGCATGAAGCACTTGGTGCCCTGCATCGTGACGATGCCCGCAGCGTCCTGGCCGCGGTGCTGCAACAGCAGCAGCGCGTCATAGATCAGCTGATTGACCGCGCCTTTCGAGATGACGCCGACGATGCCACACATGAGGATTTGCCTTGGTTCAACCCGCCGCGCACATCACGCGGACGGGTGTTGAGAATTGTCCTGAAACAGCAGCGGCCGCAGTTCGTGCACCACGCTGTTGAGCCACGCCACGCCCATCGATTGCTGCCACAGTGGCGCCTTGCCCCAGGGCGACACGCCGATCAGCAGCGCCGCGATCAGCAACACGACCACGCCGCGCACCAGCCCGAATCCCGCGCCCAGCAGACGGTCGAACGGGCTCAGCGGCGTCGCGCGAATCAAGGCCCGCACCAGACGGGCCCCCACGCTCCAGACCACGAGCGACACCAGGAACACACATGCGAACGTTGCGGCGTAGTTCAAGCGCGAACCCGCCTCGCCGATGTGAATCCAGTCCTGGAACCATGGCGTGCCGTACAGCGCGACGAAGTACGCGGCGAACCACCCGGCGAGCGACAGCAGCTCGAACACGAAACCTCGCATCAGCCCGACGACAACCGACAGCAGCAGAAAGGCCAGCAAGCCGATGTCGAGCCATGAGATGAAGAGCTCGTCCATCTCGGGTCACAGGGTGAGAACGACGGCGGTCAGACCGGCGCCGCGTGCTTTCGCGAGGGCCTTGTCGGCATCGGCGCGCGACGTGAACGGACCCAGCCGCACCCGGATGCGGTTGCCCGACGAGGTGGCCGCGACCTGGGTGTAGGTCTTCAGGCCCAGCTTCTCGGCCTTGAGCCGGGTCTCGTGTGCCGCCGCGACGTCTGCAAAGGCGCCGACCTGCACGACGAAGCGACCAGTGTCAGCGGCCTTGTCGCGTTTGCCTTCGAGCAAGGCCTGGGCGCGCGCGCCGTCGGCGGGTGCGGCGGCCGGCTTGGGTTCGGCCGGTGGCTTGGGGGTAGGCGCGACGGTGGCCGGCTTGGACGCGGGCTTTGCCACGACGGGCGCAGCTGCAGGGGTGGGGGCCGGCGGCGACGATGCCAGCTCGCGCCCCGCCTCTTCGCGCGTCTCGGTGATGACCTCGGCCGGTGCTGCCGCCTCGGGCTTGATCACCGCCGCGGCCGGTGCACTGGCCGTCGACGGCGTGGCGGCTGGCGGTCGTGCAGCCGGCATCGTCAACGCCGGGGCGCTGTCCTTGGGCGGCGTCTCGATCGGGATGTTGACCGGGATCGGCCGCGGCTGCGTCTCGAACACGAGCGGGAAGCCGATGATGCCCACGCCCAGCAGCACGATGGCGCCGATGAGGCGCTGGCGCGCCCGGGTGCGCGCGCGCTGCACCACGTCGGACGGGTCGACCGGGCTCGCTGCAGCACCCTTGGAGGCGTCGGCCTGGCGCTTAAAAATGGACAGCAAACCCATGCGATGCGAGTTCCGAGGTGGCTTGATGCAGGAGGGGCGTGCCGCGGGCTCGAGAGCCCGCGAGGACTGCGCTCAGGCGCTGTGTTTGCCGGTCAGGCGGGGCACGCCGTTCTGCAACACGCCGCCCACGGTGTGGAACGATCCGAAGACGACGATTCTATCAGCGGGGTCGGCGACCTCGAGGGCCGCGGTCAAGGCCCGCAGCGGTTGCGCATGGCACGCCAGCGTGACCAGCTCGGGGCCGCCCGGCCCCTTGAGCCCGAGCCGGCTGTAGGTCGCCGCGAGGTCTTGCGCATGCGCCGCGCGCGGCATCGGCAGGTCGGTGAAATGCCAATGGTCGACGAGCGGTGCCATGCGCGTGAGGATGGCGGCGATGTCCTTGTCGGCCATGATGCCGAACACTGCATGGGTGCGCGGGAAGAAGCCCATCTGGTCGAGGTTTTGCGCGAGCGTGGCCACCGCATGCGGGTTGTGGGCCACGTCGAGCACCAGCGTCGGCTGGCCGGCGACCGTCTGAAAGCGCCCCGGCAGCTCGACCAGTGCAAAGCCGCTGCGCACCGCCTGCGCGCTGATCGGCAAGCGGTCGCGCAGCGCCTCGAATGCGGCCAGCACCCCGGCCGCGTTGAGCAGTTGGTTGGCACCACGCAGCGCCGGGTAGGCCATCGCGTTGAAGCGCTTGTGGCGGCCGGCCCAGCTCCACTGCTGCTTGTCGCCCGAGACATTGAAATCGCGGCCCAGCAGCCACAGCTCGGCGCCGACCCGCTGCGCCTCGTTCGACAGGCTCTGTGGCGCCATCGGGTCGCTGACGATGACCGGCTTGCCGACGCGCATGATGCCGGCCTTCTCGACCGCGATGGTCTCGCGGTCCGGGCCCAGGTATTCCGCGTGGTCGATGTCGATACTGGTGATGATCGCGCAGTCGGCATCGAAGGCATTCACCGCATCCAGCCGCCCGCCCATGCCGACCTCGAGGATCACCAGGTCCAGCGGCGTCTCGGCCAGCAGCCGCGCGATCGCCAGCAGCGTGAACTCGAAGTAGGTCAGGCTGACGCCGCCTCGTGCGTGCTCGACCGCCTCGAAGTGCGGCAGCAGTGCGGTGCCATTCACCATCTGGCCGTTGATGCGGCAACGCTCCTCGAAATGCACCAGGTGCGGCTTCGAGTACAGGCCGACGCGGTAGCCCGCCTGCAGCGCGATCGCCTCGAGCATCGCGCAGGTCGAGCCCTTGCCGTTGGTGCCGGCCACTTCGATCACCGGCACGCCGAACTGCAGGCCGAGCCTGTC